>Ga0255772_10006394_pt1 | contig 10777 bp, 1 predicted proteins | sample 071ome_34_FD_179970 | JGI IMG/M metagenome (GOLD analysis project Ga0255772, IMG submission 179970) | Coastal salt marsh microbial communities from the Groves Creek Marsh, Skidaway Island, Georgia - 071411BT metaG (version 2) | ecosystem: Environmental > Aquatic > Marine > Intertidal zone > Salt... | reverse complement strand
ATACAAGGACGAAACACTCACATTAGCTTCAGCCGTTGCACTGCCTTTTGAATAGGTACCAATATTGATTTCACTGATAGGGTTATACAGTTCGGCATTCTTTCCAATGTTTACAGTGTTGTATGCAACCACATCCACATCGGATTCTGCACCTGCACCTTGTAAGGCACCACCAACAGAAAGCTTAGAAATGTCATACACATAGAAATCTGTCACAGCATCGATATTGATCAAATGATCATAAGAGCTGTCTAACCAAGCAAGATCGGTAATCTTTAGCTTGGAGTTTTGACCAATATTCACTTCAGCCGCAAGATTCTTAATATTCTGATACGACAAAGCCGCACTGCCATTTAAGGCACCACCTGCGCCACCTGAAATACTCGCATCGTCATAATCATTCAGCAAACGATTGGTGTTGGTTACCTGGTTCGCTTCATTCTTAGCGTCAATATCGATGTCATAAGCAGTGAAGCTAACGTTATTTCCAAGATCAACTTTAACGTCGTTATCGACTTCTACATCAGACTCTGCACCTGAACCGCCTACTACGGCAATTACAGTGGAATCTACCGTAGCCAGGAAGTCTGTTTGGTTAGATGCAGAGATTTGAACGTAACTCGCGTCCACAGGTACAACTGTGTAGCCTGATGACCAGTTTTCAATTTCCACCGAAGCGGCATAGGTTGAATCGTTATAGTTTTCAGCGTCAACTTCTGAAATAGCAGCGCTACCAGTGAATACACCGCCACCACCGGCCGTGGTGTAGCTCTCGTTATCATTGTAGGAGCTAGCATCAAGTACAAAGCTGCCCTGACGTTCAAGTGTGGCACTTGGGTCTGAACCAAATAGCACGCGGGAGGATGTTGCAGATTGAGCCAGTGCCGTCTGATAACCACCAGAGATAGCTCCGACAAAATAACCATTCGCTTCAGCTAACTGAATACCCGTATGACGGGAATAGACTTCAAAATCGCCATCGGTAATAAAGACACCATCGCCAACAATCGCAGTCGATTTTGCATTGTTGGTTGAACGTGCTTCGGTGCCTGCAACACCAGCAATCAAACCACCGGAAGCTGCAAATGCATTAGCATTTGCTGTTATATAACCTGCATCGCCCTTACCTGTTTCTGCACGAAGAACCACATCGCCATCATCAAGGAAAATCACACCATCAGCGATTTCTGCTTCAGCTTTTGTATCGGTAAGAGCATAAGAAAAAGAACCACCCATAGAGACGCCACCGGCTACCGTGACGCCATAGGCATTTGCATACATTTCAGGCGCCGATTGGGCTGAAATGTTCACTGTACCATCTGAATCCGTACCAATGGTTCCATAAACGGTCGCCTTAACATCTGAGTCATCGTGAACTTCAGTGATAACCCCTTGAACACCTGCCACTAGACCACCTGCTAGAGCAAATGCGGTAGACTTGGTGATACCGTTGCTGTCAGCGCTGAGCGTGATGTTTTCATAGCCATCAACCAGCTGACCGGTTTCACCTAACCAGGCATCCACATCGGCATTTTTCTTAACATAACCGACACTTACACCAATTGCAGCCGCACCAATATTAAGGTTTAAAGAGCCATCCGTGTCTGCATCTGGAATGCCTGAATCCACATCACCAATTCTTAATTCTGTGGAATCTTCAGCGGTAACAACCAAGTCACCGGTATCATCGCCTTGCGCTGATGTCAGACCTGCAACTACTCGATGCTCACTTCGTACGTCGTTGTAGTTCACAACCACCGTTGTACCACCCAAACCAACGATGAAGGACTTCATTTCGCCCGCAGCGTCATCATCGCTAACATCATCAATCAAAGAACCAACAGTGACGTTATTGGCTGACACGTTACTGTCGACAGTCGCAATGTTCATGTCGTACAAACGAGTAATACCAATCACACCGGCTGCGCCAACAGAAGAAACCTGCGCAGCACCCAAGCCCTGATAGGTATGTTGTTTGGTCAAAGCATTAACATTCAGGTCTTCAACATCAATGATGCCGCCAGAGATACGCGCTGCAGTTACACTCTCACCATCAATAGAAAGCGAACTACCCGCTTCTGTGGTTGTAGAAGTCGTTGGTGTATCACCACGTTCGATAGTATTTCCCGATTCAGCTGAAATAGCAGCCAAATCATCATCAGATAAATGCTCGTTATAACTGGCCGTATCCTCAGCCAATACGTTATTCACTTCGGAACGGGATGGATCAAACTCATCTTCTGCATTAGTACCATCGTCTGCCGTTGAGTCACCCTGGCCGAACATAGCTACACCAATGCTTACAGCCAGGCCATAGCTCTGACTGGCCGCGCCTGCCACGCTGATCATGTTAGCTTCACGCTGCGCAGTGGCATCAATATCAAGAAGATCGGCTTTTACGTCAGCGCCGACCACTTCTGAATAGACTTGGCTGCGACCTAACACGACGTTAGCAACGGCCCCAACACCAACGGCACTACCAGCGCCAATACCAAAGGCCCATTGATCACCACCAATAATCTCTTGAGCATTAACCACCACATTGGTAGCGGCCGAAGAACCATCTTTATTGCGGATATCCGTGGTTAAATTTGCGCCATCAAGCTTACCGTGAATGGCTGCTCGCGTTTCACCACGGAACTCAGTGGTATTAATCATCGCAGCCACACCGTAGCCTGCTGATAAACCTGCACCAAAGGCATAGCTGTTCACGTTAGATACACGATCAGCATCTAAAGTGACATCATCGACATAAACAAGGGTTGTGTCGGTATCGCTATCATCATCCAGATCACTACCGATGATTGCCTGACTGTTACCACCGATGATATTGACCGCTAAGCCCGCACCAATACCAACGGTAGTACCAATACCTGCGGCACCTGCTGCAACATTGGCTTCTTGGCGACGATCAGAAACCACCACTAAATCATCAGCCGTCATCGTACCGCCACGCAACCATGAGCGGGTCGTACCAAACTGTTCAGTAATAACAACCGAAGCTGCACCGCCGATACCACTTGTTGAACCTAAACCTGCGGCAACACCGGCTGATACTGCCTGCGCTACTTTTGAGCTATTGGCATCGATAGTGACTTCATTACCAGTAACGTTTGAATCTTCGATGGTGGCATATGCACCACGCTTTTGGCTGTTGGTTGAGAAGCCACCAATACCGGCATTACCGGTTTCACCACCACCGGAAAGAGCCACACCAGCAGAGATAGCAAGACCTGCTTCATGCGCATTTGCACGAACAAGAACGTCTGCCCCGCTCTCTCCAGAAACACCACTATTGATGGTAGAGTTTTGGATATACGCTTCTGTATCATTAAAGGTGACATTCGTTGCAACATTGGCCGTTACGGCACCGTTTTTACCACCGGAACCACCTACTGTAATAGCCAGCATTTTCGAGCGGCTGGTTGCGTTAACCGCAAGTCCATCAACGCTTTCCGTGGTTTTCGCGATATCAAGAAGATCAAAGCCTGTGGTCAGATCATCCATGCTGACTGAATCTGCATTGGAATCATCACCATCGTCTTCACTTTGACCCGAGGTAGAAAGATCAGGCAAGTCGCCATAATTACTCAGATCACCCGTATCTACGGTTATTTGGCTGCCTTTACCTAAGGCAGATACGGTAGAATCATCAATGTAAGCACTGGTCTTACCGTATTCAAGAGAGGTTGAGATTGCGATCGCACCAGCGCCACCATCAAGGCCAATACCTACAGCGCCACCACCCACTTCATTTACACTGCGGGCGTCTGCATTTACTAGAACGTTGTTGTAGGCATTTACGGTCGCATCGTCAGAAATTCGTGCTGTTACGTTGCCATCAATAACACCTGTACCAACTGAACCAGCTACCCCCACTTGTTTGGATGCAGCTACACCGGCATTAATGGTTAGCAACCAGTTATCACGAGCTGCGTCGACAATCACATTATTCGCATTAATGCTTGTGCTGCCTCGGGTTGAATCGTCACCTAGAAGTTCAGCCGTCACATCAGAATCAACACGGTTGGTTGCTGTCGCGATACCACCGCCAGAGCCACCTGAAGAGCCTGTGCCCATCCATGCAGTAGCAACACTGTCGGTGTAATCCCAACCCATCACTGTGACATCTACATTGTCACTGGAAGAAGAATCGTCATCCACCGTACCAACATTCTTAATACCTGCATCTACTGACTGATCTACATTATTAACCCCAATAGCCCCGGCAAAGGCCAAGCCTGAGTTGCCTGTTGAGGCAGCAACTGCAATGGCATTACCAACCAATAAGTTTTCATCATCGGAAAGACCGCTGCCAGCTTTAACGGTCACGTTATCTTCCACAGAAAGCGAAGTGTTAGCGATGCGAGCCGTTGTGGAATGTTCATTGACACCTACAAGGTTAAGAGCTACCGCCAAACCGCCGGCATTAGCTGAGCCTTCAGAACCGCCTGTTGCTACAGCAATGGCACCTGCTACGTTAATCAGGTCCATCTCATTTTCTGCCAGCACAGCGACATTATCTGCGGTCAATGAGCCCGTCTTAGAGCTGTCGTCCCAATCACCGATAAGCGCAGTAACTTTGTTATCTAACTCATTGACTGCAACTGAACCGATACCTGACAAACTACCAGTACTGACACTCACACCGATAGAAACGCTATAAAGCAGTGCTTCAGTACGTGCATTTACTGTGACTGAACTGTCAGATGGATTGGTTGTGTCGTTGATATTCGCATCAACAATCTGGGCTTTCTTCTCAGTCTCAACTTTGGCATGGGCGTATGAAAGCCCAAGGTTTTTCTTACCTACTTGAACAACCCCTGCAACCGCAATGATACGTTCACCTTCAGTCGAATAAGCGTAGGTAGACTCCGTACCATCGTCTGTAGTGTGCACATTGGTGTTGTCAATAACATCACCACCGGAGAAATCAATGCCACTATCAAGAGAACTTGAGCCAAGATTATCAAGCTCAGAGTCAAGTGAACCATTTTTAGTCCCGGTTGAATTCACTAATAAAGTGTCAACACCATTAATGTCTGCTTTCTTAATAATCGCATTGTTTTCACTACTGATATCACCAATAGCAAAACTACCCATGAAGCTAATAGAAGAATCAGTAGCCCCATTCGCATCGGTCACACCGATACCTGCTGCACCAATACCAATGCGATTGAGGCTGACGCCACTGACAGTAATTGAATCTACATCATCGATTTCAGTACGTGTGGCATCACCAGAAATAACCGCTTCAACTGCCTTGCCAGAATAGACGTCTTCACCGTAGCCAGTACTCAGCGTGTTGTTGTCATCCGGGTTCAGATAACCCGCCATATCTTCAGGATCATCAATATCAGCAAAGGTGATCGCCAAGCCGTAACCCTGCTTACCGCCAGCGTATAGTGAACCGCCACCGACACCGACATCTGTATTATTGTAGGCAGATACATCCAGCGAATCAGAACCATCCCCGTTCCCTGTGATAGAGCTTTCATCAATTCGAGCAGAAGTACCGTCACGAACCGTTGCACCGGAAACAGAGAGAACCGCAGTATTACTATTTAGAGTAGTGCCATCTTGCTTGGTTGCAGCCAATGCCAGACCGACTGACGTTAATTCACCACCATGCAACGCCTGAACATTTACCGCACCCGCCTCATCAATGGTTGAGTTTTGAAGCCATGCTAATGAATCGTTAAAACTGATTTGATAGGCGATGGCACCAGCCACTGTGTTACTGCTTGGTGCAGATTGGCCGCCTGAAAGTGTAAGTGCTGCAGATCCGGACGCACTGGCAGAGATTATTTTCTCTAGTGATTGAACTGTGACATTAACTTCTTCATCAGTATCAAGCGTATCAGCATGCGCCTTAATCGTCGCGCCATCGATCAGTGCTTTTGCATCGATGTTACTGAAGGCAACATTGAAACTGCCTGCTGCAGACCAGTCGGTGGTATTAACCGCAGCAACACTATCACCACTGGCTGAATCATCATTACTGCCTGAGCCAGCTGCGCCACTGGCCGAGCTGTCACCAGATCCCGATGATGATTCGGTATAATTCGCTGCAAGCTTACTTGATAAGCCATTCCATGAATTCTCAAACTTATCTCCAAAGCCCGGCTCGTCTGACGGTTCTGTCGTAAGAGCACCAGCAACGGCCAACGCACCATTTGTACCGCTTGCCTTAGCACGTACAACCACGTTTCGAGCCGTGATTGAAGCTTCGCTTGGCGAAGGAGTTGTTGGAGATGATGGCGTCGGCAAATGATCCGCTTTGAAATCTACTTTGTCGTATTCGTCTTCATTATCACCAATAAAGGCTTTGGTATCGCCCTGAGTAAGATTGATCGCAATAGCAATACCAACAGACTCTTCATCGGACCAGTTAACCGCCCCTGCAGCCGCCCAATTACCCATTTCATGATTGGCTAAGACATTCAGGCCATCAGTATTCACAAAAGCATCATTACTTAAAGATGCATGGGTCAGCGTTTCAGAGTTAAGAATGCCTGCAACACCATTAAAACCAAAACCACTACCCATGCCCGACGAAGGTGTCACAAGGAAATGACGTTCTTCAGTCACTGCGCTGATGTTAATATCACCAGCAGAGATCAGGCTGGCGTCACCTGCTCCAGCCACAACAGAGCCTGTCTGCTGGATGAAACTGATGCTGGCACCAACCGCCTTACCCTGTTCATTGGTACCGTTACCGTTAGGAAGTAAACCAAGGGAACCGATATTACCGGCTACATGAGCACTTTCGATCAAATTATAAGCTTGTACTGACAGTGGAGCATCAAAGCTAAAACTGTAATCAATATTCTTGAAAGGGCTGTAAGAACTAGTTAAGCCCGGTGTATTACTGTTGCCTTCTACCTCATGATCGAGCGTCCAGGCACCTGTCCCAGTTGTCTTGACGTAGGCACCATCACCAATCCAGGCTTTGGTATCCATATCATTAACAACCACATTCAAAGAACCGCCATAAGCTTCTTTATCTGCAGCCGCACCCGCATTGGCAAAGGTTGTCAGAATATTATTCTGAATGCCGCCGACACCATTAAATTTACTTACAACATCACCAAATCCTTCCCAACGATCATAGGTAGAAACGATCGGTAATGTTTGTTCAGCGAATACCCCCACATTTTCGGCTTCAATCGTGACATAGTCCCCGATTTCAGCCACAGCATCGCTTTCGTTAACCGCCAGGTTTAAAGCAAGAGCCAAAGACGTTTCAGAGCGAGGCGTCTGGTTACCACCGCTGGTATTCTCGCTTGGCGCAACCACTGACGTTTCTGCGCTGGTGCGATAACCACCTTGGTCACCACCAACTGCACCTGAATCACTGCCATTCGCAACCGCTTCGTTATCTGTACCTAAAGCAGTAGAGGCCACTGCGACAACATCACCCGTTGCATAAATTTTCGGTGCATCGGTTGCCCCATCAACATTGGTACCGATAGCCGCGTACGCTTCATGATCAGAAAGGTTTAACGAGAAAGACAAACCACCTTTAAAATCAACAGACGCTGGCGATTCACCGCTGGCGTTATAGCGATTCAACAATGACGTCGTTCCGCTCTGTACTGAAGTCAGACCCGACACAAGTTGGGAACCGATGGTACGAGCAATAAGGTTACTACCCACCGTTACCCCAGAGTGAACTCGCTGCTCAACCGTACGATCAATCGCAGCAACAACAAGATTAGTCGCTTTATCGCCGTCAACAGCACTTTCACCCAAGTCAGCACCAAACTCGGCTGTCGCATTGGTATCAAAATCACCGACCGCTACCGCCATACCATAGCGGGTATCTTTCAAACCGTAAGTTGTTGCTGAAACGTAATAACGCCCCTGGTTCTCTGCTGCCACGGTGACATTGGTACCGTCAATCGTAGCGCCCGTTTCAACAATAGCAGTAGCATTAACATCAGCCTCACCCACAGCACCTGCTAGCACAGCGTTATTGGCCTTCTCTGCATTCAATACAAATGCAGAGGCAGAAACATATGCTTCGTTATGGGCAGTAACGGTTAAATCGCCCTCAGCGTTTACTGTCGCACCATCATGTACCTTAGTCGTACTGTCAGCAGAACTGTGGTTATAAATACCAGCCATCGAAACCGTGGTCGCATCGCCTAAGGCAGCAACCGCCATAGCTTCCGTCATGGCGTGAGATTCAGTAGAAAGAGTTACGTTGCCAGAGGCCGTAATGTTCGCGCCATCTAATACCTCTACGGTCGCATCGGAATCCGCATCCATATAGTTAAAATCTACGCCGCCCAACTGAGCAACAGACTTCAAGCCAATGGTGGCGCCTATATCTTCATAGAAGGAACTGACCGTTTTACTGGTGGCTGAGGCAGTAACATTATTTGCCTGAATTTCACCGGAAATACTGATACTGGTATCTGCGATAGCTTCACCGTAATAGACAGACTCAGATTCGCTTACGGTAATAGAAACATCGCCGCTTGTGTCTGTAGTATCAGCGTCTCTGGTATCTAAAAGACCGGTAGAGCTAATGGTCACTTCTTCGGCGGTAATGGTGATTCCACCATCGGCCAAAAGGTCACCATCAATCGTAATGTAAGCGTTATTGTTAGAATCTTGTTCTTCGGAGGCAGCAAGTACAATGGTTCCACCGTCCGCTTTTAAATCCGTCACCGCACTGTAATCGCCAGTATTAACCGCAGCTAAGGTGCCATAGACACCCTGGTATGCGGAACCGACAATAACAGTACCCGTGCTACTTACTTCAATCGCATCGGCCTGAATCTCAACACCGGAACTCGTGTTGATCTTGCCTTGAATTTGAACAAGACCAGAATCAGACAGAGAAATATTGCCGCTTCTTAGATCCGCCAGGTTAGAAGCATCAACATCTGTACCGTTACTGATTAAACCTGAAATTTCGGAGCTGGTTGGTGTGCGTACCGTAAGTTTGCCGACATTAACAATACCGGTAGGCCCCACCAAAAAACCTTCAGAGCTTGCAAAGAGGACATCACCGCCAAGATTACCATCTGCATACGCTCCAACATAACTGTTCAGGGTTCCGTGAATCTCAGGCTTGGTATCACGAACAATGTTCACAAGCTGATCGGAGGTTGTTGGCACCTCCATATTCACCGTATTGCCAGAACCGACTACAAAGTCATCAAACACATTCACTGAAACAGAGCCCGACGTTTTGGTGCTCTGAACCAGATGGGTATTTCCAGTGGTAGTTACCGTTGTAAAGTTCGCATCAGCACTGATGTTATGCACATCAGCGGCCATCGCATCAATGGCGCTAAGCGAAACTAAACCACCCAGGGCTTGTTTCATGGCCGGAGACTTGGATTGTCCCTGTCGGTTTCGAGTTACGTGACTGATCGCGTTAGCCAAAAGTTGTCGGCGGAATGGCTTCATCGTTTGTTCCTGAGGTCAGTAGACGTTGCAGTACGGTGTATAAAGAATAAGATTCTAGAAACGCATAAAGCAGGCTTTAACACCTGCTTATTTCTTATGCTTCTTGTTGTTTCTTGGAAAGATGCCTTAATGCACCTAGCGAGTGCAGGTGAGCGTAAATCCACGCCAATTGCCCAGATTTAAACCACTTAAGAACAACCTCATCATCTAACTTGGCCACTTTGGCCTCATCGATAACGTAGAGACCTTCCATTCGAAGCGGCTTTTTATCAGCCGTCATTACTTGAATAGTGAAAGGTTTGAATAGATCCAGTTCAGCAAGTTGTTTGGAGAATTCAGCTGTTGCTTTGGTTGACTGGTCAAACTGCTGAAGGAAACTAACTACGTTAGTCAAGGATTCACTGTTCTCGCCTTCATCAGTAAACAATGCTTTACCATCTTCCTGATCAGCACCGATTTGATCGTATTCAGAGTCAAAGCACACAGTACCTTCTTCGGTAAGCGCAAAAGGATAACGACGAATGAATGCAGGCACATAAGTGCTCTGCCACTCACCTTCATCTGAAATTAACTTATGGCCATTATTCATTAGAGACAATAGAGCCAACGGGAAATAATTGTCAGAGCCATCTTTACTGAACAGAACAGGCAATTCACGACTTGCCTCAAAGAATTCAATACCTGTTAGAGGTACCGAGTTAATACCATTCGTAAAAGAAAAGTTTTTAACAGGTGAAAATTTAAAGTCTTTATGTTGTTCGCGATTAAGCGCTACAGGTTTTTTATAAAAAAGTAATTCAGTCATGCGGTCACCAATCATTGATCATCTTTTCAACAAAATGCCGAAGGTGCATTTATTGAACATAGCGTTCAGGATATAATAACAATTTATTAAATGGATTATGACTTATCTCGTCGGATTTACAGCTAAAAATGCGAACTTGCGCATTACTTTCACATTTCCTGCCATTTTCATACATAAAGTGGTAAATCGCCTTTGACTTACTAGTCATTTAATTCGATTAGCACCGTTAGAAGCTGTTTGAAACTATCCCATCCAAAATAAAAAACATCGACTATTCAGGATTTACAAAAAGCTTTGAAATAAAGGACAAATGAAACACATAGAGTTGTCTTTGCGTGATAAGCTAATAGCACAGGCACGGATTCTGCCTAAAAAAGAGAGAAACCTCGTAAAAGCTCAGTGCAAAAAATAAGCACACTAAAAAAGAGATACACGAGAGAAGAAATTAGCGAAGGAGAAACACGGTGAGACTTTCCCGTAATCTACTGACTTTATTGTTACTATCATTCCTGGTAACAGGCTGTAAGCTTCTTTTGCCAAAGCAAT
>Ga0255772_10006385_pt1 | contig 10786 bp, 5 predicted proteins | sample 071ome_34_FD_179970 | JGI IMG/M metagenome (GOLD analysis project Ga0255772, IMG submission 179970) | Coastal salt marsh microbial communities from the Groves Creek Marsh, Skidaway Island, Georgia - 071411BT metaG (version 2) | ecosystem: Environmental > Aquatic > Marine > Intertidal zone > Salt... | reverse complement strand
TCAACCCCCGTCTCTTCGGTTGGAGGCTCAATGCCTTCCAAATCGTACCATGCTTCCGCAGCATCGTCCAAGCCCGGCACCTCGGAAGGGAGGGTTTCACCGCCTTCCATGTTCACGGCCAGGTCGGTCCGCAGTTGACTACCGCAGGCAGGGCACGCCGTCCCGCCCAAGGAGAGCAATCCGCAGATTTGACACTCAAACATGGCTCTGCCCCGGCATGTCGTTGGCCCAACAGGACTTGAAGTCAACGCCCGCCTGAGCGTTCACTCTTCTTCGCCACGAAGCATTTTGGTCGCTTTGCTCTTGGCCTCGACGACGAACTCGCCAAGGCCTTGCATCTCGTCGTCAACGAGGGCTTCGGCGAACGACTTTCCTTTGCTGCGACCGCGAGCCAACTGCCCGATGATGCTCAAAACCGTGATCCCGACGAGGATGATCTTAACGAAGACAGCGTTGTCTTCACCCCCGACAATAAACACCAGCAGCATGTAGAGCGATACGATGAACGTGGTGAGAATCATCACTGGGAAACCCGCTTTGAAGAATTCATTGAACGAAATCGGATAACCGGCCTCCTCTGACATTCCCGCCGTGACCACGTTGGCCGACGCACCGATCAGCGTCCCGTTCCCACCCAAACAAGCGCCGAAGGCAAGGGCCCAGATCAGTGGATCAAGCAAGTAACCTCCCAATTCGTCGGAAATTTGGAGGACGATGGGAATCATGGTTGCCGTGTAAGGAATGTTATCGATGAAGGCAGAGGCTACGGCTGAAACCCAAAGCACGATCAGAATGGCGGCTGCCAGCCGAACGGTTTGGCCGTCTCCGGTGTCGCTGCCGAAGAATTCGATGGCGGCCATGACGTACTTGCCGATGTAGTTGATGACGCCCATTTCTTGAAGGGAATGAACCAAGACAAAGAGCCCAGCGAAGAAGAGGAGGGTGGTCCATTCGACGTGATGGAGCGGTTCTTCCAGTTCGTGCCGGTCGGTGGCCAGGAGCATCACAACGGCGCCCACAAGAGCAATCCAGGAGACGGCGATGTGGGTGATGGGGTGAAGGAAGAAGTTGAGAATCACGAGAACAAGGATAAAACCTGCAACTTTGAGCATTTGCGGGTCTTTGATGCCGTACTTGGCCTCCAATTCAGCAACATCACGAATCCGTGAACCCGAGAATTCATCGGCGTAATACCATTTGAGCAGCATGAAACTCGGGACGATGCACATCAAAATCCCTGGCCCCATTTCGAAGATAAAGTCGTTGAACGTCACACCGAATTGGGCCAATTCAGGGTAACCCGCTTCCTCGATTTTTGTTGGGGAAAGAGCGGACCCAATCATGATGTTTGGGGGGTCGCCGATCATGGTCGCCGCCCCGCCGATGTTTGAGAACAACACTTCAGAAATCAGGAGAGGAATGGGTTTGATATCCAGAACTTTTGCGAGTTGAATCGTGACGGGCGTGAGCAAAAGCATCGTCGTCACGTTGTCGAGAAAAGCTGACAAAACGGCCGTCACCGAACAGAGAATGACCACCAGCGTCCAGATTGAGCCACCGCTTTTCTTGTACGAAAGAACGGCGAAATACTCGAACACGCCCGTGTTGGACAGAATACCAACCATCACCATCATCCCCAACAACAGGCCGATGGTTTCCCAGTCAATGAGCGTGGTAACTTCTGCAAGCGTCAAGGCATCGCCGACTTTGTAGTGGTTCAAGGCGAACAAAGCAACAAGGCCACCAACGGCTGCAGCGAGGGTGCGGTGCACCGTTTCGAAGATGATGAGCACGTAGACCGCAACGAGAATCCCAAGACCGACGTAAACCGCTTGAGATTCCAGCCCCTCACGAATTTCAATGCCGAGGTCAATCCCCCCGCCACCGCCTGCCCGTGTTGGATTGGCAAACATCATGGCGCCGATAAACATCAAAAGGCCGAAGGCAATTTGTCGACTTCGGTTGGTGAACAAGTGTGTATTCATCAGCAAGCCTCGTTTTCTCGGGGGATGAAGGCCCCCTTTGACCCTTTGGTTCGCATTGGATTACCGGCGCCACAAAACACCGATGTTCCCGCGTTGCAAGACAAGAATTGAACCGGTGTTTGAAGCGAGATACGCCCACACCTCGCTTCGCTGCTGGCGCTCATAGAGGCCTTTGTTGACTTTGACCTTCACGAGGTTGCGTGAATTGAATTGCTGCATGATCTCGTCAACGACCGTTTCGCTCAGCCCTGCCTTCCCCACGCGAACGCTGGGTTTGAAGTCGCGAGATGCTGCTTCTCGGAGGATGTGCTTCGGAACATCGGTCATGACGTGCCCCTCCTCGAACGGCGATGATGTTTCGGGCCACCACCGTAACGGCGCACGCTTCCGCATCGCAAGCAGGTCTTGATGCGCTGTCCTGCCTTGATCCGAACCCGGAATCTTGAGGGGCTCGCATGATGCGACCAACACGCTCTGCATACGAGGTTTCGACCCTCTGCGGGGAGCGGTAAACGATGACGCCGAGAGGTTTTGATCAGGTGCACGGAAGCCGCATCCAAGACTTCAGCAGGAACCGTAGCTGGCGTTTGCAGAATGGAGGAAAGGTGTTGCTGAGCAAGGAGAGCGTTTCCGCGACGGTCGGTTTTCTGTGACCGCCGCCTTCGTCGTCCCATGGTGTCCGCCTCAGTCCAAGAGGGCCAGCAAATCCGCCGTGATGGCTGCGATGTCTCGGTCTCCATCAACGCGGTGGAAAAGGCCCCGCTCCAAGTACCATGCCGCCAGAGGGGAGGTTTGACGGTGGTAGGCATCGAGGCGATTGAGCACCGTGTCTTCGTTGTCGTCCACACGTCGCTTCGCCTCAAAATTCCCGCAGGTGCATCCGTCGGCAGGTACCGGATTGAACGTGTCGTGAAAGACCGAACCGCAGCTGCCGCAAGTAACCCGGCCACAAATACGCTCGACGATTCGTTCATCCGGAACTTCGATGGCGAGGACATGGCTGATATCGGCGAGTTCGCTCAGGGCTTCTGCTTGTGGCACCGTGCGTGGAAAACCATCAAACATCACGCCATCAACCGCATCGGGTTCCTGAATGCGCTCCTCGATGAGCGCAAGAATCACCTCGTCAGGCACCAAAGCGCCTTCGTCCATGTAGCGCTTGGCTTCCAAGCCCACCTGCGTACCGGCTTTCACGGCGGCACGAAGCATGTCGCCGGTGGATACCTGGGGAAGGCCGGTGTGTTCCATGATGCGTTGCGCTTGAGTGCCTTTGCCTGCACCTGGAGGACCGAACAAGACGATGCTGCCCATGGGTTTGGGAGAGTGTCCTCCCTTTCAACCTTCATCATTGGTTTTGGCGGGCCAGCCATTCGTGACCGTAGTGCTGCCACTGCTCCATGGTCCAACCCGTTGGAAGACCGGTGGGCGGTAGCGGAGGTGCTTGGGGGTGTTGCACGGGCAGGGCTACCGGCGGAACAACCGTAGGTTGGGGCAGCGGTGGTAAGGCTTTCGAGGCCGAGGGCGGCAGGCCGGCAGGTGGCATGCCTGCGGGAGGAAGCGCTGCTGGAGGAGCTGCTCTTGGCGGCATCCCTGACGGAGGTAGACCCGAGGGCACGGCTGCAGGGACGGCGGGCAACTCCATCGATTGCATGATGGCTTGCGCAATTTCATCATCGCTGACTTCCCCGCTGGTGAGTTCGTCGACCGCCGTCCCAAGATCCAACGCTTCTCCTCTTCGGAGTCCAAGCGTGTCGGGGTCACCGTGGGTGTCCGGCGCAACGAGATCGGTGCTGTTGTCAACCAATTCGCCGCCCTTCTTCATGCGCCGAGCCAAGACCACGGCACCAGCAAGCAAAACGGTCACCAAACCAATGCTCACTGCGGGAGGCAGGATGTTGAAAAGGCCCGATGATCCGGTGGCGGTCGATGCGCTGACCTCGAGCGTAAGTTGGCCAAGGAGCGCGTCGTTGTTGGTGAGGTTAAGGTAGAGGGTTGAAATGCCGCGGGCAGTGTTTTCCTTCGGCATGAGGGTCACCTCAACCGTCACGGTTTCGCCAACGCCAAGGTTGGCGACAACATCGGGTTCCACCCGAATCGTCCAATCTTGCTTTTGGACCATTTCATCATTGAGAAGTGCAGCGGTGAGGTCAGCCGACAGAGGCACGTTTCCGTCGTTACGCACCACGAAGGAGGACGTTCGCCCTTCATCCCGAGAGATACCAAGCAATTCTTTCCCGGTCAACGGCGAAGTGATGTTGCCAAACATCGAATCCAACACCCCGACGGTCACGGTTTGAGAGGCTTCCACGAAACGTCCGTTGTTGGTGGCGTTGACCATCACCAGCAGTTCAAACGCCTCTTGGGTTGCGGGCGTGCCGGCGGGAGGGACCAAACCGAATCGTACGACCTTCTCTTCCCGCGGTTCAAGATATACGGTGGGATTGGCGAACCCAACACGCCAACCATCGGGAGCCAACCCGTGTGTCCAGTTCAGACCCAAATTGGTGTTGCCGGTGTTCTTGACCACAAATTCACCGTAGGTGAACAGGTCGGAAATGACCGCATCGATGCGCATGCTCTCAGGTGCCGTGAGTTGAACGCCCAACTCGTCCTTTACCACCAAACGAGTGATGTTTTGCCGGAAGTTCGACAGGGATCGTTCCGTGCGGATGGTGAACGAGTTGGAATCTCCTTCCTCTGCCGTTAGCGGCACGGCGAAAATAAAGTGAACAACGGCCTCGTCACCAGGGCCAAGGGAGAGGGAAAGGCGACGGGTGTCGCTCACATCATCGTAACTGACTTGGATCGCCCATTGTGGGTTGTTTGGAAGGACCGAAACGTCCAGTTCGACCATGATGTTCCCGGTGTTTTCGATGCTGAGGTTCATGTGAACTTGTTGCCCGCTATCGACCGCAAGGTCGGGTGAAAGCTGGTTGGGTCCTACCCTGCCATCGTCGTCCATCAAGTGCACGTCAAACGACTCTTGTGCAAGAACCGCAATGGTCACGGTTTCCGTGAAATTCATGCTCGGGTCGGTCGCAGAGGTCACGTAACAGGTCACTTGGTCCGTATCACCCGCAGCAGGCAACCCGTTGGCAACTTCCGGGACAATCACGCGGATGGACATCGGGAGGTATTCAAGGATGTTCAAGGCTTCAAAATCCAACTGTGACGAATTGGATGAACCCAACATGACCTGCCAGCGGTTCTCTGAAAGACATTCCATGCTGTATTGTGCAGGTGCATTGCCGGTGTTGCGCACGGAGATGGAAAAGAAGCTGGAGCCCCCAGGAGCCGCTTCAAGCCCGATTGTTCCGGCTGCGACGACTTGAACTTGGTCAAGTTGTTCAACCTCGATAAAAATCCGTTGTGTGTGGGCGACGGTGGGTTGCATTTCGTATCTCGCCGTGACATCCACCACGTAGGTTCCGGAACGAACATAGCGAGGGTTTGAGGGGTCGCCCGTCAAGTCCGCGTCAATGTCCTCGAGGCGGAGGTTGAGGGAATTGTTCGCGGTTGACGTCCCTTGGGCCGTGAGCATGAACGTCGATGATTCGCTGAACGTTCGGGTCCACTGGTCAGCACTTGGGAGGAAGAAATCATCACGCCCGGGAGCAGGGATTTGAACCGTGGTCACCGAGAGTTTCACCGATTGGTTGCCCGTACCTTCGTGCAGGATGGACAGCGGAATATCAATGCCGGAGTCGTTGCGAACGTCAAGCACCATGTTGGCGTTGTTCGCTCGGTCCTCAGGCGAGGTGGGGATGCTGCCGTCCGCATTCTCAACCACCACGCGAACGCCCAAGGCCTTGACCTCGACATCCTGTACCAAGACGTTGTTGTCAACACCGTTAACGGCATCGTTCATCTCCACGACGGTGTTGTTGGTGTCGATGGATAAGCGTAGTTGGTGAATCCCCGTGGTCGTGAACTGATGGAAGATGGTGGTTGAGTCGATCATGCCCGGAGCAAGACTCGGCCGTGTTGCGGTCGCCAAGGTGGTCTGGGTGGTGAGGTCCTCCAATTTGACCGAAAAGGCAGGGGCTTGGCTTGTTCCTTGGTTGGCCCAAGCGATTCGTATGGAAATCAAATCGTCTTTGAGCGGGTTCGCTGAAGAGGTCAGAATGCTTCCGTCAAAGACCACGAGGTCGGCTCGAGGCGTGGGCGTGGCCAAGGCGGTCATGACCAGGGCAAAATCTTGCGTCGACCCGCTTCGATGGAGCACCTTGACAATCCAACTTTCGGTGGTGGAGGGCAACGTCCCCGGTGCGATGCGTATCCGTTCAACGTTGTTGACATCGTCGGCCACGCCTCCCGATGTTGAAAACCCGGAAACGAAGTTGTTCCCAAGCCATTCCGTGCCGTCCGGACTGACGAGGACCAAATCGAGGTCGTTGACGAGGCGGCTCTCGGATTGGGCTGCGTTGGCGCTCCCTGCGAGGTCCGTCCACGTCAACGTCAAGTCAAGACCATGACTTGGGTTCAGGTCGAAGGAATACAACAACCCAAAGCCTGGCTCAAGGGATTTCTTGTCGTCAAAGAAGGTGTCCAAGGGCGTGGAGCCGTCCATCGGAAGCACGGTCCGTTCAAGATTCACTTGACCCCAGCCTTCAGCGGCGTTGGGAATGTCGGGGTCGCCCAGATCGGTTGCCCCGTTGATGAGGGCGCCCTTGACCAGAGCGCTGGAAGGCGAGGATACCATGGCTTGTTCCCGAATGAATTCTCGGGTCAATGCAGCGACACCTGATGCAACGGCCGTTGCTTGCGATGTGCCGCTCAACGACATGTAGTAGGCGTTCCCGCTCGCGTGAGACCCGGAGAGGCAATTCGAACCCGCTGGATTGCGAGCCTCTTCGGCGAGTCCGGAGCAAATGCCGACACCGGGAGCGACCACATCGGGTTTCACACGACCGTCCAAACTCGGACCGAGCGATGAGAAGTTCGCGACGGCCCCTGCTCCGGGGGTTCCGCTTGCCCCGGTGGTTGATGCACCCACAGCGATGACGTTCTTTGCCGTCGCCGGGGAGGTGACTTGGGAGGCACCGGACCCACCTCGGTCGCCCACGGAGAAGATGGGCGTCAAATCCTTACGGTCGTGGACGAAGGTGTCGACGGAGCGTGCATCAGCGGTGTATTGCCCGTAATTCCCGTTCAACCCCCAAGCATTGACCGAAATACGGGCCGTCATTTGTTCTGCATCCCGAAGCATGTCGTAGATTGAACCAATTCGTCCGAAGGTCCCCGTGGGGTCGTGTTCAAGCGCATACATGACCAGCGTTGCCGAGGGCGCCATGCCTTGAGCGGCGGCATCACCGGAGCCGTTGCCCAAGACCGTGATGGCGATGTGGGTGCCGTGGCCACCGTTTGAGTCTGCGGGCGAGGGGTCAAGGCCAAACTGGGTGTAGGTCGCCGCCACTCGGCCGGAAAGGTCGGGGTGGTTGCTGTCAAGACCGGTGTCGGCGATGGCGACCATCTCACCGGAGCCGTCAAGGGTGAACGTGGCGTTGTTCGCGGTGTTTTGGATTCCAGAAACAGCGTAGGCCAAGGCGTTGTGCACCCGAAGTTCATGTCCGGGTTCTGTCCAGAGAATTCGTCCATCATGGGCGATGTTTTGGACGAATATCTGAGCGATTTCTGGGTTCACCGAAGCGGTGCACGACCAAGCATCGCAAGCAGCTTCGGATGCCCCGTACCGCACCAAATCCGTTGCAAGAGCGCCGTAGCCGCCCAATGCCAGATCCGATGCCGGCACCAAATGAACGGTGGGCGAGGAGGCTGGATTGACGACGAGGGATGAAGCCAATCGCCAACCGGGTTGTTGAGAGCCGAACCAGCGAACGTGTTCGCTTGAAGCGAGTCCGGCAACGGCGGCATCCGGACTTTCCGGAAGCCGAAGCAGCCAAGCCTCGTCACCGGAAGCGTCGAGCACGGTCAAGCCGAGGTCTTCTGCGATGGATTGCATGAGGTCGCCGTTCGGCGTGTTCAATTGGACGATGACAAGGCCGGTGTGCGCCGTGTCTTCCGCTCTGGTGAGTTCGCTTGGTACGGTCGGACCCGTCGAGAGCAAGGGGTCGAACGAACCTGCTGCTTGGTGGACAAGACCCGATGAAGGTTTGAGCGACGATTCGACCATCGTTGCTGCTGGCATCGGTGACCAGTGTTCTTTGGCGATGACGAGCCGTTGGGCCTCCGTCAAAGGCTCAATAGCGGGTGCGTTGACCTCGTCGGATGCGCTGATGAAATCCTTCGATGCAACCGGTTCAACTGCACCGGTAAGAGGGGTTGAAACCAACAGAAAGAGGACGACAACGAGCCATGCTCTGGATTTCATGGCTCTCGGACTCCCGCTCGTCTTTTGAATCAACCTCTTGCGTGTGCTGAATCCGCTCACTGAAGCGTCACAAGCCGTTGTAGGCAGCGATGGCTGCATCGGTCTTTGCAACCGAAGCACGCCAGTCATCTTCCGTACCCATCAAGGCGCGGATTGCATCCACGTTTTCAGGAATAACATCGGATTCTTGGTGGATGGCTTGGAAATAGTACAAGGTGTTGCCGTCAAGTTTCACCCCGTCTTCCCAAACGAAGATTTCATGCAAATCGCCCCACTTCCTCCCAATATCACGGGCGTACTCCATCACTTCCGCCGTTGTGGAAATGCCCGTTTCGGCACCGTTCATGATGATGATACGTGGTTCCTTTTTCCACAATTCGATCACCGATTCGGTGGTGAGGCCGTGGCCTTCAGGAAGCGTTGCAACGATGGAATGGCAGTGCATCAAGGTCGTTGGAACGGCAACCGCCATCGAATTAATTTGAATCTCCGGTTTGACGGTCATCACATCCGGTCCGTGATGCGAGGGGACTTTGAGCACGGGTTTGATGGCGTTGATCGGGCCTTTCGCAGAATCTCCCGGGTCAGCAGCCCGTCGAATCATCGTGCATTCAACCTTCAGACTCCCGCAGAGATTGTACAGCGGGACGAGGGTGCGGGAAAGTCCGGTGGTGTTGCAGGAAACCACTCGGGTTCCGGTAGCGTTGAGGTTTTCGAGATGGTTGGCCGAAGAGGTGTAGGACATCCCCGCCATGGCGTGTTTTTCCCCACCCTGGAAGATGTACTTCACACCGGCAGCGAGGTAGGCTTCTTTGTTCGCTGCACCGACCTTGCCGGGAGAACAATCCACCACCACGTCGGCAACAGCGAGGAGATCGCTAAGGCCACCGTGACACTCGTAGCCTGCCTCGCCAAAAGCAGCAATTCGGTCGGCGTCATTGAAGGTGCAATACAGGGGAAACCCTTTGCGAACCGCCAAATCGCAGCCAAACGAGGGGCGTGTTTTGGTGACGCCAATGACGACCATGTCGTCTTGCGCATCAACAGCATCTGCAACGCGTTTTCCAATTGTCCCGTATCCGTTGATGGCGACTTTAACGGTCATGACCTTCTCCATGCTCTGCTCATTGAGCCCGTCAATAAAGGCTTCTTCGCCTCTGCAAAGGCCGCAGCGATGGGAAAACAGCAACCGACGGGAAGTGATGGATAGCAGGCTATTTGGATGATGGTTGAAACCAGAGGTCATGGCGGATATCCACGAGGTGGTCGCAAGGTCGTTGAACATCAACGAGAAACTCGGCCCCCGCCTGAAGGCGGCAGCCGAACAAAACGCCATCCTCCGCATCGGTTGGACCAATGCAGGCGACCCCGTTCCAAAGAACGGTGAGTTGGGGTTGTGCCCCGCACTCCCCGAAGGCGCTCGGCTTCGAGCACTCGGCGTTCTCGGGTCGTGGGTTGCTGCCTTTGGACAGGGCGGTTCGTTCACAATTCAAGGCGACGCGGGGTCGTTCTTGGGCGCTGGCAATCTCGGGACGACCGTGGTCTGTGAACAGATGGCTGGGCATTTTACCGGTTACGGCATGGCCGACGGCAGCATCACGGTCCTCGACGGAACCGGCGACGACGCCGGTGCGGCCATGCGAGGCGGCATCTTGGTCATCCGAGGTGCAAGCGGAGCCCGCGTTGGTGGTGGCATGGAAGGAGGGCTCATCGTGGTTCACGGCGATGTTGGGCCCGATCCCGGAGCAGGCATGAGCGGGGGTCGCATCGTTGTCAACGGTCGTTGCCCACCTCCTGCACCCGGTGCCATGCTCCGCCCCTTGGAAGCGGATGAAGTGAAGGAAATCAACGCCATGCTGGACGACGAATCCTTGCATGTCCCGTCCGATGCGGTCTGTTTGATGGCCCAAGAAAAACTCCATGTCGAGCACGGAGGGTTCGTGGTGTCTTCGGGCGACCTCTCTCAAATCGGCCTCATCAACGAGGAAAATCCTCCCTTGAGGACCTACCAAACCGTTGACACGGTGGCTTTGATTGGGACTCGCGACGACGTGAAGTCCCTGGCACTCCCGGTCCCGCTCCTGGCCAACGTGGTCAGTGGAAGCACCATGTCGCCGGACGGGAACACCCCCGCCGACGTGACCTCAATTCTCAATCGCCACCCTGCCCTTGTCGAGGCTGAACCACGCGCCGTCGACGTGATGTTGATCGGTCAATCCAACCTCCTTGATGTGGCTTCTTGGCTCCCCGACGCCGGCGGCTTTGCCGTTGACCTCGACGAACTTCCGCCCATGAACGCCGAGCAACTTGACGGATTGCTTGTCGCCTTGCGCTCCATTGCTCCAACCAACGTGCCGGTCATTCTCATCCAAGGCATTAGCCGCATCCAAGCCTTGCACGCACGAGCCGCCTACCACGGCGTCGATGTTGCCCTGGCTCGAATCGAAGACGGTTCTGGACTTTCGGAAGC
>Ga0255772_10006380_pt1 | contig 10791 bp, 16 predicted proteins | sample 071ome_34_FD_179970 | JGI IMG/M metagenome (GOLD analysis project Ga0255772, IMG submission 179970) | Coastal salt marsh microbial communities from the Groves Creek Marsh, Skidaway Island, Georgia - 071411BT metaG (version 2) | ecosystem: Environmental > Aquatic > Marine > Intertidal zone >... | reverse complement strand
TTTCCACCATCATCACGCGCACCCATGCAAACTGACTTTGATTGGGCGCTTGAGCGCCTTGACAATGCCAGACACCAGCTACGCACAGCACAGCTCACCAACCCTGCCGATGTGCAGTACTGGAGAGCCCGTGTCTCTGAGCTAGAGGACAATGTGTCTGACATGCTCAGCAGGCTAGAGATTCTCTGAGCTTGCGCCCAACACCAGCCTGGGCTAGGATGCTGGACGACCTCTGTTCTCTGTTTATGACCGAGCAACTCGAAACTCAGTTCACGAACTTTCATCGCGTGAATCCTCACGTGTATGAACAGCTCAAGACTCTTGCTCTTCGGTTGAAAAACGTGGGCGTTAAAACCTACGGCATCAAAGCTTTGTTTGAGATTCTCCGCTTCAATGCATTGCTGAGTGTTGATTTCAACTTTGAGTTGAACAACAACTATGCTCCATTGTATGCTAGACTCTTAATGAAGCAAGAAGAAGAGCTTCGTGGATTCTTTAAGATCCGTGCTTTACAATGAAACGCAAACAACTCTCATTCACTGAGGTTGAGCTGGGCATTCTTATGGATGCCCTTCGCAACCAGTGGTGGGCACGGTACAATCCTAAGATTGAGACTACCGTGGAGATCCACCACAACTTGCTTGACCGTATCATCACTGCACAGGTACAACTTGGCAATCAAACCGAAACCGATTCCTAACTCGATCATCACGCCCATCGTTGGCATCATGATTAGTTTGCTGTTCTTGTCTGGTGTTGCAGTTATTGTAGATCAGAACAAGTACAGACCCAGCACCAAGTCCTTTCGCTTAGTGTAACAATGGCTCGACCTGATCCTTTTGGCAATCGCATTGATGAAGTCATGGAGTGGGATGCCACTGATGACTTAACTGAGTACACTGCTGAAGACGGATTCGCTGCGGCTGCCACTTGGGATCTTCCTGAGGCATTCGTCTGCATTGTCCGTTCTGAAGGCAAGAATGGTAAGATCACTGAGAAGGCGTACCGTTCACCAGCTGCAGCACACAAACACCTGCTCAAGCTGATGGATGAGGATGCTGAAGAGATCACCGTTCTTACGGATGACACCATTTCCATGCCCATCCTTCCATGAACTACCTTGACCTTGCTGATGCCCTGTGTGATGCAGGGTATGACATAGACTACGACACAGGACACATTGGCTACAGTGCCATTGGTTCTACTGAGTTGTTGATTAGTCTTTATGCTCTGAACAAGCTTGAGATCCATCATGATCTCGATGGCAAGACAGAGTATTACATTCCACACCTAGCTGTCTGTGACATGCAGAGCTATTGTGATCAGTTCCCAAACGACCCACAATGCAAGTGCTATGATGTCTGACCTCACCCAATTCCAGATTGAATCTCTCAACGAACACGAATACTCCCTCTTCCTAGCTTATGGCGACACCTTCCGAGATCAACAAACAATTCCAGCTAGAGCAGGAAGCGATCTCGTGTGGGAAGGAGAGGCTACACGACTCATTGAAGAAGCTGGAAGAGAAAAGCTACGCATCGGCTAGCGTCTATGGCGCGTCGAGCATTGCTGCTGCTCTCCCTGCTGTAATCAAGAGCATTGAGGCTCAGTTCCACAAACTTCGTAAGGGCAATGCTGGGCAGTATTACAAGCCCATTGCTGAGCATCTCGACGACCTTGAGCCATTGGCTATTGCTACCATTGCTCTCAAGGTGACGTTCGATAATGTGTTTAGCATGAAGCGTAATGCTGACCTGCTTACCAATGTCCTCACGTCCATAGGCTCAGCATTGGAGGCTGAGTGTAAGTTTAGGTGGTACAGAGTTACAGCTCCTGAGTTGTTTAAGTACATACAAGACAAGTACTTCCACGAGTCTTGTGGTACACATCAGAAGATGTCGATTGCCAACCTCATCTTCAATCGTCATGACATCCAATGGGATTCATGGTCTATCAAGACACGTGCTGCCCTTGGTGGCTGGTGCCTTGAGCGGATCATGGAGCAGACTGGATGGTTCATGAAGTACACTGAACAGACAGGCAAGCGTTCTGTCTGCCGCCTTGTCCCCACGCCTAAGTTCGTGGAGATCAGGGAGCAGCTGATTGCCAATGCCGAGATGTTCAGTGGTATCCCATGGCCTATGCTTGTTGAGCCTAATGACTGGAGCAACGAGCGCATGGGTGGTTACCTGACAAACGAGCTGATGCGTGGTCATCAACTGACTCGACGCGGTAACCAGACAGTAGAACACGGGGAAACACCGATCCAATTTCTGAACAAGCTTCAGAAGGTGAAGTACCGTGTGAATCATCATGTGTTGGAGGTGGCTCGCCACTTCAAAGAACGTGGCGTGAAGGTTGGGAAGTTCATCCCAATCAGTGAGGCATTCAAGCCTCCTCGTCCACCATCAGCAGATGAGGATCCTTCAGTCCATCAATCGTGGAAGCGTGAGATGGCTGAGGCATACAATGCTGATCGTCTTAACTTCAAGCGATCAGTAAGAACAAGAACTCAGTTGGAAGCAGCTGAGAAATTCAAGGATGAGGAGTACTATCTCTGCTGGTCGTTTGACTACAGAGGAAGAGCATATCCAATTCCTGCTTATCTCACACCACAAGATACAGACTTTGGTAAAAGTCTGATAAGGTTTGCTGATGAGTCATTTGTCAATGATGACGCAGAGCTGTGGCTAGCATTCCAAGTAGCAACAACCTATGGGTTGGACAAAGCTACTATGGATGAGCGTATAGCTTGGGTCAATGACAACCATGACTTGATCACAAAGATCGCTACCGATCCCATTGACAACCTTCCTGAATGGGAGGGTGTCGAAGAACCATGGCAATTCATGGCTGCATGTCATGAGTTTTACCACTGCTGTATTGAGTGTGATAAGCAATTCACTGGTCTAATGGTTGCTGTTGATGCAACCTGTTCTGGTCTTCAGATCCTTGCTGGTCTTGCCAAGGATGCATCCACTGCATCACTGGTTAATGTGTGTCCTGGTGATAAACCAAGCGATGCATACAAGGCAGTTGCTGAGGAAGCCAAGAAGTATCTCCCTTCTGAGATGCATAATTGGATGACGAGGAAAACGACCAAGCGCACCGTCATGACCATCCCTTACAATGCTACTAAGTCAAGCTCTCGTGTCTATATACGTGAGTCTTTGAAGGAGCAGGGGATTGAGCCAACACCTGAGCAAGTAACTCAGGTTGTTGATGCTGTCTATCAAAGCATGGATGCGATTGTTCCTGGTCCTATGCGTGTCATGCGCTGGATCAAGAAACATGTTGGTCAGTACATCAGAGATGGAGCTTCTGAAGTTGAGTGGTCTACACCCTCTGGGTTTGTGGTCAATCAACAGAGGAACAAGCGAGAGACTGAACGCCTTAACCTTCAGCTGCTAGGTGCTACTAAAGTTACCTTGTCAGTTGGAGACGGTGAGCCTTGTCCTACAAGGCACAAGTCCAGTACTGCTCCGAATTTGATACATTCACTGGATGCGTCCATTCTTCACGAAACATTTCAGAAGTTCAATGGACCATTCACAGTCATCCATGACTCAGTGCTTTGTCGAGCAACTGACATGGGAACACTCAATCAACTCGTGCGAGAAACCTACACGGACATCTTCACGAGAGACTGCTGGCTTACAAAGTTTGGTGAAGCTGTTAACGCAACAGAACCACCACCCATCGTAGGCACCCTTGACCCTGAGGTAGTCGAAGACTCCACTTACTTTTTCTGTTAACCGTGACCCACGTAACCAAAGAGCCTGTTGTCCTTGAAGGGTATCAGGCGATCCTCAAACCCACTGAGTATGGCTACACGTTGTCTGCTCTCCTGCCTAAGGAGTTGATCGACACCCTCGAAGAGGAACGTGAGAGCTGCCTTGAGTGGGCGAAAAGCAAAGCAAAGAATCCCAAACGGGTGACTATCAAGCCCGAGCCTTGGGAAGAAGTCAGCTCTGGTATGTACCAGTGCAAGTTCCGCTGGAAGGTGGATGACAAGAACACCCCTGTTGTTGTCGATACCGAAGGCACTGTCATTGCTGATGCAAACACTCCCATCTATAGTGGGAGCAAGGTGAAGCTTGCCTTCATCCAGAAGCCTTATGTTCTCCCTGCTGGTGACATTGGCACGTCTCTCAAGCTCAAGGCTGTGCAAGTCGTGAGCCTGAACAGTGGTGCTGGTGTTGTTGACAGCGGTGATCTGGATGCTGAAGGAGCTGCTGCTCTGTTCGGCACCACGCATGGCTTCAAAACCTCTGAACCTAACGTCACCGCTGACGAATCCTTTAACATCGACGAAGACTTTTAATGGCTCTGCTTGACACCAACACCACCTACAACGAAGAGCTTGGTCTCTTCGAGATGACGGCAACCCTCACCCTGCCTCCCATCACTGTCACTCGCTCCAAGAAAGACAAGAGTGACTTCCGTTATGACATCCAGCGTGCATTCACTGATGTCGTTGAACAGGTGATCGAAGGGGAAATCTGATGCGTAGCCGCCTGGAAGAACAGGTGGCTGAGTTGTTAGATAAGCTGAACATCGAGTACAGCTATGAACCCGAGAAGTTCAGCTATGTCATCGAGGCTAACTACACCCCCGACTTCAAGGTTGGGGATGTGTACCTTGAGACAAAGGGTTTCTTCAAGCCTGCTGATCGTCGTAAGATGTTAGCAGTCAAGAAGTGCAACCCTGATCTTGACATCCGCCTGGTCTTCCAAGCGCCGTACAATAAGATCAGTAAAAACTCCAAGACCACCTACGCCATGTGGGCTGAGAAGAACGGCTTCATGTGGTGTCCTTACTACGAAATCCCTTCTGACTGGTTACATGAAACCAAAGAAAAGCCTTAGTGGCAAGATCCATCTAAGCAAGAAAAAGAAAAGCCGCCGCCCATACAAGGGTGCTAAGCCTTACCGGGGGCAGGGACGAGCATGACTTACATTCAACAACCTCATCCTGCTTTCGGTACTAAAGAAAGGATCAAGGCTTTGTTCGGTGACACTCTTGCTGAAGTACCTGAAAGCTACGATCCCCATGAAGTTGCCGATGCTTTCCTTGAAGAGCTAGACAGCTGGATCACCTACCACGCAGATTGCAAAGCTACCTATGAGTCTGTCAGAATCGCCCTCCGAAAGCGAGTTTCAGAGACATGAACCATGTAATGTATGTGGGAGTAGGGATGCTCTCGCTCGGTATACTGATGGGCATGGGTATTGCTTCTCATGTGGTGCTTACGAACCCGCAGAAGGCAGCGACCACCATCATCAAACAAAAAGTTCCCACTCTACCTATCGTCCCATGATCAAAGGCGAACCAGTTCGGTTAGCTAAACGTGGACTGTCTGAGGAGATTTGCCGTAAGTTCCGCATCCACAAGGATGGCGAGGAGCTGCGGTTCCATTACTATGACCAGTCAGGTCAAATATGTGGAGCCAAGGTAAAGACCAAAGACAAAACCTTCCGCTGGGATGGCAAGAACACTGATCATCAGCTGTTCGGTCAGCACTTGTTTCCAGACAAAGGCACCCGCCTAACCATTTACGAAGGAGAATTAGACGCAGCTTCAGGTTATGCTGCAATGCCCACCTGGCCTCATGTGTCCCTACCTGATGGGGCTCAGAGTGCTAAGCGTGCATTGCAACGTGTGATGCCGTTGCTGCAAAGTTATGAAGAGATTGTTCTTTTCTTTGACAACGACGAGCCCGGCAGAAAGGCTGCTGAAGAGTGTGCTCAACTCTTGCCACCAGGCAAGGTTAAGATTGCAAGGATGGAGAAGTACAAAGATGCTTCAGATGCCTTGCAAGCTAGTGACTCGGAAGCCATACGCCGTGCTGTTTGGGATGCAAAGACGTACCGACCTGACGGCATTGTTGATGCAAAAACCCTACTAGATTTAGTAAGTGAACCGCTACCACCATGCGCTCATGACTATCCGTTTCAAGGAATACAAGACAAACTGCACGGGATCCGATACGGAGAGCTTGTCACGATTACTGCAGGATCTGGTATTGGAAAATCCTCATTCTGTCGTGAACTTGCAACTCACCTTCTTAACAAAGGAGAACGGGTTGGCTACGTGGCTCTTGAAGAGTCCAATCGACGTACTGCACTTGGACTGATGTCCGCCCATTGCGGCAAATCTTTTCACCTTGGAGAACATGACCGATCTACTCTCACCCAAGCTTATCAAGATACTCTTGCTAAGTGGAACCTGTATCTTTTTGATGGGTTTGGGTCTTTTGATCCTGATGTCATCTACAACCGAATTGAGTACCTTGCCACCGGGCTTGAGGTGCGTTGCGTATTCCTTGATCACCTCTCAATCCTGCTCAGCGGGCTTGACGGAGATGAGCGCAGGATGATCGACACAACCATGACCAAGCTACGGTCATTGGTTGAACGCACTGGTATCTCTTTGTTCCTTGTTTCCCACCTTCGCAGAACATCCAATGACACCAACCACGAAGAAGGAGCCCGTGTCACCCTCGGACAACTACGAGGTTCGGCAGCTATTGCTCAACTGTCAGATGCAGTTATTGCACTTGAACGGGACCAGCAGGCGGATCGAGGAGCGGGTGGAACAACTGTTAGAGTGCTTAAAAACCGTTACTCAGGAGAAGTAGGCGTTGCCTGCCATCTTGACTATGATCTTGACACCTGTAAATTCCATGAAACTGAACCCGAGCCTGAGTTCGACCCCACAACAGATTTCTGAATCAGAGATTGAACATCCTTGGCTGCCTCATCCTCCTAACCCTCCCACTGAGGAGATGATCCGTAAGGCACAGTTTGTTGACAAAACATATGTCTGGAAGGAGCGATCGAAGGCGCGTTAAGCTTCTCGCTTACAATCTAATGTTCAACGGGTTGATCTTTGTGACCAACCTTTTTATTGTTGCTGGAGTTGTTCGCCACTGGAATGACTAAACTCGCTTATGACATTGAGACAGATGGGTTTGACTCGACGGTCATTCACTGCCTTGTTACGCAAGACTTGGACACTGGTCAGGTATTGCAGTACAATGATCGAGGAGGTGATTGTTACCCTGTTAGTACTGGGATCAATTACCTTGCTGAGGCAGACATCATTGTTGCTCACAACGGTATCGGCTACGATACGCCACAGATCAAAAAGCATTACCCGTTTTTTGACCACCATCATCAAATCGACACGCTAATCCTAAGCAGATTCTTTCACACTGACCTTCTTGACAAGGACCTAAAGCTCAAGCGTCCTATGATGCCTGCTAAGCTGTATGGGTCACACAGTCTTGAAGCCTGGGGTCACCGCCTCAAGTGTCACAAAGGTGAGTTTGCTAAGCACACTGACTGGAGTGAATGGTCACAAGAGATGCAGGATTACTGCGTTCAAGACGTCGCTGTTCTTGTCCAACTATGGGAACATTTCCAATCTTTAACGAAGCAATTAAGCTCGAACACCAAATCGCGGAGATGATGGCCGCTCAGGAGGCCGTAGGATGGCCCTTTGACATCCGTGCTGCTCAAGAGCTAGAGAACACCCTTTTAAACCGCGTAGAGGCGCTTAGAGCGAAGGCTCAGAGCCTTTGCTGGTGTGTTCCTGGTAACCTGTTCACGCCTAAACGCGATAACAAGACTCAAGGCTATATAGCTGGAGCAGAAATGCAACGGCTCAAGGAGTTCAACCCAAGTAGCCGTGAGCACATTGCGTGGTTCTTCAAAACATTCCAAAATTGGAAACCACAAAAGCTTACCGAGACCGGTAAGGCTGTAATTGATGAAGTCGTTCTCAAAGAGATCGGCACGGAAGAAGCGTTGTTATTCCTGGAGATTCTTGAGACACAGAAGAAACTCGGAATGCTGTCGCAAGGCAACAACGCATGGTTGAAGTTGGTCAAGAATGGCAGGCTTCACCATTCCTGCTTTATCGGGGCTGCCACACATCGTATGGCGCATTCACGTCCCAACTTGGCGCAGGTAAGCAGCGATGCTGACTGCCGCTCATTGTTCATTACTCGTCCAGGCTGGAGGCTAGTTGATAGCGATCTAGCAGGGATCGAGCTTCGTATATTTGCCCACTACCTTGCTAGGTATGACCAGGGTGAGTATGCTCACATCCTACTCAATGATGACATCCATCAAGTTAATGCTGACAAGATTGGCATCTCGCGTCGAGCGGTTAAGACGGTCACCTACGCTTTCCTATACGGTGCGTCGGACACTAAGATTGGTCTCAGCTACGATTCACAGCTGTCTAACGAGCAGGCCAAGTCGAAGGGCGCAGAGATTCGTCGAGCGTACCTTGACGCCATTACGGGTCTGGAAAAGCTCGTTACAGCGGTCAAAGCAAAGGCGAAAAGCCATGGGTACATACAATCCATCGACGGTCGCCATATCAATGTTGACTCGCCGCATAAAGCCCTGAACTTCTTGCTTCAGTCATCGGCTGGCGTTTTGGCAAAGCGGTGGCTACTCATCACTGATCAACGCTTACAAGGTATCGAGCATGAAAGGTACGCCTTTGTGCATGATGAGCAGGCGTTAGGATGTCCCCCAGATGTGGCTGAACAAGTCGCATCAATCTGCACCACATCAGCTACCATGGCTGGTGAATACTACAAGCTACGACTCCCTATTGATGCTGACGCTAAGATCGGCATGAATTGGGCAGAGGTACACTAATGCTACTACTTGACACCGACTATCTTGCTTACAAGGCGTCTCAAGCATGTGAAGAGGGTATTGATTTTGGCGATGACGTCATCATCACCCAATCCAACTTCAGTGAAGTGCTGAAGGTGTTTGAGCGTGAGCTTGATAAGATTATGACCGCTATGATGGATTACGATGTAATCCTCTATTTCTCTAGCCCTGAAAATTTTAGGAAAAAAATTTACCCTGATTACAAGGGTCATCGAAACCGACGTAAGCCCCTTGGCTACAAACGTTTGGTAAACTGGTGTAAGGACAACTTCCAAACCGTTGTCCGTGATGACTTGGAAGCAGATGATGCCCTAGGCATTGATGCTACCATGCCTAAAGATGATTTTGATTACGATCAACCAATCATCGTTAGTCCAGACAAAGACATGCGTCAGATCCCTGGTGTTCTATGGGACATGAAGGGTGACGTGGAGGAGATAACTAAGGAAGATGGAGATCGTTGGCACTTGATCCAGGCTCTTGCTGGTGACCCTACTGATGGGTATCCTGGCTGTCCTGGCATTGGCGTGAAGCGTGCAGCTGATCTCATTGACAAGCATGACTTTCCATGGGAAGCTGTGTGCCAAGCCTTTCGAGAGCGAGGATTGTCAGACGACGATGCTCTGCTTAACGCTCGGCTTGCTAAAATTTTACAAGCTGAGGACTATGACTTCATCTCAAAAGCCCCAATACTTTGGACCCCCACCTCCTGTCCTGGAGCTGACAATGGAGCAGCAGTTCAAGCTGCGCCAGATTGAGGATGCCTTGAAGCATCCTGACACTGCTAAGGAAGACATCATCACCATCTTCATGGCTCTTCAACGACAGTGTTTTACACTTTCCAACTGCGTTTCCAACCTAGTTGCCAAATGGCCAACACCAACAACTCAGGACCAACCTACTATCGTAGAGGATCTATTCAAGTTTGGGACTTCATCCGAGACCAAGGACTGAACTTCCATCTCGGCAATGCTATTAAATACATTTGCCGTGCGGGATACAAAGACTCCCGTGTAGCTGATCTTCGCAAAGCAATCCACTACCTACAAAACGAACTCGAACATGAAATCCTTCATCAGCGAACAGGCGAAAGAGTTTCGCCGTGGTTTCCAGGTGACGAACAGTACGAAGCCAGCTTCACGGACTGGACAACGGACTTTGATCGTTGAAGAGTTCAAAGAATTTCTGGATGCTGACAACCAACTGCTAACTGATTTTAAAATTAACTCAGCTGACTGCCTTAAGGAGTTGGCTGACCTTGTGTACGTGTGTTATCAATATGCTGAGAACCTGGGCTGGGATCTTGATGAAGCTCTCGACCGTGTGCACAAAAGCAACATGACCAAGCTCGGTGAAGATGGTAAACCCATCCGCCGAGAAGATGGCAAGGTTCTGAAAGGACCTAACTACCAACCCCCTACCCTGACTGACCTCGTTTAAAATGTCTACTGATCTGATCGCTCGCACCGGTCGTGTACAAAACTGGATGGATGATCCAAACTCTCGTCTACCCGTATCGTGTACTGTCTTTGTTGTTGAAGACAGCATGGAGGGACCGGAGGGCATCGAAGCATCTTGGCGATTTGCTAGCCACGCTCTCCGAAATGGAGCAGGAGTGGCGATTCACCTTTCCAAACTCCGACCCAAGGGAGCTGAGAATGGCAAAGGCTTGGTTGCTTCTGGCCCAGTCTCGTTTGCAAAAATCTACTCCGTGCTTAACGAAACACTACGAAGAGGTGGCGTCTATAAGAACGGAGCCGTAGTTATCCACCTCGATCTAAAGCACCCTGACATTCTTGAGTTCATCAATGCTAATCGTGCCGAGCTACCTTGGGTCAAACGTTGCGTTGACATTAACGAGTATTGGTGGGCTGAAGCGACTGATCAAGTCCGCGCTGCTCTCCTTTCTGCAATCAAGAAGGGTGATGTTTGGCTGAACAAAACTAAAGTTGACGCTAAAGGTAAGCGAATCTATGGCAACGTATGCTTGGAAGTCTATCTGCCCTCACGAGGCACTTGTTTACTACAGCATGTCAACCTCGGTGGATGCGAATACGGTGACGTTGAAGCTGCGTTTACCCGAGGAATGTCC
>Ga0255772_10006376_pt1 | contig 10794 bp, 7 predicted proteins | sample 071ome_34_FD_179970 | JGI IMG/M metagenome (GOLD analysis project Ga0255772, IMG submission 179970) | Coastal salt marsh microbial communities from the Groves Creek Marsh, Skidaway Island, Georgia - 071411BT metaG (version 2) | ecosystem: Environmental > Aquatic > Marine > Intertidal zone > Salt... | reverse complement strand
TAGTAACCAACTCCAGAATTTGCAGGGTCATTACCAGGTGCATAAGGTCCACTGTATTTCTCATCATAATCTTCAGAGTAGATTGGGTTAATCTCTTGGAATGTACATGTAACTTGCATGTGAACTGGTGTTCCATCTGCATAAGTTGCATATGTTCCAGAAGCAGTGTAGTTAACCGCCATACTAGTCAATGCACATACCTTGAATTTGTTCAAGAATGGATGTGCTTTTTGACCAGTAATGTACTCTAACTGAAATACTTTTGGCGATGAAATGAATAAAGCATTTCCTTTTTTGGGAACCATTCCTTGCTTAAGTGCTCTAATGATTGCTTTCACTTGGTAACCTTCCTCCTCATCTCTTGGAGCAAAATCAAAGACAAAGGGAAATGATCTCAAAGTAACACCACTGAACAATAACTCCAGGTTTGACTGTAAAATTTGTCCAGTCGCCCTTGTAATCAGTGATTGTGGTGATACATTGGCACCAAGATTATTAATCGCTATTCCACTGAATCCAGCTATCACTGCGTTTTTAGCTTCTTGAGATAATCCTTTAATTTCTCCTGAAAATATTTTCCTAACAGCTTCCATACTGTTTGTTGCTGCTTCTGCAGGTTTATCAATAATCCCCGAGACTGCACCCAACCCTGCAGCTTGTAAAGGGTTCAAAGTATCTTCAGAATAAGACACATTCAGGGTATCTGATACTGATTGAGGTATTGGAAGGTATATGTATTGAAGTTTTGTTTTTCTCTTTTTGTCTTCTCTACCTCTAGATTCTTTCTCAAATGCTTCAGAGAAATTTGGAATTCCTATTTTATTAATATCAAAGTTGCCAGCGGTAAATACATCCTTTAAACCAAAAACATCACTGGTTCTCATTGGTTCGTATATTGAAATCAATAAAGCATCCGTGGTATCATGCAATGCCTTATATGGATATCTATAGACTTCTGGTCCATTATCCTCTTTGTTAGGACTTGCTTTAGAACCACCACCCTGCTCATTAGACTTTGCAGCGTCTTGAGCCTTAGCAGCGGGTTTAGGTATTATTCTATTAGATCTGGCGCGGGCGATATTCGCCGCTACCATTTCTTCTCTACCAGAGGGACGTATTGCCATTATAGGTCTTTTTAGGTATTTAGCTACCTACTTTAAAATCTCTAATAGGTAACATCATAACGTCTCTTAATTCTGAGGGATAGATTTCATAAATTCCGTCAGAAATAACTTCACTTGCAAGATAATTTCTTATTGATTGTCCACGACCTAACCAATGAAAGTTCTGTGCTACCCATCCATTATCTGAAAGATTACGCATTTGAACAACAGGATTCCTGTCATATCTCAAACCAGGAGTGATGGCAACATACTTATAGACATACAACTTTCCTGGAATTGGTGCCTCAGATTTTTCCAGGACTCTAAGAAGTTGATCCATTACAATGTCGGGATCTCTGACACCAATGACTCTATTTGCAACTACACGTACTCTATTACGATTTTCATCAGTATCTGTGGGTCTTTCTGCTGCTTCAGCTGCTGCTTTTGCTGCTCTCTGTTCAGCAAGTTTTCTTCTTTGTGCTTGTAAGAGTGTTTCTCTCTTTTGTTGTGCCATTACTTGATACCAAGTTCTTTTTCTGTTAGAACCTTGAACTCCCACATACGATCTTTACAATACTCTCTTGCTGCTTCCCACTTTGCCTGATTCTTGGCATATTCAAATGCCTCACCAAGATACTTTTTTGTCTGTCTTTTGGGTTTTGGTGGAGGAGCACATTGACGTAGTGGCTTCACTTCAATTAAAGATGATTTTATTCTACCATTAGAATCCTTATACTTAATAAAGAAGTCTGGGAAATATCTATGAACTTTATTATCAATCGGAGAACGATAGGGAATACAAAACTCTTCTGATTGCCACTCCAATACATTTTCATTGGTGTCACAGTAAACCATAAACTTGCGTTCCCAAAGAGAACGATAGATGATATTGGTTGGGTCGCCTTTGTATTTTTGAGGATATGAAGGTTTGTATTTTCCCTTATATGACATCTAAATAACTAAACAATCACTTATAAGATATTTAGAGTGCCTAGACCATTACCAAAAAAGATATCTGAACTTAAATCAGTTATAGGGAACGTCGCGCTAACTTCCCATTATATGGTTGAGTTTGCTGGTCTTCCAGGGAACTTAAGAAGATACTTGGCAGAAAGGGGCATTGATTCCAGATATGTTAGTGAAACAATAGGTCTGCTATGCAGCAAAGCAATTCTTCCTGGTAGTGGATTTGCTACAGCAGATGTTGTTGGCAATTACATGGGCGTTTTAGAGAAATTTGCACACACAAGAACTTTTACACCAATGAGTTTGGAGTTCTACTGTGACAATAGTTATAGAGCACTAAAGTTTATTGAGCACTGGATGGAGTTTATGTCCAGTGGTACTGAATTTGGTCCAGATGCCGTAAGTAATTTAACTCCTGGATATTATTACAGAATGCAATATCCAGATCAATACAAATGTGACCAAACTAGAATTACAAAATTTGAAAAGGACCACAAAAAATATATTGAATATAGATTCTTCGGACTATATCCAATATCATTAGATTCCACCACAGTTTCTTATGATGGATCCAATGTACTAAAAATATCAGCAACATTCCAATATGAAAGATATGTTTCTGGTCAATCAAGCTCTTTGGCACAATTCCTAAACATTAATGGAAACAAGGATCCTAGTCCTTCTGGAACTGGAACTGGAGCAGACGCTTTACAGAGAAACAATGCAAATCTTACCTATGCTGGTGGTAAGACTGCAGATCTTTCTAATAAGTTAGATAATGGAGCAGCTGTAAAACTTACTGGTACTGATTATTTTGGTAAAGGTAGCAGTACTATATTAAATTCAACCACAGTTACTCAGTCTACTATCAGTCAATCCCGTAAAATATAATACCCTCAAAATGGGTCACTAAATAATTTTAACTGATTTGTAAGGATTGTAATGCCTTTACCAAAAATTAATACGCCAACTTATGAGTTGGTAATTCCTTCGACTGGAAAGAAGATTAAGTATAGACCATTTCTAGTCAGAGAAGAGAAAGTCTTAATCATTGCTATGGAGACAGAAGATTTGTCTCAGATTGCCAATGCTGTGCAAGATGTTATCTCGTCATGTATTCTTAGTAGAGGTGTGAAAGTTAGTGAATTATCAACTTTCGACATTGAATATTTGTTCCTCAATATCCGTGGAAAGTCTGTTGGAGAAGAGGTTGAAGTTTTAGTAACCTGCCCAGACGATGGAACAACAAAGGTTCCTGTAACAATTAATCTTGACGAAATTCAAGTTCTGATTGACGAGGATCATTCTAAAGATATCAAACTTGACGATAATCTGACTTTGAGAATGAAGTATCCTTCAATGGAAGAATTCGTAAAGAATAACTTCTCTATTAGTGATGTAAATCTTGAAGAAACATTCAACGTGATTATGTCTTCTATTGAGCAAATTTATAGTGAAGAAGAATCTTGGTCTGCAAAGGACTGCACCAAAAAAGAACTTCGTGAATTTGTTGAGCAGTTGAATTCTAAACAGTTCAAAGAAATTGAGAAATTCTTCACAACAATGCCCAAACTTTCACACACAATTACAATTAAGAATCCAAACACTGAAGTTGAAAGTGACGTTGTTCTTGAGGGACTTGCAAGTTTTTTCGCGTAAGTATGGCTCATACTGACCTTGAGTCATACTTCCGGGTTAATTTTGCCTTGATGCAGCACCATAAATATTCATTGACGGAATTAGAAAATATGATACCTTGGGAGAAAGATATTTACTTATCTTTCCTTCAACAATATATTGAAGAGGAAAATCTAAAAGCACAGCAAAATGGCTGAACCAACTCCATCAGGTGGGTTATTTAATTCAAAAGAAGAAGCAGAAGCTTATAGTAGGGGTGCAGCAGATGCCCGTGCTACGGCAGCTGCTGGCGGTCAGTCAGATCCAGTTACAACAAAATTACTCAATCAGAATTCATTACAACTTGGATTAGTTGCAAGTAGTATAAACAATCTAAATCAGCAGGTTGTTACTCTAAACAATTCTCTGCGAGTAATTAGTTCAAATTTAGCAACCTCACAGGCATTAGAAAGAAGAAAAGAAGAATCAGAACAGGCACAAGAAAGAAAACTGGCACAAGAACAATTGCGCCAAGGACAAGAAAGTATAATTGAAAAGAAAATTGAAAATGCTGCTGTAGAACCTGCACGAAAATTAGCAACAAAAGCACAATTTACATTAGGAAATCTTGGTGGATTTTTCTTAACTCTTATTGGTGGTTGGTTAACAACTCAAGCAATTGATGCAATTAATGCACAAGCAGAAGGTAATACAGAAAAACTTAATGAAATAAAGTTAAACGTACTAAAAGGTCTTGGTGTTATTGTTGGAGTTTTTATTGCATCAAATGGTGCTCTAAGAATTCTTAGTGGAACTTTTGGAAGAATTGGTATTTTACTTGCAGGACTTGCTGCAGTCGGATTGTTTACAAAACCAGGAAGAGATTTTCTTACTATTATTAAGAATACAGCAATAGAATTTTATAATAATCAATTAAAAAATCTTCCATTTATTGGAAACAAACTACCAGAGATTCCCAATCCAGAACCAGAACCAGAACCACTAGATCCATCCAAACCACCTAGTGGACAGACTCAACCACCTCCACAAGGGGCAAATCCACCACTAGATCCAGCTAAACCACCTGGTGCTCAAGGATATAATGAAGGTGGTTTGGTAAATGGTAAAGAGGGAATTGATCAGATTCTTGCATGGTTGTCAAACAAAGAATATGTAATGCCTGCTAATATTGTAGAGCAGCGTGGAGTAGAATTTTTTGATAGTCTACGTAAAGGGGAAAGTATTTTTTCAACAGAAAACAAGAATATAAGTTCTCCTGCTCCACAACCAAAAGTTCAACCAATGCAGGATCTTTCTGGAAAGAAAATTGATCCAGAATCAGAAAAAGAACCTGGGCATAAGGGAGAAATTCAATTAGGAGCAGCACCAGGATCAGAAACTGCAAACGTTAAACCTGCAGAAGTTCCATTAGAGGGTGATCCCTCAAGAGGATTAAGTCCTGGACAAATTAATCCTGGAGATAAGACACTCCTTGAAATGGGATTCACTGTTGGTGAGGTTAAATCCTTTATTGATACTGAAAATTATATTGGCAAATTTGGAAAATTACCTTCCAATATTGTTCCAGTTGAGAAAACAAATAACATTGCAAAAAAAGTTTCTCAACCACCACCAGAACAACCGATTAACATTATTCCTATAGCGATACCATCTGGACAGGGGGGACAGCCTTCTCCACCAAAATCTGTAACTGGATCAACTGGTTCAGTTGGTAATGTTCCAAGTTTTTCAACCAGCGATTCAAGTAATATTTACAGGTTGAATACAATAACCATGTTTAACGTACTCCCAGGATAATGGCAGAAGCACAAAGATCTCTTCTAAAAAGCAGCGATAGCTTAGGGAACATTAGAAAATCTCTAATGTCTTTCAACGATGGATTGAGAAGTGCTAATTCAACATCTACCAATATTATAAAAGACTTAAATTCTGGTAACAGAGAAAAAAGTAGATCAATTCTGAAAAAATCTGAATTATTTGAGGCAAGAAGACAAGCAGTTCAAAGAAAAGAAAGAGAAGATGTAATTGAGTCTGGAAAGATTGGTAGTATAGTTGGTAGTGCAACAAGAAGAATAACTGCAAGCTCAAAGGGATTCCTTGGCAGAGTTATGGACTTTGTTGGAACTATTTTTGTAGGATGGATTCTAACTAATCTCCCAGTAATTATTAAATCAGTCCAATCACTAATTGGAAGAATCCGCGAATTAAGATCTATACTACAAAACTGGATTAACGGTGTAAGTGAATTCTTCTCAGATTTTAGTATAAGTCTTGACGTTTATTTAAATAGAATACTTGGAATTACGGATGACGGAACAGTAGCAGAGGCAGAAAAAAATAGAAATAAATTAGAAAGTTCATCAAAAAAGATATTGAATGATATTCAAAGAATGATTGATGATTTTCAAAATTTTAACCTCGCCACTTACCTAAAGAAACTTATCACAGGAGAATCTGGAGATTCCATTGTAAGAGGTGGAGGTGACGAATCAACACCAACTGCTGGAAGATTCAAACCTATTCTAGATGTTGTTGGAAGTGCAGAAGGTGGGTACACGTCTATTGCTCCCAATGATAGTAATCCAAATCTCACAAGTATGACGATTGCTCAGGCAAATGATGCAGTCGGCATTTTAGGTGGAAAGGGTGCTATTGGAAGATATCAACTCACAAGTCCAATTCGTCAAGCAAAAGCAGCAGGATTAGATCCGAATAAAGATCTTTTTAGCCCAGAGAATCAAGATAAGATTGCATTAGCATTGATCAGAGGGCGTGGAATTACTGCTGATATGATTATTAATAACCCAATTGAAGCAGCAAGAAGACTTGCAATGGAGTTTGCTGGTATTCCGGTATTAGCACCCACTCAAGGTTATGTTCAACCTATCGAAAGGGGTCAGAGTTATTATAGAGGACATAATAGAAATGTTGCTACAATTAAACCAGAAGCAGTTGAAGCAGCATTTAAGAAATTTAAGGAAGAACCAAATCCAACATTACGTTCTGGTCCAGCACCAAAAATAGAAAAGAGTACACGTTATAGAAAAGGTGAGAATGTAAGTAGTATTGTTGGTGCTCCAGCAGTTATTACTAGTCTTCAAGGAGCACCAAGAAGTCATGGCCAACATGGTGGTATTGACATTGGTTGTGCTTCAGGTCTTTATGTTTCTTTGAGAGTTGATTGTGAAATACTTGGTACTAAGTATGAACGTTATGGATATGGACATGTTATTGACGTTTGGATTCCTTCTCTAAAAGTTCAATTAAGATTTGCACATAGTTCTAGACACTTAATAACCAAACAAGGAGAAAAAGTACCAGCAGGTACATCATTTACAATCACAGGTAGCACAGGAAGATCATCAGGACCTCATATTCACCTTGAAGCAGATTCCAGATATAATAAAATATCATATGGAGGAAATCTGCAAGCAGACCCATATGTTGCTTTAATCAGACTTACTTCTACTGAGATTAAAGGCGTATCAAAACCAACAACGGCAGCAGAAATATCATCAGCACAATCAACCACACAAACAACTACAACAAGTCAAGCAGAGAATTTAACTCCAACAAGAAAACCAAAAAATATTCCAGTTCCAATGATTGATCCAACTCTTCCTCCAGGTAAACAACAATCTGTTGGAGAAGGTGGTGGACCACCTCCACCACCTTCAAAGTCTTCAGTAGAATTATCTACTGGTGATGAGTTAAATAGATTCATGAATCTTATACTCTTAACGGAACTAGGAAACGTATAATGGCAGCATCAGATAGTTCACAATATGATGAGATTCTTATAGAATCGAGTACAAATAAAAATAGAACGATAGACTTAAGACCTGGTGTTCAGGCGATAGAATATTATGAAGACGTTTTTTCTCCAACAATTACTGCAAAATTACTGATAACTACAACTGGTAACGTCATTGATGGAAAGGGCGTCTATCAAGGATTGCCATTGAGAGGTGGTGAGAGAGTATCAATCAAGATAAGAGGAAATTCTGATAATAATCCTGGACTAGATTTTTCCGAGAATGGAAAACAATTATATGTTTCTAGTATTACCAACGTTATAAAAAGTGATAATCAGGAATCATTTGTATTAAATCTCTGCTCAAGAGAAGCAATTACAAATGAAACTTCTAGAGTTCCTATAAAATTTCCAACGTCTTCTCCAATATCAGGATCAGCAGAGAAGATTATTAAAGAATATCTAGTATCATCAAAAAATATTGATATTGATCCAACTTCAAATAAGTATGGTTTCATTGGTAATATGAAAAAACCATTCACACTTTTAACTTGGTTGGCGTCAAAAGGTGTACCAGACGTGAGTGGTGATGGAACTGCAGGATACTTTTTCTACGAAACACAAAAAGGATATCACTTCAGATCAGTTGACAAGTTAATCACACAAAAACCTGCAGCAACCTATAACTCAACAGAGATTGCTGATTCAGAAAATGATCAAGATTTTCAAATTTTGAATCATGTCACAACTAGAAATAACAACCTTCTAGAAAAACTTCGTTTGGGACAATTCTCAACACAGAGAAGTTATTTCAATCCACTTACATTTGCCTTCACTCACCCAGAGAAAGGTACATTTAAATTAGAAGACTATGCAGGTAAGTCTAAAAACCTTGGTGAAAAATTTAAAATGCCACCCATTAGGGAGGGTGAAAGTATAACTCTTGGAGACATACCAAGCAGAATGGTTACTGGTGTTGTTGATATTGGAACGATTGAAAAAGATGTATCAACTGAAGAAAATGCAGATCCATTTAAGTATCAATCTCAGGCAATCATGAGATACAATATTATGTTTACCCAAACAATGACAATTACTATACCTTCTAATACAAAATTAGTAGCGGGTGACGTTATTCGTTGTTTATTTCCAGCAACAACAGTAAATAAAAAGAAAGAATTTGATACTGATATTAGTGGTCTATATATGATTAAAGAACTATGCCATCACTTTGATACAGAGGGTTCTTATACCTCTATGAAGTTGATTAGAGATACATTTGGTCAATACGGAACAAACAACAAAGAAAGCTGATGCTAGAAGAATCCTTACTTAAAACTAATTTTATTGGAAGAGACGGATTCCGTTGGTGGATTGGTCAAGTTGCTCCTCCATCTGCCCAAGGAAATCAAGCAAATGGAAGTGGTTGGGGAAACCGTTTCAAAGTTCGTATTCTTGGGTATCATCCATATAGTGTAGTAGATCTTCCCGACGATGATTTACCTTGGGCACAGGCGCTGCTTGGTTGTACTGATGGATCTGGTGCAGCAAACAGAGGTACGTCTGTAAAAATTGCTCCTGGTGATTCTGTTCTTGGATTCTTTCTTGATGGTGACAATGCACAGATCCCTGTTATTCTTGGTGTATTTGGAAGAACTGCTTCTGTCCCATCAACAGACTATGTTGGTCCATTCGTACCTTTTACTGGATACACTGGAAGAATCAAGAATGATGGATCAAAATTAGCAACCAGTCAATCTAATGATCAAAATGCTGGTGCTCAAAAGTCACCACGTTCAGTAGATAAAGCGACTGCTGATAAAATAAATGGAAACAATGGAACTGGCGGTGATCCAGCGAAGAAAGAAATAACTTCGTCTAGTGTTATTGGTAAGAAAGTTACTGCTGCTTCAAAAAAGACTGATAGTGCAATTAGAACCATTAAGAATGACATTGACAATTTCGTAAAAAAAGTCAATGAAATTACTGGAGGAATCACTGGTTTCCTTGGTGATGTAAATAAAGGAATTGGTAATATAAGGAAAGATCTCTATAGAGAGATTGAAAATATGACTGCAAGCATCAAGAAAGGTGCTTCGCGTATAGTTCAAAATATGACAAAGAAGTTGTCAGATAAACTTGAACCAGTATTAAAAGGTGGTTTAAAACTTCTTTATGATGGTGTGTATGCAACTGTTCTTGCCGCAACAGGTAGTGATCCTATAGCAGTTAAAGCAGGAACGATTGCACAAGCACTGTTTATTGGTCCAGTTAAGAAACTATCTGATGCAATACCTTGTATTGCAAATTCCGTTATCAATGGAATTGGTGATATGATTAAGGGAGTTTTGGAGAGTATTGTCGATAATGTAACTAACTTTGTTTCATGTATTGCAGACCAAGCTATTGGTGCAATAATGAATCATATTATTGGTGGTGTCACTAAACTTCTTCAACCATTCCTTGGTGCTCTTGATAAGATCTTAATGGGATTCAGTCCTCTTAGTTGGTTAAGAAGTACTGCAGATGCATTTCTTGGTCTTGTGGACTCTCTTTCTTGTGAGGCACTTGCACCAGAGTTCAATCTTGTTTCTGACGAGTGGGTAATCGGAAAAGGATCGAGTGACGACGCCGGAACTCCAATCGGTGAAATATTGAAGACTGCCAACGAAGCATTGACTATTGGAGAAGCAGCAATTAACACTGCTCAAGACATTGCGGGTGCAGTAGGATCTCTTGGAGTCTTTGATTTTGCAAATCCAAGTGTTTCTGTTCCTGGATTCCAAAGTATTCTTGGAAACTGTTTTGCTGGTCCTCCACAACTTGGTGGATGTGGTGGTACAAAGATTAAGATCTTTGGTGGAAATGGTGAAGGTGGAACTGCAAAGGCAATCTTTGGTGCAATCGGTCAAATTGCAAATGCTGGTAGAGGATTGACTGGAAGTGTAATTGGTGTAGATCTTGTAAACGGTGGTGGTGGATATACATTCCCACCATTTGTTGAGATTGTTGACGAATGTGGTAATGGATATGGTGGATCTGCAAGAGCAATCATTGATTATGATCCAGATTCACCAACTTATCAACAGATTACAGACATTTATGTTGTAACTGAGGGCGAAAATTACACTATTGGTGAAGATATTGTAGATTATGTTCCAGACGATAATAATGGTCCGATTATCGTTGAACCAGGTGAAGGATATAATCCAGAAACAGATCGTGTCATAGATAGTGATGGAAATGAATATGTAATTGAAACTGACGATGCTGGAAGAATCTACAATGTAATTCGTAATTCTACAGAGGGTGCTGATATTAAGTATAAGT
>Ga0255772_10006365_pt1 | contig 10801 bp, 12 predicted proteins | sample 071ome_34_FD_179970 | JGI IMG/M metagenome (GOLD analysis project Ga0255772, IMG submission 179970) | Coastal salt marsh microbial communities from the Groves Creek Marsh, Skidaway Island, Georgia - 071411BT metaG (version 2) | ecosystem: Environmental > Aquatic > Marine > Intertidal zone >... | reverse complement strand
ATATTCTTGAAACAAACCTTGAGAGTGAATATCAATTAATTTCAGCTAAATATCGACAAAACAATACTGATTATTCGGAAAGATTAAGTGGGATCGAAATTAAAAAAATTGCAGCCAATACATTGGGTTTGGTTGATATTAAAAACGAAATAAGGATTAAAGAATGGTAGCGCTAAAAACTCAGGGGTATTGGACTAGAAATTGGCTTATATGGCTCATTTTTTCTATCTTATTAATCGTTTTTGTAGTCCAATCAATCAATATTCATTCTATTCAAACTCAAAAAGGCTCAATTATTGAAAAAGCAGATGGTCAAGCGCTTCGCCAGGTAAGTGAAAAAGCGATTAGAGGGGATATCTTAGATAGAAATGGCGAAATTTTAGCCACAAGTTTACTTAGAGCAAAAATTAACATTGATCCTACTATCCTGCAAAAAGAATTTATATCTGATTTGGCGCAAGCTCTAGAATTCTCAGAAACTGAATTTAAGGATTTGATGAAGTCTCAATTATCAAAAAAACGCGGAAGGCGATATTGGATTATAAAGGACGATATTTCTCTTAATAGTCAAATGATTATCAACATAGAAAGTCTAATTGCAGATCGAAGAGAGGTGTGTGCTGAGGAGATTGTGAATAAGAAATTAAAGCTTCACCAAAGAATACTTTCAAAAATTGGAGTCCAGAAATATCCCAATGAAAAAATCAAAGTCAATAGATGTTTAAAACAAAAATTAGCTGGTGTCAAAATTGAAAAATATACACAAAGATATTATCCAAGAGGGGCTTCGCTTGCCCCCTTGATTGGAAGACTTAATTCTGATGGAGATGGGATTGCTGGCATAGAACAGGAATTCAACGACCTTTTAAAAGGTAAGGACGGGGAAAAAGAAATTTCTACCTCAAGTGACTCAGGCTCATATTTCAACCCAAAAGTTGTAACCAAAAAACAAAATGGCAAGAATATTCAACTTACTATTGATGCAAATATCCAATTTATGGCCTATGACGCTATCAAAAACTCAGTAAAAAGACATGATGCAGAGTCAGGTTCAGCAATTATTCTCTCCCCTAATGGCGAGATACTATCTATGGCTAACTACCCTGCTGATAACCCTAATGATAAATCTACTTATATTCCAGAGAATTACAAAAACAGAATCCTAACCGATCTCTTGGAGCCTGGTTCAACCATGAAGCCATTTACAATGCTTCTGGCACTTGATCAAGGGAAAATAACAGCAACAGAAGATGAGTGTTTTGATGTTACCAAGAGAATTGGGCATGTAATACCAACATACAATGACAAAAAAATATACAAATGTATGACAGTTAAAAAGATACTGGAAAAGTCAGATAACTTGGGAACAGTTAATGTCATGGAAAAGTTGGAAAAAGAAACTGTTTATGAAACTTGGAGTAATTTAGGTTTTGGCAAACCTTTGGCTTTAATTCCTTCCATAGAAACACCGGGTGTTCTTAAACTTCCTTATGAATGGTCAAACGCTGATAAACGGACTGCCTCATTTGGATATGGTCCTATGAATACAAACCTTGCACAATTGGCTAGAGCCTATCTAGTTTTTGGAAATGAGGGGAGTATGCCAAGACTAAAACTTTTTCAAAATTTCAATAAATTTGACGAAGATAATGTCAAAGTTTTCAAAAAAGAAACTGTCTCAAATATCGCTAATCATTTAAAGGCAGTTGTTGAAAATGGTTCTGGATATAGAGCCAAGATGAGAGGTCATGAGGTAGCTGGAAAAACTGGAACAGTGGATGTAAGACTAGCTTCTGGTGGTTATAGTAAAAAAGGAAATGTTAATACCTATTTTTCTGGATTTTCTCCTGTAAAGAGCCCAAGATACTTCATGTCAATCAATCTAAATAAACCAAAAAAATGCTTTCTAGGCTATACCAATAAGCCTTTTAAGTGCGAAGGGTCGAACTCTGCGGCCATAGCTTTTAATGAAGCAATGAATAAAATTTTAAACAATGGTAATTATGACCTACAGCTTGCTGGAAACTAAATTCCTTTTGATTTCTTAATTTCTTCCACAATTCTTGCCTGATCTTCAACTTCTAAATTTTTCCTAATGTATGAAGATCTCTTACCCTTGGCCTGAATGTTTTCACATTTATCAATCGCTGCCAACAATTCATTTCTGGCCTGCTCTTCATTCAAATAAGGGTTAAGGTCTTTTGATAGATATTGAAGTCTTTGGAAAATTTGTTCTTGGTTTTTAAAGGGTCTTATCAACTCATCCTTAGTTAAATTTTCGACAAGTAAAGCCGATCTGATAATGTCAGTTAAGACAGCACTATTTTCGATTCCCCTGACCTGTTCTTCAATATTGTCATTAACAATCGAAGGGTAGTTTAAGACCAGCTGAATCATTCTTCCCATTAATTTTTTATGACCATCATTGGATGCTGAACTTGTTTTCTCTATAACAGTATTAGAAATGTTGGGTTGAAAATTGATTGGATTTTTAACCTTAAAGTCTTGATACATTTCTTCAGTTTTTGAAACATCTTGTGAAACCTGATTTGCAACCCCTTCTAAAATTTGCTTGGCGTACACATCGTAATCGATCGTTTTAATTAAGTCGAAGGCTTTTTCCAAAAATTGAGTTTTACCCTCAATGGTTTCAAAATTAACTGCCTCCTTAATATGATCAAATAAAAACTGACTTAGTGTAATTGAGTTATCTACCCTTTTTTCAAAAGCCAACTTTGACTCTTTTCTAATAATTGAATCAGGGTCTTCACCATCTGGAAGAAACATAAATTTAATTATCAATCCTGCTTTAATCTTTGGAAGTGCGATATTAAGTGCCTTCCATGCAGCATTTTTTCCTGCATTATCTCCATCGAAACAAAAGACGATATTATTAGAAGTTTTTGAGAGAATATCAATGTGTTGTGGTGTGGTTGCAGTTCCTAAAGAAGCTACAGCATTAGTTACTCCATACTGATGCAGACTAACAACGTCCATGTAGCCTTCGACAACAATAATATGTTCAATAGAACGCGAATACTTTCTTGCATGAAAAAGGCCGTATAGTTCTTTGGATTTTGAAAATAAAGGAGTTTCTGGAGAGTTAAGATATTTGGGCTGATTGTCCTCATCAATTGATCTTCCTCCAAATGCTATCACCTGCCCCTTAAAGTTATGAATTGGAAACATTAAGCGACCTCTAAATCGATCATAGTATCCATCTTGTTTTTCTTTTTTAATCAAAAGACCCATATCAACTAATTTTTCAATACTCTTTTCATTGTCTTTAAAGTGATCATATAAGACACTCCAGTTAGGAGATGCATATCCAATCTCAAATCTTTTGGCTACATCTCCACTCAGTCCTCTTTTTTTTGCGTAAGCAGAAATAATAGGTTGATATTTTTTATCTCTAATTTGCAGCGAATAAAAATCACTCACCTGTTTCATAATCTCAATATATTCTTGAGTTCTAGAATACCTTGAATCAGCATTCTTCTCATAAATCACTTGCATTCCAGATTCATTGGCAATTGTTTCAATAGCACTAACAAAATCGAGATGATCGTGTTTTATTACAAAATCTATAGCGCTTCCACTCTCTCCACAACCAAAACAATGAAAAATTTGCTTATCTGGTGCTACTGTGAAAGACGGGGTCTTCTCGTTATGAAAAGGACAACACGCCTTGAAGTCTTTGCCGGCTTTTTTTAGACTGACACGCTTATTAATAATTTCAACAATATCAATTCTCGAAGAGAGATCATTGATAAAATCTTTATCTATATATGGCACTGGATTGCAAGAAGCATTTTCATATTCTTACATTTTAATGAATAAAAAAAACCTTCATCCTAAATATATATTTGTTTGGCTCTTGCTTGTACTAATGAGACTCTCTTCAAATATATCTCTAAAAAATCAATTTCGCATAGGAAAGAAAATTGGTTTATTTTTTATGTTTCTTTCCTCAAAGCAGAGAAAGATTGCCTGTAAAAATATAAGCATTTGTTTTCCTGAAAAAAACAAATACCAAGTAGATTTATTAGTGAGAAAAAGTTTTGAGTCGCTTGGAATTGCTTATTTTGAAATTGCAAATGCACTTTATAAGAAGAATGAAGAAATAGCTAAACTTATTAATAAATCTAATATCGAAAAGTTAACTGAACTTGTTCATCAAAATAAACGAATTATTATCTTGACAGCGCATTTCACTACTATGATTTTGGGAGGTAGGGCTCTGCTTTTGTCCCAAAATATCGCTGCATCTTACAGACCACAAAAAAATGTTCTATTTGAAAAAATATACAGAGAAAACTTTATGAAATTAGGAGCAATAATGATTGACAATAAGAATATGCGGCAAATTGTTAAAGCTTTTATGTCTAGAGTGCCTCTTTGGATAGTGCCAGATCAGGATATGGGATTAGAGAGATCAGTTTTTGTTCCTTTTTTTGGAATTGATACCGCAACAATAACTTCCCCTGCTAGGTTAGCTCAAAAAGAGGACGCATCTGTAATTCCATTTATGCTCATAAGAAATAAAAATGGTTATGAAATTAAATTCGAAAAGCCATTATCAAATTTCCCCAGTGGTAATCTCTTAAATGACACATCAACTATAAATAAAGTTTTTGAAAGACAAATAAATGACTTTCCAGCACAATACTTCTGGATGCATCCTAGATTTGCAACAAGACCTAATGGCGAGAAAAGCTTCTATGATGAAAAATAAAATAAAAAAAATGCATACTAAAAAGCGTGTTAGGTATAATATATTTCTTTTGAATTCAACTAATTTTTAGAATATGTCTATAGACACACAAAAAATTGTTAAAGAGTACCAAACAGACAAGAATGATACTGGCTCTGTAGACGTTCAAGTTGCTCTTCTTACTGCAAGAATAAAGCACTTAACAGAGCACTTTAAGACTCATAAAAAAGATCACCACTCTAGAAGAGGGTTGCTTAAACTAGTTTCACAAAGAAAAAAATTACTCGGTTATTTAAAAAATAAAAACCTAGACTCATATGCAAGTCTTATTTCTAGACTTGGCTTGAGAAAGTAATTCTAACTAAATTATAATTAAGCCCCTCTGGGGCTTTTTTTATGTCTGTAAAAAATGGAAGTTGCGTTAATTATCCAAAAAGTTGATGAGTTAAAAGAAAGGTTTGCATCCTTATCATCTCATTTAAAACTTAATGAAAAAAGATTAAGATTAGAGGAAGTCGCTAGAATTTTAGAGAATCCTGGTATCTGGTCCAATCAAGAAGAGGCCCAAAAAATATCCAAAGAAAAATCATCGCTTGATTCAATGATAGATGTGTTTGATTCTGGATTTTCAATTCTTGATGATGCTAAGGAACTTATCAAAATGGCATCAGATGAGGATGATAACGATGCTATTGAAAGTATTGAGATAGATCTTGGAAATCTTGAGCAAGAGATTTCAAAATTAGAATTAGAGAGAATGTTCAGTGGTGAAATGGATAAAAACTCCGCTTACCTAGATATTCAATCAGGCTCTGGGGGTACAGAGGCTCAGGACTGGGCAGAGATGTTATTAAGAATGTATCTTCGTTGGGGAGAGAAGCATAAGTTTGACGTCAAATTAATGGAGGTTTCTCCTGGCGAAGTAGCTGGAATTAAATCCGCAACTATTCACTTTGATGGAGATTTTGCATTTGGATGGCTTAGGACGGAAATCGGTATTCATAGGTTAGTAAGAAAATCTCCTTATAATGCTAATGGCAAAAGACACACTTCTTTTTCTTCCGTTTTTGTATCTCCTGAGATAGATGATAATATTGAAATAGATATCAATCCTGCTGATATAAGAATTGATACTTATCGCGCTTCGGGAGCAGGTGGACAACATGTAAATAAAACTGATTCAGCAGTTAGGATAACTCATCTACCGACCGCTACTGTGGTTCAGTGTCAAGATGGAAGATCCCAACACGCCAATAAAGATCAAGCTATGAAACAACTAAAGTCCAAACTTTATGAACTTGAAATTCAAAAAAGAAATGAGGAAAAACAGGAATTAGAAGACTCTAAATCTGATATTGGCTGGGGTCACCAAATTAGATCATATGTTCTGGATCAATCAAGGATCAAAGACATTAGAACTGGTGTTGAAAGTTCTAACACTCAAGATGTTTTAGATGGTAACTTAGACAAATTTATTGAAGCAAGCCTAAAAGCAGGTTATTAATTATGAAAAAACACTATGACATGATTGCAATTGGGGCGGGTTCGGGAGGACTTTCTGCGGTTGAGCGAGCATCTGAGTATGGAAAAAAATGTGCAGTTGTTGAGGTGAATCAGGTTGGGGGAACCTGTGTTAATGTTGGATGTGTTCCCAAAAAAGTCATGTGGTTTGCCGCGAATGCTGCTCAAACAATTAAGAACTCGAATGGATTTGGATTTGATATTTCTATTAATAATTTTTCATGGAAAAAACTTAAGGAGGGAAGAGAGAGTTATATTAATGGTATTAATGAATGGTATGACGGTTACCTAGAAAAACTTGGTATAGAATATTTTCATGGTTTTGGAAAACTCATAGATAGAAATACCATTTCGGTAAATGGTGAAGATCTCACTGCAGATACTATTGTTTTATCTCCTGGAGGAGAACCTTCAGTTCCTAAAATAGAAGGGGCGAAATATGGAATAACCTCTAATGGTTTCTTTGAACTTAATGAGCTTCCCAAGAAAGTTGCTATTGTTGGTGGTGGTTATATTGGAGTAGAACTAGCAGGGGTTTTAAACAGTTTAGGTAGTGAAGTTAACTTATTTGTCAGATCTCAAAAATTACTTAATGGTTTCGATGAACTTATTCAGAATTCACTTCAAAAGGATTACCAAGAGCATGGAATAAGAATTGAATTTGGAACCTCGATTGATAAAATCTCCAAAGATAAAATACTTCACACCAACAAGGGAGATTTTTCTGGTTATGATCAAATCGTCTGGACCGTTGGAAGAGACCCATTAACACAACATTTAGGTCTGGAAAATGCTGGTGTAAAAACAGATCAACTTGGTTTTATTTTGACAAACAAGTTTCAAAAAACTAACATCAGTAATATCTTTGCATTAGGTGATGCCACTGGTAGAGCTCCACTGACTCCTGTTGCTATTGCAGCTGGCAGAAGACTATCTGATCGACTTTATAACAATATGAAAAATAGACACCTCAGTTATGAAAATATTCCTACGGTTGTTTTTACTCACCCGCCGATTGGAACCATTGGTATGACCGAAGATGAGGCTAGAAAAAAGTTCAAAAATGTAAAAGTTTATCAATCTCAATTTACTCCAATGGCAGATGCGCTATCAAATCATAAAACGACTACTGCTCTTAAATTGGTCTGCGTAAATAATAATGAGAAAGTTGTTGGTTGTCATATTATGGGACATGGCGCTGATGAAATGCTTCAGGGTTTTGCAGTTGCTATCAAAATGGGTGCTACTAAAAAACAGTTTGATGATACTGTAGCTATACATCCAACAAGTGCCGAAGAGTTAGTGACAATGAGATAGTCTAGATAAAGTCTTGTATCATACCGATTAATTATTTATAAAATTTAATATGTCAATTAGTGCAAAAATTAACTTTAATGAAGTGGGTTTAATTCCAGCAATTGCTCAAGATATTGAGACCAATGAGATATTGATGGTTGCCTGGATGAATAAAGAAGCATTTGAACTCACTCTTGAGAAGAAACAAGCAGTCTACTTCTCGCGCTCTAGGAATAAGCTTTGGTTTAAGGGTGAAGAATCTGGAAATATGCAAATTGTTAGGGATGTCTTTACTGATTGTGATAATGACGTCATTCTTCTAAAAGTTGAACAGGTAGGTGGTATAGCTTGTCATACTGGACGAGAAAGTTGCTTTTTCCAAAAAATTGATGGTGAAAAAATAGAAGTTACTAAACCAGTTATTAAGGACCCTAAAGAAATTTATGGATGATATTTTCAAGAAAGTTGAAGAAATAATTCTTAGTAGAAAATCAGCATCAGCTGATGAATCTTATGTTGCCTCTTTAAATCAAAAGGGTGTTGATGCGATTCTAAAAAAGATAGCTGAGGAGTCAAGTGAAGTCATTATGGCTGCAAAAGATGATTCCAAATCTGAGATTATTCACGAAGTTGCCGACTTAATATTTCACCTTTTGGTGCTATTAGGGTATAAGGATATCTCTACAGATGAAATTGGAAAAGAATTATCGAATCGCTTTGGTACTTCAGGTATTGAAGAGAAAAAAAATAGAAATAAGTAATTAGAGGAGAAAGAAAATGATGCCAGGACCGTTTGAGTTAATTATTATTTTGGTAATTGTTCTTTTAATCTTTGGTGGTAAAAGATTAAAAAATATAGGTGGTGACCTAGGTAGCGCCATTAAAGGTTTCAAAAAATCCATGAAAGATGGTGAGGAAAAAATCGATAACAAAGATGATGTTATTGAGGCCAAAGTTGTTAAAGAAGATAGTAATAAATCAAAATAATTACTTATGTTTGACGTCGGTTTTTGGGAATTTGCCTTAATTGGTGTCATTACACTAATTGTGGTTGGTCCGGAAAGATTGCCTGGGATTGCAAAAACAGCTGGACTTTATGTTGGCAAGTTCAAACAGTTTGTTAACAATATCCAAGAAGATGTTAAAAGTGAACTGGAATCTGACAAACTTAAAGAACACCTATCGTTAGGGGATGATTCTGCAAGTGTTGTCGATGTCCTTGATGATGCGAAAAAAGAACTTGAGCAAATCAAGAAAAGTGCTGACAAGTAATGACCACCAATTCTGATAAAGAGCTCTCTTTTATTGGGCATCTTATTGAACTAAGAGACAAGCTGGTTAAGTCAGTCATTGCCATATTGGTTGTCTTTGTCTGTTTATTTCCTTTTGCTGATGAAGTGTATACCTTTATCGCCAATCCAATTCTTAAGGTTCTTCCGAGTGAAGGAAATATCATAGCAATTGGTGTAATATCGCCATTTTTGACACCACTTAAGATGGCGTTAATTTTTGCAGTCTATATCACTATGCCCTTCTTACTCTATCAATTATGGACATTTATTGCGCCTGCTCTATACAAACATGAAAAGAAAATAATTTTTCCCTTGGTAATTTCTAGCACTATTTTGTTTTATGCTGGATTGATGTTTGCTTTCTATGTAGTATTTCCCGTTGCTTTTGGTTTTTTGACTAGCATAGGACCAAAGATTGTAAACTTTACCCCTGATATTCAATACTATCTAGATTTTGTATTGAAAGTCTCATTTGCTTTTGGTGTTGCTTTTGAGGTTCCTGTAGCCACTATTTTGTTGATTATTTTTGGTGCAACAACTGCAGAAAAATTAAAAAAGAACCGTCCCTATGTCATTATTGGCGCTTTTATTTTAGGAATGCTGCTAACACCTCCGGATGTAATTTCTCAGACTTTAATCGCTATTCCAATGTGGCTTCTATTTGAGGCGGGTCTCTTCTTCTCTCCCTTGTTCAAGAAAATTAAAAAGGATGAGAAAAAAGAAAAAAATTCACAGGATTCTGAGAATGAAAACCAAAGTGATTTGGATGATGAGTTTGATCAGATTGAAGCAGAAATGGATGAGTTTGAAAGAAAGAACTAATCTAGAAGTTCGAATGCATTAATAACGCTCTCAGCAACATCAACAATTCTTTTATTTTTATCCATTGCCATTTTTCTAAGGGATTGATATGCAGCATCTTCATCAACCTTCTTATGCTTCATAAGAAGTCCTTTCGCTTTTTCAACCACTTTTCTTTCAGATAGCTGACTTCTGGTTGCATCTAGTTCATCCTTTAATGCCTGAAACTCTCTGAACCTTGCCATCGCAACATCGATAATAGGCTGTACACGATTTTCTTCAAGGCCATCTACAATGTATGCATTTACCCCGGACTTAATTGCTGAGTTTGCCATCTCTGAACTGGATTCATCGGCAAACATAACAATTGGTTTGGGTTTTGCTTTATTCACATCAGTTAAATTTGCAAACACCTCTTCATTGGGAATATCAGAGTTCACAATAATCACATCCGCATGAGTCATCTCATTACTATCAAGAAGTTCTGCAGAACTGGTCATTCGGGTGATAACCTCGTGCCCCTTATCTTGAAGTGCTCTTCTAAGCATTGCAGATCGACCCGCATTAACGTCAACTAAAATTATTTTAAGGGGGGTTGTGCCACTCATATCTACAAACTTTTAATAAAAATTGTTATTTTATACGATTCATAAAAAAACCACAGACCATCGAAAAGACAATCTGCGGTTTAATGAGCTGTTTAATTTACTTAGTAAATTCTGGATAAGCTTCCATGCCACATTCAATGAGGTCAACACCTGATACCTCATCTTCTTCGGAGACTCGAATTCCCATAACTGCCTTAAGGATCAACCAAAGCACCAATGAAGCTCCGAAAACCCATACAAAGATCGTTGCTGCACCAACTATTTGTCCAAAGAATGTAGTCCCAGTATTAGTAAGTGGAACTGCTAACAGACCCCATAGACCAACTACACCATGAACAGAAATAGCACCGACTGGATCATCAATTTTGAACAATCTATCCAACATGACAATTGAAGCAACCACTAACAATCCTCCCACAACACCGATCAATGTTGCCTCTAATGCAGTTGGAGTAGATGGTTCAGCAGTAATTGCAACAAGTCCTGCTAACGCACCGTTTAAAGCCATCGTTAAATCAGCTTTACCAAACCATATTCTCGCAAAAATCAGAGCAGCAATGGTTCCACCC
>Ga0255772_10006355_pt1 | contig 10811 bp, 16 predicted proteins | sample 071ome_34_FD_179970 | JGI IMG/M metagenome (GOLD analysis project Ga0255772, IMG submission 179970) | Coastal salt marsh microbial communities from the Groves Creek Marsh, Skidaway Island, Georgia - 071411BT metaG (version 2) | ecosystem: Environmental > Aquatic > Marine > Intertidal zone >... | reverse complement strand
CTTAGACGATCAACATCCGAGACATCTCGACGGATCGCTGGTTTCAAAATGATCGGATTATTCGTTGGAATTGCAGTCATGATCATGGAAGCGACGCTAATGGACGCGTAAGCGAAGTATCGTTCAACTTGGGACGCGACGCTCCATAGAAAAGCAAGTATCGTTTCTGAAACAGATACCCCTCTCAACCCCAGCACCAGCAACTGGTCGTGGATTTAGTTTCGTGAAAGGATTTTGACTATTAGGAACTATGGAGAGTGCAACCTTAGACACGCAACTCTTTAGATATATACAAAAAGCCAGGCACTAAATTTTCTCACCCAGGCATGAGCAAACACGGATCTGATGCCGGACAGACGAGAGGTTGGCTCAAAAAACCTTCATTTTTCTGGATGCCAATCCAGTACAGTTTCAATACTAATCTTTAACGACTAGTTTACTTCGCAAGTACTTGGAATAAATCTTCGTAATTCTGTCTGCAATTCTCTCATCTCCGAACTGGGAGGAGTGTGGTAACGCTCAACCATGGCGGCATATTTTTCACTACGTCCCTGCCACTTCAACGACCATGCCGCTAGTGCAAATAGAACAGGCATCAAATCAATGCCAGACTCTGTTAGGTAATAGATTTTTTTTTGGCTATGGTCATTTACCTTCGTAAACCCAACCACTCCGACATACTCAAGGCGCTTAAGTTTAGCCGCCAACGTCCCAGACGAAATACCTTCTGTATTGTTTTTCAAGATCTGATTAAACGAACACAGTTCGAACAAACCTATGTCTCGCAGGAGAACAGGCATCCATTTGTCGCACACAAGTTCAGCAGCCAACCCAACCGGACAAGCTCTTTCGATTTTTATATTTGCCTTTAACATTGCAGCTCCTGATTTTAGACCAGTTTTGAAATGATACCTCTTTATTAAATTGATTTGAATTAGTGTCAGTTTGCGCCGCAACTTAAGTTCATCGTTTATTAAAGTCGTTTTGAGTCGCAATTGGAGGTTTCATGCGCTTTTCAAAAGCAATCGATTATTTTGGATCGATCAAAGCATTAGCAGAGGCTTTAGAACTTAACCCATCAAGCGTTCAAGCATGGAAAAAACATGGAGTCATCCCAATAAAATGGCGCTCTTCTGTGGAAATATTGATGCAACAACCATCGTTAAAGAAAGTCGAAGTCGAAGATGTATCGCTCGATTCGATAATCGCTAGTTATGGTTCGGTCAAAGCTGTCGCCCAACTTTTCCAAGTCACACCAAACACGGTTTATCGCTGGAGAGAATACGGAAAAATTCCGGAGCAAGCTGTTCGAAAACTTGTGAGTTAAGATTAATTTTAGGAGATAGGTTATTCCAACTTTTACAGATGAAAATTCAGCTCTGGATAGACCAAATAGCCGAATAGTTAAACCTAATATTATGCCATTAGCTTCTGGTATTCTGGTAGCAACACTCACATATCTGATATGCAAAGATACAAGTGCTTATAGCCTCTATATGCCACTTGGTTTGTTCATTGGTTTATGTTTAACAGCACTTTGCTTTCAGGCTGAAAGAGAAAGGCACATGTTAATCAAGCACGACGATCCATGCATTTCGGGAGAAACCACTGAGATCATTAGGCCTGATTTGAAGCGGTTGCTAAACTTACAGGGCCAATACCTTCTATCCCTTTCAGTAGTGTTTGGAATTTTATTTTGGTACGGAAATCCAATTTTTATCGCATACGTCGACTGGAAGGCATCGATTGGCTTGTGAATCGATCACACTACTCTGCGGATAACAACTATCTATTCGTTTCAGCGACAAGGCCATATGTCATAAAACTGATAACGCTTTGAAGACTGTTTAGACGGCCCCGGTACTTGATTGATGGGCGGCCCGTTTTATTTAGACAGAAACCGTAGAACCCGAAGATAATAGACTTATAATAAGCAGTAAATACGGGCTATTTTACTGAGAATATTTAGATATTCAGTGGCCTCTCTGGCCACCACCTTTTGCAGGGTCCCGACCGGGAACGTGACGCCAGCTTTCGATCATACAGCATGATTTTCCCAACCAATCGACACCTATTCACGGCTTTCAACTCTTGTCGTCAAAACCGACAAATCATCGACTTGAAAATAAAATATACGCAGATATTGCGTTATGCACATATTGCCAGTATAAATATTGAACGTTGTCTGCGAACCACGAAGGAGAAAGGAAATGATTCCAGTCGGTGTTGGTCGCGGATTGCTCGGTTCATACGCGAGAATCGTTGAGCAAGAGATCCAAGACCAGAAAAAAAGAAGAATGCTGTCTAACCATCAGATCGGGAAGAAAGGATTAATTGCGCGATTCCTATTAGGAATTAAATTTTAATCCACAACAGACCGCCTGATATGTATCACGCGGTCTCTCTCCTTGATTCATAACGGATCAGATTTGGCTCCCGGTAATTGGCATTGACCTTTGGCGCACGCTTGGCGAGCCTGAAGACGCTCGATCGCGCGATCAATGTCGCGCGTTAAATAGTATAAGGTGACGATCCACCACCATATTTTCTGAATGGGAGTGTGTTCTTCTACCATGATAGACACCTACCTTTTTGGTTTTTTGTGTGCAGGCACATCCGATGCCATCCACTTTCGAATCACAGCAGCGATTCGCTTCGGATCATCTTTCACCTGTTTGCTTAATTTTAAGAACTCTCTAATCCGGTCATCGTCTGCCATCTGAAACTCCCATTTGGGCCTGAATTATCTACCAATTCGGCTCTAACAAACCATCGCAATCCCGTAAATCTCAGCTGATCTTCCCTAAATCGTTGAAATTGTCCTAAATAATCTCTTAGGATGCAGATATAACTGACTCTTAAAAGGAATTGAATTGTGCGTACATGTTCTGTCTGCGGCACCGAAATCGATAAAACAACCGCTTATACAAAAACTGGCGAACAAAAGCCCCAAGGGCGGCGTTGTATTCACTGTGTCGATGGAGCATCTGCCGAAGTCGAACCAACAGATGCACCGCAGACAACGACCGAAGCACCAGCATCGGCTCCACAGCCAGAGACTCAAGCGACGGCAGCCCCTCAGCCGATCCCCGCGACGAATGACGCAGACGAGGGAGAGAGCTCAACAATGAAATATCTGATCGGCGCAATCCTTGTTGCCGTCGTTTTGTGGCTCGTGATTGAGTAAATACCAACTGAGAGACGGTTAGAATAGCAAGGCCGCTCCACCTGCGAGCAGAGTGGCCGCAAACAAAAACCATCGCAATAATTTGGGGTCAGCGTAGACAGCAAGTTTGACACCGAAATAAGCACCCGCAACATAGCCTATCGACAAAATCAATCCCGCTATCCAAGCGACTTGGTCTTGCCAAATAAAAATAGTAAGTGAGACTGCTGTGAAGACGAATGTGCAAACCAATTTGATTGCATTTGCCCGAACAATGTCATAACGCAACGTTCCAGCAATGGACGCCAACAGCAAAAATCCAACGCCGGCTTGAACAAACCCACCATAAAATCCAGCCGCTAACAAGCCGACGCGCGCCGACGGCGTTTCACTCACTCGACGCACTTCAGTTCCAGTCGGAGGAGACACCACTGCCGGACGAAATAGGACCAACAGTGACATGCAAATCATCGTTCCAATGAGCAGAGGCTTCAGGATATCTGGCGGCGCAAATGCTGCCGCTAAAGAACCAAAAAGACCACCGATCGCCATCGGTATTAAGATCGCCTTAAGATCAAAGGTCTCAAGCTTGTCATGTCGCTTAAATTCAGAAATTGCGACCACTGACTCGACAAAAATACCCACTCGATTCGTTGCGTTCGCGACCTCTGGAGGCATTCCCATAATCATCAATGTAGGCAGCACTAGATTCGACCCCCCGCCGGCCACCGTATTGATCGCACCGGCGAGTAATGCAACGAATATGAGAATCGCTATTTCTAAGCTAGCAAGTTCCATTAAAGACTTCTTTCAAAATCGGCGAGGATACGCATCCTTTGTTTAAAAACAAAGCAATGGGCCTCTGTTGAAATGAACATCAGTGCCGATAACCGACGTTACATCTCAATAATCTCAGGTGAATCGATCTCAGCCAACCATTCTGCAAGCTCGTCGGAAACCGGCTTGCCATGCTCTGCTAAAAACTCAAGAAGGCGCCTTGGGTTCATGGTCACAACCTGACTCTCAGGAAAACCGATACGCTGAATTTTCTTGAGCGCGATATCAACATCACCAACGGTGTAGTGAACATGAGAATCACTGGATAAAGCGACTTTCCAATCGAGTGCATGAACAGTCTCAAGAATCTCAACACAAAAAGGTTCACTACCCAATCTCGAGCTGACAAAAGATGAGTTATTGATTTCTATCAGCACATTGTGATCGCGTGCGGCCCGCACCACTTCTTCGATATCAATTGGATAATTTGGATTACCAGGATGCCCAAGAATCTGTATTAAGCCGGTTTCCATCGCTTGAATAGCAGCCTGAGTGTGCTCTTTGCGTGAGGATGGTGGAAATACCGGTTCATGGAAGCTTGCGATTCCAAAATCCATAAAACTCATGAGCATCTCATTCACATCAAGCCGACGAGATTCAAATGGACAAATATTCGCCTCAACTCCACGCAGCATCGCAACCCCATATCGAACCCGAGGAAGTACGCGCATATTCCCAAAATGCCAAGGATGCGGTGAATCAGGCATCTCTGGGCCATGATCAGTGATACTGAACAACTGCAACCCTTTCTCTGACGCCGCCCGAAAATATTCTTCCACTGTTGAATAGGCGTGTGTGCTGGCAACTGTGTGCGCGTGCGTATCAGTCAGATGCTTCATTCTTTCCTCCTACTTGATTTCTGTAGTGTATGGAGGTTTTATTTCAGAGTCTTGACGTTTGATGAATTGATCTTGAAACCACAAACTATTTCATATGCTGAAGATTGGATGCCCGTCCCGCAAAGGCTTTTGATCAAAACCATGGAAGCGCTAACTGGTCGAGGCCGTTTGATGCGGCGATATCGTGACTTTCAATCTGCATCCACAACCTTTCAAACCCCAGATGTTTGGGACGTGGCCATCGACCATCTCGGATGTCGTGGCCCATCAACCGATCAGTTTACGCTTCCATTACGACGCAAAAATAAGGGTTTACTGTTAATTGCAAACCACCCCTTTGGCGTTGCCGACGGGGTGACATTGGCATGGATCGCGTCTCGGATCGATCCAAATTTTCGAGTGATCGCCAATGGTGTCCTACGACAAGAACCCTCATTGAATCCAAATATCCTGCCGATTGAATTTCAACCGGGTCGGCAGGCCACCAAACAGAACGTAGAAACCCGACGTCAGTCAATTCAGACACTCAAATCCGGCGGCGTTGTCGCTCTCTTCCCTGCAGGCGCTGTGTCTTGGTCACAGCGGCCAGGCGCACCCGTTGAGGATGATGCATGGAAACCACTGGTCAGCCGATTGATCAAAGCCTCAAACTGCGACGTCTTACCCATTCGTTTTGAGGGCGCTAATTCGAGGCTCTTCCAAAAAGCCTCCCGGACTGCGTTAAGTCTGCGCCTTGGTCTTTACATGCACGAGATCAAGCGGCGGCTCGATCAACCCATCTGCTTTGAACTTCTCCCGACGATCGACTTTGAAACCATTCCCGAGCTCCCAGATCAAGCGCTTGCCCACTGGCTGAGAAATCAGCTGTTTTCAGGGAGTGGAATCCACTCATCATCACCAGGAACTTGATCAAATCGTCCACCGACCCAGTCTGTTTTCGCCTGCTCAATGCGTGCCGAATCCGAAGCCACAAAGTTCCACCACAAATATCGCGGGCCATCCAACGGCTCTCCCCCGAAACAGAGCACACGAGCACCTTGGGGGGCTTTAATCTGAACATCGCGATCAGGTGCCAAAACCAAAAGCTCAGATGCTGGGTAAGTCACTCCATCAATCTCAAGGGGCCCATTGGCACTATAAATGGCTCGCTCCACCTGTCCTTTCGGGTAGTGAATCTGACTCCCAGGCTGCATCTGAAGATCGACGTATACCGATTCAGCCGGGAACTCGACCGGACTTTGAAGCCCTAACCAATCACCCAACAGCACCCGACCATCGATGCCAGCCTCAGAAAACGTCGGAAGAGACTCCTCACCGTAGTGATGAAAATCTGGCTGAGTATCTTCCATGGTCTTTGGTAACGCCATCCAGCTTTGAATACCAAATAACTGAGCGATCGCCTGTCTTGATGCCGAATCTGAACGCTCTGAATGCACGATTCCAGATCCCGCCGTCATCAAATTCACAGCACCAGGACCAATGATCATGTCATTGCCCAAGCTATCTCTATGCTGCATTGAGCCCGCAAATAAATAGCTCAGCGTCGACAATCCAATGTGTGGATGAGGACGCACATCGAGGCCAACACCTTCTAATAATTCTCCGGGACCAAACTGATCCCAAAACACAAAGGACCCAACCGAACGCTTTTCTCGAGAGGGTAACGCACGCTTGACCTCTAGGTTTCCGATGTCTGACGTGCGCGGAATAATTTGTAACTCAACTGAATGCATAGCCACCTCCAACTTTTATTGTTAAGGGCGGCAGAGCAAAGAAAAAGCGCTATCTGGATGCCGGATTCGGTCCATTTTGGAAAGAAGCCACCCGACTTCCTTTTCATCATCAACGCGCGTATCGTCTCGCCATGCTCAACATCTGCCTTTATCAGCCTGAAATACCGCCGAATACAGGCAATATCATCCGCTTATGTGCAAACACAGGTAGTCAGTTGCATCTCATTAAACCTCTTGGCTTTTCTCTGGATGAAAAATCCGTGCGACGCTCCGGTCTCGATTATCACGACCTCGCCCCCGTTGTCGAATTTGACTCCTGGGAGCACTATCGGGACCAACAGCAGAACCGGATCTTTGCCCTCTCAACCAAAGGAAACCGACATTACGATGCGATCGATTTTCAGCCAGACGATGTGTTGTTATTTGGACCCGAAACACGGGGCCTCCCAGACACGATTCGGCATGATCAAGCAATCACAGAGGTGATTCGGATTCCGATGTGTCCCAATAACCGAAGTTTGAATCTTTCCAATTCCGTCGCGATCGTTCTCTATGAAGCTTGGCGTCAATTGGGCTTTCATGGAGCCACGACTTGAGCGTCTTATCCATTCAAAACATTCAAGTGAGCTTTGGCGGGCCTGCGATTCTCGATGACTTAAGTCTCAAGATTCAGCCCAAGGAGCGGATCGGATTGCTCGGCAGAAATGGTGCTGGAAAATCGACTTTGATGAAGCTAATCGCCGGAGAGATTCAAGCAGACTCCGGTGAGATGAATAAGAGCCAAAGCCTCAAAGTTGCTCGGCTGGTACAGGATGTGCCAACGGGGACCGACGGAACAATTTTTGAAGTGGTGGCCTCAGGCCTTGGCAACTTGACCCCGTTACTTGAGCGTTACCACCGAGTTCTGAAATCCCTCGAAAGTGATCCTTCAGACAAACACATGCAAGAGCTTGAAGACTGCCAACATGCACTGGAAGCCGCCAATGGTTGGCGTGTTGAGCAAATGGTCGATCAAACTCTATCCAGATTTGGGCTCGATCCAGAGACCCAGTTCAATGCACTGTCTGGCGGCATGAAACGTCGTGTTTTATTGGCGCGCGCTTTGGTGATTGAGCCCGACTTATTACTGCTTGATGAGCCGACCAACCATTTGGATATCCCGGCCATCGAATGGCTCGAAGAGCAGATTCGCTTATTCCAAGGCGCAGTTCTTTTCATTACGCACGACCGCCGCTTTCTCGATGCTTTGGCGACGCGAATCGTCGAACTCGACCGTGGGATTTTGCGGAGTTATGAGTGCAACTATCAAACCTACCTTGAACGACGCGATCAGGAGTTAGCAGCTGAAGCTGATCAATTCGCCACCTTTGATAAAAAATTAGCCAAAGAGGAAGAGTGGATTCGGCAAGGAATCAAAGCTCGACGCACCCGCAATGAAGGACGTGTTCGCGCGCTTGAGCAATTGAGAAATGAACGCGCAGCACGCCGCGAGCGCCAACAAACCGCCGATCTGACACTGATGGATGCTTCGAAATCAGGACGCCTAGTCATTGAAGCGCAGGATTTAGGTCTGACACTAAGCAACAAGCAATTGTTCGAGCATTTCTCAACTACCGTACTTCGAGGTGATCGCATCGGTGTCATTGGTCCAAATGGTGCGGGTAAAAGTACATTAATTAAAACGCTACTGGGGCAAATGACGCCCACATCTGGATCAGCAAAGCTCGGGACAAACCTCGAAATCGCCGTCTTTGACCAGCTTCGCGAGACACTCGATGACGATGCCACTGTGATTGACAATCTGCATCATGGGTCGGATTTCGTTGAAGTAGGTGGTGGTAAAAAACATGTGATTGGGTACCTGCAAGACTTTCTGTTCTCTCCAGAGCGCGCTCGCGGCCCAGCGCGAATGCTCTCGGGTGGCGAACGCAACCGATTGTTACTGGCTCGACTCTTTTTAAAACCCGCCAACTTGCTGATCATGGATGAGCCAACCAATGATCTCGATTTAGAGACTTTAGATATTCTTCGCGACACATTATTAGGGTTCAAAGGAACGCTGATTCTTATCAGTCATGATCGCGACTTCTTGGATTCTGTAGTCACGGGGATTTGGTCGTTTGATCCAGATCACAAGCTGCGTGAATATGTGGGCGGCTACAGCGACTGGATCAGACAACGACCCAAGGCTTCAGAACCGACCGATCACACGGTTGCAGAAAAAACAGTCTCTCAAGACATCAAACAACAAGCGCCTAAGAAACTCGCGTTCCATGAAAAACGGGAATATGACGCGCTTGGCGCAGACATTGAGCAATTAGAGATCGAAATCAAAGCGCTCGAGGATGCGATGGCAACCCCGGATTTTTTCCAGTCCAATCCCGAACATGCGGCATTAGAAACCACTCGTTATCAGAGTCTTCAAGCAGAGCTCGAAGCGAAATTCCTTCGATTTATGGAGCTTGACGAGCGCGCGAACTGATCTCAATCAAGTTCTCTATCAGATCCGCCGAATCCTGGCGAATTAGGGGCCTATCCTTGGGTCATCCAGAGACTGAGGGAGCTCCGATGTTTGAGATAGACACAGAAACATTCAACACCTTGTGGCCAAGCCTGATTGTTGTCGCATGCATGATCGGCGTCATGGGCTGGGCTGTCGTGAAAGCGCTTGGCTTGATCAATCAAGATGCACGCAAAGAAACAAATCGTCACCGAATGAATCACTGACCTCTGTTCAGTCAGTCCAAGGCTTGCTAGGCTCTTGCCATGATTAAACTTTTTGTACTTATCAGCAGCCTTTGTCTGGCCTCAACGCAAGCCATCGCTCGGGATTTTACGAGCTCAAACATCGACCAGGAATTCTGCAAGGATATTGCCAATAATCTGAAAGAAGTTGGGGTGAGTGTCTCTCATAAATCGATGACGCAATGCTCACTGCAAGTCCTCGGCGGAGCATCAGCAACCTTTGAACGATCCTACGGTGGTCCAGTCAAGGTCCGCGTTAAAAGCGATCCCTACCGTATGTTCGTCACTCGTGGCGATAACGAGATTGGAACTTGCTATGTCCTCCATCCGCGTAAAGTCACGCGAAAGGTTAAAGACCGGGACTGCTGAACGTGTCTGTCCCACGCCTCAAACTCAAACTCGCCTTAGATGACAACGATACGCTGTTAGGGCCCGGGAAGATTGCACTACTCAAAGCCATCCAGAAGGAACATTCGCTGTCTCAAGCAGCGAAATCCATCAATATGTCGTATCGCCGAGCTTGGCTGTTAATTCAAGAACTCAACGATTCTCTCAAAGATCCCGTGTTAATCAGCAAAACCGGCGGTCAATCCGGCGGAGGCAGTGAATTGACTGCAATGGCCAATCAAATCATTGACGTCTATGAGCAGTTGACTCGTGAAGCAGAAGGAGCAACAGAGGCGACTCGTGAATCCATCGCCTCCTTACTCAAGTAACTTACAATGCAGCGAGAGCGGCTGCGTAGTCAGGCTCTTGGCCGATCTCTGGAACCAGCTCAACATGTTTCACCATGGCATCAGGGCCAATCACAATCACAGCGCGTGTGGTTAACCCAGTCAATTTACCGGATAAGATCGTCACACCATAATCGTCTGAAAAGCTAGATCGAAAGGTCGACCCCGTCTCTACACGCTCAAGTCCTTCTGCCCCGCAAAAACGCGATTGAGCAAACGGAAGGTCGGCACTGACACACAGAACATGAGTGTCGGCAAGTGACGACAGTTCCTCATTGAATCGGCGAGTACTCTGCGCGCATGTTGGCGTATCGATCGATGGAAAAATGTTGAGAATCAGATGTTTTCCAGCGTAGGAAGCCAGAGTGATTTCTGACAAATCGTTAGCGACCAATGAAAACTCAGGCGCTTTTGCACCGACAGCTGGCAAGCCGCCGTCAACTTCGATCATATCGCCGCGGTGAGAAATAATAGCTGACATGGGAATTCCTTATTGTGTTTTCGGTCAATCGATCATAGGTGCAAATTGATGGCTTTCAATCACTGATTGAGCGCATTCTCAAATTGGCTGAGATATTTTTCATAACCACGGGCTTTGAGGTCAGCCACGGGGATAAATTCCAACGAAGCAGAATTAATGCAGTATCGAAGTCCCGTCGGCGCAGGTCCATCGGGAAACACATGACCTAAGTGTGAATCACCGAATTTCGAACGGACCTCAATCCGCTTCATCCAAAGCTTTGAATCGTCCTTTTCA
>Ga0255772_10006351_pt1 | contig 10817 bp, 11 predicted proteins | sample 071ome_34_FD_179970 | JGI IMG/M metagenome (GOLD analysis project Ga0255772, IMG submission 179970) | Coastal salt marsh microbial communities from the Groves Creek Marsh, Skidaway Island, Georgia - 071411BT metaG (version 2) | ecosystem: Environmental > Aquatic > Marine > Intertidal zone >... | reverse complement strand
AAAAACAAACTACAATCGTGCTTTTTTCAACTATGAATCGCCCATTTAACTGCCATTTTAAGCGATGCTTCAAAGTGCATAAATTGAAGTAAATAAAAGTTTGGACAACTAATAAATGTTCTTTAATATTGCAAGTGTAAATAAAACATTTATTAATTGGTTTGTTTTCATTATTAGATTTATTAAAGGAAAAAGGGCTGTTTTCTAACAGCTCTTTTTTTTTATCTAATTTCTGGGCTATACAAAGTCAAATGGTATCAGTGCCCTAAAAAAAAAGGATAACTCAACGTTATCCTTTTTTTACTTGACATTAATTTTTATCCAAGTTCTATCTAGATGGATGGAACCAAAGGAAATTTTCTACTTGAGATTAATTTGAAATTTTAATAACAATCCTTCTGTTTTTAGCACGACCCATTTCATTAGAATTAGACTCAATAGGTTGTGTTTCTCCCAATCCGATTGTTTGGATTTGAGACTCTTTCACTCCTTTGTTCCTTAAATATTCCGCAACCGATTGAGCACGTTTTTCTGAGAGAACTTGATTATAGCTGGAAGACCCGTCGCTTGAAGCGTGCCCAGATACTTCAATTGCCAAATTAGGCGATTGTACTATATAGGGCAGCATCGATTCTAGAAAATCAATTCCTTCTTTTGATAAAACAGAACTGTCTACTGAGAATAAAATAATTCTATTTTCATTGAGCAGTTCTACTATTTTATTTTTTTGATTAGGACAGCCGTCAAATTCTGCAGTGCCTTTAATTTCAGGACATTTATCAGTAGCGTCTGGCACCCCATCTCCATCACGATCTGGGAGTGGGCACCCCTTATTATCGGGTGAACCTTTTTCATCGGGGCAATTGTCATCTTGGTTGGGAACCCCATCTTCATCATTATCTGGATAGGGACAGCCATTATTTTCTGCAGGCCCTTGAACATCTGGACATTCATCATCCTTATTGACTACGCCATCATTATCATCGTCCTTTTTAGATTCTTCAATTATTAAATCTATCGTTTCTTGTTCGCATTCCATGATAATTTCAAAAGTATCGTTTAGGCGTTTTACTTTTATGTTTCTTGACGTACAACCCTTTCTTGAAACCATAATATTTAACGGCAAACGAAAGCTGGTCTGCACCTCAAATTTACCGTTTTCATCTGTTTTAACTCCAGAATAATAGCCAGCACCTCTAGATCTTAAGGGTTTCACAATAACCGTTGCATCTTCTAGTGGAAGATTGGAATTTTTATCTTTTACAATTCCAGTATAGTTATACACATTTTGGGCAAATGAAAAGTTGCAAATCAGTATACCTATAAAAATTAATTTTATCTTATTCATAATAGTGTGTTATTTAAAATATTGTTTGTTACTTAAATTTAGTAAAAAAATAATTAGTTCTTTTCAGATACATTAACGAGAGCATCAATAGTTTTAATACTCCCATCGGGAAGGTGCTCAAGAGGCGTAACTTTCACATTTCGCAAATGGGTTTTTCCACCAGAGAGTTCACTGTCATGGAAAAACAAATACCATTGTCCTTCAAATTCTACTATAGAATGATGATTTGTCCAACCCAAAACCGGTTTTAAGATAATCCCTTGATAAGTAAATGGACCCATAGGAGAAGTTCCTGTTGCATAAGCAATGTTATGTGTATCACCAGTAGAATAAGAAAAATAATAGGTGTCATTAAATTTGTGAACCCATGCAGCTTCAAAAAAGCGACGTTCATTATCACCTGCTTTTAAAGGATTCCCTTCTTGATCTAGCAGCAAAATATCTTGAGGGGGCTCCTCAAGGGCTAACATATCTTCGGTCATTTTAGCCATTTTTGGCATAATTGCCGTTTGGTTTGCTGTGGGATAAATATCTTCAGAAACATAGGTTCCCGATTCCCATCGTTGCAATTGCCCTCCCCATATGCCTCCAAAATACATATAGGCTGCACCGTCATCATCAACATATACGCAAGGGTCTATACTAACCGCTCCTGGAATTGGTTTAGGCTCAGCAACAAAAGGACCTTGTGGAGAGGGAGCAGTGGCTACCCCAATTCTGAAAATACCTGTACTGTCTTTGGCAGGAAAATAAAAGTAATACGTACCATTTTTCATAGCTGCATCTGGAGCCCAGAGTTGTTTTTCAGCCCAAGGTATTTGATTAACATTTAAAATTTCACCCAAATCTGTAGCTTCCAAGGATTTACTTATCTGATAAACGTGATAATCTCTCATGTCAAAATGGCTCCCTAAATCATCTTCTGGAACCCCAGCATCAACATCATGAGAGGGATAAACGTAAAGATTTCCATCAAAAACATGTGCCGAAGGATCGGCACTGTATAGCGCTTTGATTAGAGGGGAAATAGAAGTTTCAGAAGTATCTTTAATTGTATTCTGACAACTCCAAATTGACACCATTGAAAGGACTAAAATAATTTTTTTCATAGTTTATGTTGAATTATTGAAATAATATTGAATGTAAAGAAATTTTATGTCGATGCTCCATAAATTGAGTATGAATCATCTTTTACTATTTGAAATTTTTAATTGTTACTTTTAAAGACTTTTGCTTTCTCATTTTGAAGAATTGGAAACAAGAAATTGGTTTACAGTTAACCAATGTATAAAGGCTTCAAACCATTTATTACTTGTCCTTTCTGGATTTCCAAGTCCAAATCCGTGTCCACCGTTTTGGTATAAATGAAATTCTACTGGTCTCCCTGCTTTATACCACGATTCAATAATCCCAAATTGTGAATTAAATAAAAAATCATCGGTAGCAATTGCATTAAACATTGGAGGTGCATCATTGGGTACTTCTACAGGTCCCATTCCTCCATAAATAGGTCCTATAAAAGCTAATTTCATGGTTTTAGAATGAAGTGTTGCATGCATGGTGAGACCTGCACCAGCAGAAAAACCAATCATACCAATTCTTTTAATATCAACACCCCATTTTTCGGCATTATCTACAATCATTGCATATGCTGCTTCAGCGTCTTCAAGCTGATTGGACAGGTCTCGCTGTATTGGAATTGAGGGAGGATCAGCTTTTGATTGATCAGTTGGTTTTGGTGGGGCTTGACGAGGGCGGTTCATCCAAGCTCTAAAATCATCTAAGGATGGAGCGGTAGGATATAATCGATATTTTAATACAAATGCGGCAATCCCTTGTTTGGCAAGTGCTTCAGCTACCTCCCAACCTTCATTTCCCATAGAAAGCCAACGAAAACCACCCCCAGGAGCAACAATTACAGCTGCACCATTTGCTTTATTTTTTTCGGGTAAAAAAGGTGTTAGTGTAGCCGTTGAAATATTTCTCGCCATAGGGTCACCCCATTGACGAAACCAAGTTTCTGGTGCAGGTTGATCATCAACTCCTCCTGTATTCAGTGGAATAGCGTTGGGTTCATTAGGAGTCTCTAAAGTATAAATAGTACCATCTTGCGCATAGGTTGAAAATGCAATTAAATGCAGTCCTATCAAGAAAAGTAATGCTGTGATTTTTTTGAATGTATTTTTCAAGATATATAGATTAAAAATTAAACATAATTTATTTAAAGCTTGTGAAGCCTTAAGATTTATAAAAAATAAAATTATGGAGTAATTTAAAAAAAATTTCAACTTTGATTATCCTTAGAGGTATAAAATTAGCAACTATATTTTTTTGTTTAATCAATAAAAAACTTATGTTTTGGAGTCGATTTAAAAGCCAATCAGACCTTGTTAAACCAAATGAGACTCTTTATTCTTTTCGCCACTCTGGAGCTATAGAAATCTTCAAAAGAACTGGAAGTATAACCAAGCTACAGAAACCTATGGGGTATGCCTCTATTATTGTTAGTCTGACTTATTTAAGAGGGGTAGAGACACCCTAACTTAATGAAGAGGATATGCCTGAGATGAAATAAAAAACCTCCACTCGGGAGGGCTTTATGCACTTTAGATAATTTTTTACTTTAATAATCCCGCTTTTTTCATTTCTCTTATTTCAATTGTAGGGTCATAAATCCAACTAGAAATAACAACTTTTCCATCCACCCATTTAAAAGATGCGAAAACAGGAATTGTTGCTTCCTCTCCGTTACGTTTTACTTTACCTGTCCAATTTGTGTAAAAATGACTCCAAACTTGATTATTATTATTTTCATCATATACAGTGGTTTCAGTGAAACTCCAAGGTAAAGCAATATCAGTGTATAATAAATTATGATGAGCCATATAGGCTTGTTTTACTTGCTCCTTACTAAAATTATTTCCGTTAATTGTAAAAACAGTTTCATCAGTATAGATCTCATCAAATGTGGTATACTGATTTGATTCATATTCAGAAGTCATTTTAGCAATAGCTTTCGAATATTTATCTTCAGTTGTTGTAACTCCAGTTATTCCTTGGGAATAAGATAAAATAGATGCAAGTGAAAAGACTAATAGTAAATATTTTTTCATTTTAAATTGTTTATGGTTAATAATACTCTAAATATAATAATTAATTTCAGAACTAAATGAAGAGGTTCTGCCGATGATTTGAGTTAATTTTTAGGCTTTCAATTCTCCCTTTTGTGATACATAATACAGACCAATTACTGGGATTAATGTTAATATCATAATGATAATAGGAGGATGAGCTGAACCCCCGCTTAATAGAGTTACAAAATCTGGTAAAGTCCAAAATAAATGTACGATAAACAATATGAAAGTTGCTGATTTTAATCCTTCAAGAGTTTTCAATTTAAGTGAATAGACAACAGAAAGTACAGTCCCCAAATAAATAAAGCCGAAGATGTATAACATCATATCCAATACCGCTAATGCGGGAGCACTGTTTGATAGACCTTCAATATTGAAGTCATTTATCATCTGATTTTTCATTTCGCCTCCCATTTTTGCTAATACTAAAGGAATAAATTGAATTATATCAAGTATTAATGTGACTATCAAGATGGTTTTGAAGTTTTTCATTTGAATTGATTTATGGTTAATATCTTTCAATGTACAAATAAATATCTGAACTTAATCAAGAGGATAGGTCGATAGTTGTTGTTTCATTACTGATTCTTCGAAAAGTGGCATAGGGTGCCAAAAAGTGCTAATTTCCGTATATTTAAGGGTAAAATGTTCTTGAAGTTTTTAACTGCTTTTTAGAATAATACAGTTGGTTAGCCCAATAAAAAAGGGACAACATAACGTCATCCCTTTTACAAAGCGGGTGGAAGATCGGTCTCGAACCGACGACCTCCTGAACCACAATCAAAAGAATAATTTCCTAATCTTTTGCAAAATTTACTAATGTGTTGTATAACAGTAAATTAGATATTTAATCTCTTTCTGTTTTTACTACTCTATCCTAGTTTTACTCAACAATGCAAGATGTTTAGTCAACGATTAGAAAATTTAGGCATTTCTCATTTTGCGGAGGAGTATATAGGAACGCATACAAGTGGTATTTATACAAAAGATGGTAGAATTCCAACTGCGGTATTACCTTTTTTTAATGATTATTTAGAGTTTAATTAATTGATAGATTTTCTATAATTAAAATAAGCTTCCTCGTCGATTTCCATCAGAAGAAAATAGGACGAGAGTGCTTTACCATGAGGATCTAATGCTAACGAACGTGTTACTCCTCCATATAAAGCATCGTCCAAAACAAAATTGAAAGCAGCTAATTGTGGCAATTCATAACGAGTGACTGTTCCTTTAATTCGCTCTTTAAAAAAATTCTTAAGTTTTTGTTCCGTTATATGTTCTTTTAAAAATTCAAAATCCGATTCCTTGTAAGGTATAAGTGATAGATTTGAAATAGTTCCCTTATCTCCAGCTCTAGAATGTGCAATAGCTCCTAATTTCATTGTGGTATTGTTTTTAGCGAATATTGAATGGTTGGAATACGTTCATCGATTAAGATCGATTGGATGGCAATAAGTTCTCTAACACTTTTGAATGCTCCTCCCCCTGCAGCAGGACCATTGGTGTATAACGCTTCAATTTGTTTACCAACTAGAAGCGCCTCTGCTCTTGTTCTAGTTCGAAGTGCGACTCTTAGTCTAACTTCAAGCGGGGTTTTAGCATCTTGATCTTTTGATAACGCATTACATCCGATAAGTTCATAAGTAGATTCATATTTGGATAAGCCTAATTCCTCAAGTTGACGTTTGATGATTTCTAAGGCCAGTTGAGCGCGTTCTTGGGCTTGATAGCCTCCATAACTCATTTGACCTTCTCCTATAAATCCATCCCGATAGCCAATAGATACTTTTAATTTCTTAGTTTTCGTTTTTCCAGTGGCTCCAATGATTTGAATATGATCTGTTGAACATTCTTTGAAACTGATGTTGGAAAAATCAGCAATCACATCAGGAGTGAAATAGTTTTTTGGATCATGAATCTCATAGAGGAGTTGTTCTTTGCATGTTGATTTAGTAATCATTCCCCCACTTCCTTTGATCTTTGTGATCACAATAGCACCCTCTTTGTTGACTTCGGCTAAAGGAAAGCCAATGGATTCTGGTTGTGGAACCTTTTTTAAATGGGCGTCATTGAAATAACCACCACAAACCTGTCCTGCACACTCTAAAAGATGTCCCATAGCCGTGGCCTTGCCAAGGAGCTCTGGATTATTATAATCCCAATCAAACTCATAAAAGAGTGGAGCCATAAATAACGCTGGATCTGCAAATCTTCCTGTAATTACAATATCAGCTCCTTGTTTGAGCGCTGTAACAATAGGATTCAAACCCAGATATGCATTTGCAGAAATAAGTTGGTTTTTAATCGTAGCTAAGGGTTGTTTACTTTCTAGGAGTTGATACTCATTAGAGTAAATCGCTTCTAAAACATCATCTCCAGTTATTGCAATTACATTTAATTTTTCAATAGATAACTCTTTAGCAAGTTCAATGATTCGTTCTGCAGCTGCTATGGGATTAGCTGCTCCCATATTACTAATGATTTTGATTCCCTTTTTATTGCAGATTGGTAGAACCGCTTTTATTCGATCTTCTAATAAAGGATCATACCCTTTTTGAGGATCTGTTAACTTTTCAAGTTGTGCGAGGGCAATAGTTCGTTCCGCTAAGCATTCAAAAACTAAATAATCAAGGTTTCCATTTTCAGCTAATGCAACTGCTGGAGGAATAAGGTCCCCTGAATAGCCAGCTCCAGCTCCGATACGAATGTGCGTTTTATGAGTCATATTAAAAAGGAATTTTGCCTAATAAAATGGAGCTTAATGTCATGATAATTGAGATCATAAATGCGTATTTAAAAGTGAATTTTTGATGCTGTGCTAAATCAATCCCACAAAGCCCAATAAGTAAAAAAGTGGATGAAGTTAAAGGACTCAGAGGAAATCCTGTTGTCATTTGTCCCATTAGCGCAGCATGAGCCATTTGCGTAGGACTTATATTCATTGTAAGTCCGACTTCTGATAAGACCGGTAGAACACCAAAATAGAAGGAGTCAGGATCAAAAAATAAACTTAATGGCATGCTAAAAACTCCTAATACCGCTGGAATGTGACTTCCATAGTCTGCAGGAGTTATACTTACGATCCCTCTAGCAAGTTCATTAAGCATTCCTGATTCTTTGAGTATCCCTGTAAATACTCCAGCTGCAATCAATAAACTAGCCATTAATAGGGCTGATTTAGCATGCGCATCAATTCGTTTTTTTTGTTCGTTTAACGATGGAAAGTTTATGGTAAGTGCTACTATTGTTCCTACCATAAATATTAAAGCAGGGGGAGCTATTCCTTTGACTAGAGTGTAAATCACAATTATAGTAAGGGTGGTGTTGATGATAAAAAAACGAAGTTCTTTAGGGGTTAATTTTTCAGTGTAATACGGTGTTGTTAAAGAATTGGAGCTATAATTTAGACGTTTGGCTTCTTTTCTTCCTAAAAACCACGAGATCCCAATTACCGATAGAAGACCTATAAACTGCGGAATCATCAAGGAGTGATACAATGATGACACTTCTACGTTTAAGGCCGATGCAGCTCTAAGTGTCGGTCCACCCCATGGAACTAAGTTCATAGTGCCTGCCCCAAGTGCTACTACGGCTGCTAAAATACGTTTATCCATTTCAAGTTGTTCAAATAAGGGAAGCATTGCTGGAATTACAATTAAAAATGTAACAGCCCCAGAACCATCTAAATGAACAATCATTGCAAGTATAGCAGAGCCTACGGTGATTTTAATAGGATTTGTCCCAACTTTAGAAATGATAAATTGAATTAACGGCTGGAACATTTTTGCATCCGTGAGAATCCCAAAAAAGAGAATTGCAAAAATAAACATAGCTGTTATGGGGGCTATATTTTTTATTCCATTCAACGCAAAAGTTGCGGTTTCGACACCATACCCGCTTAATAACGCTCCTACCATAGGAACGATAATAAGAGCTGTAAGTGCAGAGGTGGTCCTAGTTAGGATTAAGAGAAGTAGAATGATTATGATAAAAATAGCCGTTAGCATTCGTTTTTATTTTGAAGTGGGTTAGAGCAACTTTAATGAGGTAATTGAGTTTGGGACTATCAAGAATTTATATCTAAAATAATTTAAAATCTCAATTGATTTAATAAATCGGGTCTTGATATAAACATTCGAACCATCTTCTCCTTAATTTCTTTTTTCTCAAAATATTCGTAGAGTTCGTTACTCTTATAAAGGGTTTTGATATTCTTATTTGAGTAAAAATAAGGATTTAAAGACGTTCAACATTACAAGAATTTGTTTTTGTAGTAATTGTTAGGTAGTAGTGTGAAGTAACACGAATTAAAAAAAATAGAATTATGGAAAATATAGAAATACATCACAGAAAAGGATTTATTAGAGAACATCTATCAATTGGCAAAAAAAAATAACATCTTTACCAATACCCCTATTGAATTTAAATACAATGTTTTAGGGATTTTTATTTTCTTCTTGTATGACATTTGTACGGCTACTCTAATTTAAAAAACTAAAAGTTTCCTTCCAGCATTAATCCAAACACAGGGGCATGGGTTTTATAAAACGGTTTTTCTATTGTAACAGAGGGATGGGATTTGATATGTAATCCATTCTCTCTATATTAGAGGTATTATTAACTAAAAATCAATTAAAATGAAAAAATTATTATTCCTACTATTTTTATCTATAACTACTTATTCCAACAGTCAAGTGTTTTATATGGATTTGATGAGAGTAGAGTCCGCAGATCAAACTCAATTTGAAAATGTTCAGTTAAATCATTACCAAAAGGTGGCTCAGGATGCTGTTGATAAGGGCAACTTAATAAATTGGGTTATGCTCCGAAAAGTTTCAGGAATAGGTAATTATGAAGGTCCAAACTATATTTTTGTCAATGGTTTTCAGAAAATCGAAAACATAACCGAAGATGAACTTTGGTACACTGCAAATAATACCAAAAAAGTTTTAGGTATCGACCCAAGCTTATTGACGAGCGGAGGAACTCATTTAGGTAGATATTTTTATAAGCAAGAGGATTATTTAGATAGTGGTAAAATGGGTAAATATGTAATAATGAACAGAGCAAAACCTACAAATAATGCTCAATTTATTGAGGAAAATAAATCCCTTTGGAAACCTTATTTTAAAAAAAATATGGGTAAAACAGGTAGCACAGGTTGGGGTATTGCTTCAAGAATCGCACCTTATTATGAGGACTCTTCAACTATACTTACATGGGATGCCTTTGATTCAATGACTAATGTAATGAAGTATTTAGCAGGGGAAAATCCTTTACCCGCAAGTATTGCGAATAAAACCAAAATGGGTGAATTAATGCCTAACGGATTCAAAGCAATTGAAATTTGGGAAATTATTGGCTCAACAAATTAAATAGATTCAACCCTCCCAAGTGGAGGGTTTTTTCTTTTACACCAATGGACACAATCCAAATCCTCTCTATTCCATTGATATCGTAGCCTTAACACAAGATTCTTGTGTTGTGGTTTTTGGGGGGAGTTGTTTGGGGGAAGTGTGGATACGTGATGGGGAGAAAATCTAAAACTTCTCAAGCACCTCTATCCAAAACACAAGGGCATGGGTTTTAGGAAACGGTTTTTCTATTGGAATAGGGGGATGAGAGACGGCATTCAACTTTCAGGTTGGTAAATAAATGGAGGGAAAAATAAAGTGATAATTAAATCTCATTTTATACAATGTTTTCATTTTTAAACAAAATAGTTAACTTTAATTTCGTTAGACACAAGATAGAAATAATTATCAATCACATTTGCAATACCCAATCTCAAAATCACAGCACTTGATTTCAAAAAACTATTTTCTTTTTTTTCTATTCAGTTTGATTTTAAATAGTCTCTATGCTCAAGAGGGAGAGGAGGAATCCCTTCCTTTTGATGCTGTGATACAGTCTGAAATGGGTGGAAAAAGAATGAAATTTTATGGAAACACCCGTTTTAATTTTAATCAGGCTTATTTTTCCAATTGGATTTCTGGTGGAGAGAGTGCCCTTACATTCTTATATGGATTGGATTACAATTTCAATTATTCCGACAGAAGTGGATTGGTATGGGATACGAACCTGTTACTTTCTTTAGGGACAACCTTTATTTCTGGAAATAAATTCTTAAAAAAGGCTGATGATCGATTTGAAATAGGCTCCTTAGTAGGAAAACAAATCAATCAATACTGGAGTTATTCTGGTCTAATGAGTTTAAAAACGCAGCTGCTACCAGGTTACCGATTCTACAAAGAAGAAGGAGAGGAAAAAAGAGAGCAGATATCCAGGTTTTTATCTCCACTAATTTTACAAGCTGGGTTGGGATGGTACTATAA
>Ga0255772_10006350_pt1 | contig 10817 bp, 10 predicted proteins | sample 071ome_34_FD_179970 | JGI IMG/M metagenome (GOLD analysis project Ga0255772, IMG submission 179970) | Coastal salt marsh microbial communities from the Groves Creek Marsh, Skidaway Island, Georgia - 071411BT metaG (version 2) | ecosystem: Environmental > Aquatic > Marine > Intertidal zone >... | reverse complement strand
AGAACGCTGGAAAACTGCTTTCAACAAATTTGAAGATATTGAAACCGACGTTAAAGAAATCAACACCAAACTAGACTCTGGCACAAAAACAATTATTGGACTACTTATAGGATTAGTTGCTAGTATAGTAACATTGATAGTAAGAGGTTTATTTTAAAACGATGATGCGTCCAGAAATTTACGGTGCTGGTAAAAGATACGACCCAGCAAATTTACCAGAGGGTTACTCCTTCATAGACACTTCTGGAGGGATAAGGGCAGCAGTTATGCCAAGCCAAGGAATGGTGTATGCTTATGGTCCAGATGGCGAACAAATTGAAGTTCCTGCTGGAGCACCACCACAAGCAAACACAAGCCCGCAACCACAACCACAAGAACAACCCATAAGGTACGGTGCAACACCAGATGCAAGCACAGGTCAAGGCCTTGGCCAACAAACTGGTACTTTACCCATAAGGTACGGTGCAACAACTGGTACTTCTGAATTAATGGAAAGAATGAGGCGAAGACAAGCTTCACAGTTAAATCCAGATGCTTTTCAACAGAACAGAATTGGCAATTACAACCTGCAAAGACGCAACCTAGGAGCACAGCTAATACCAGAAAATCAACGTGTCGAGCCACAACTTCCACAAGAAATATCCCCAATCCCACAACAAAGCCAACAACCTATCGCCCAACAACCTTACACACAATCGCCTTTTTCTTTTGGTTTAGGTTCTTTAGGTTATGGCGGTTTTAGTCCCTATGGTGGTGGCTTTAGTCCTTTTGGTATGATGGGCGGTTATGGTGGCATGGGAGGCTATGGTGGCGGCTATGGTGGTATGATGGGCGGTTTCAGTCCCTTTGGTGGCTATGGCGGTGGCTATGGCGGCATGATGGGTGGGTTTAGTCCTTTTGGTGGTTATGGTGGCTTTAGTCCTTTCGGTGGCGGCATTTATGGTGGTGGTATTTATAATTTGCCTCAAGCCCAACAAGCTCCTCAGCAACAACAAGCTCCTCAACAACCAGCACAACAGCAAGCCAATCCTTTTGGCAATAGTATCAAACAACAATATGCCCAACCTGCTATGCAGGGCGGTTTATTTCAATAATGTGGCAAGACACCAAATTAAAACTTATTGACCAATTAAAAGTCCATGAAGGCTTTCGTTCAACTGCATACAAAGATACTGAAGGTTTACTAACTATTGGTATTGGCCGTTTAATAGATGAAGGCGGTGGCATAACTCCAGAAGAAGCAGAATTTTTATTAGACAACGATATAGAAAGATGTCGTGCCGTCTTAGAAAGAAACTTACATTTTTACAGCAAGCTTTCTGAAACCAGAAAAATAGTTTTACTAGATATGTATTTCAACTTGGGCAACAGATTGTTTGGTTTTAAGAAGACACTTAAATACATCGAAAAAGGTGATTTTGCTAAAGCTGCAGAAGAAATGCTGGATAGCAAATGGGCAGGTCAGGTAGGTGAACGAGCACAACGTTTATCTGAAATGATGAAGAACGATGAGTCCGAATCTTAAAATTGGTTTAGCCGGAGAATACTTAGCAGCATCGCATTTAGCCAGATACTTTGACCAAATATATCCGGCAGCATCGGGTTCCAGATTTGATTTTTTATGTCAATCGGATATACAGGTCAAAGTACAAGTAAAAACTTCTGACTCAATATTTGCTCATCATGGTTCCGATTGGGTGCGTTGGGACATCAAAAAGAAAAAGTCGGGCACTAAGAAGTACAGGGTTTACGACGGCAATGAAGTCGATATTTTTGCCTTTGTTTACCTCTCTCGTGATAAAGTTATATTTCAACCTAACTATAAACTAGGGAAAACCTTTCAAAAAAAGGTAGAATATATAAAAAAAGTAGAAACTCAATTAACATTGAGTCAATCAGTTGAAGTAATAAGAGATATTAAGAATGCCATTAACGAAAATATTGTTCAAACCGGGAATCGACAAGGAAGGGACAGCATACACCAACGAGGGTGGTTGGTTTGATGTCAACTTAGTTCGTTTTAGAAAAGGCTTTGCTGAAAAGTTTAAAGGTTGGGAACGTTTATCAGACAACACATATTTAGGCAATGCCCGTGCCCTGCATCCATGGACATCTCTTGAGGGTACCAAATATTTAGGTTTAGGAAGTCAATTAAAATACTACATTAACGAAGGTAATAGCTTCAACGACATTACCCCTATTAGAAACACAACTGCAGCGGGTGATGTAACTTTTGCTGCTGTTAATGGCGATGCTACACTTACCGTTTCTGACACAGCACATGGTGCCGTACAAAACGATTTTGTTACTTTTTCAGGTGCTTCTAGCTTGGGTGGCAATATAACAGACACTGTACTTAATCAAGAATATCAAATAGCAACCATTATTGATGCCAACAGTTATACCATTGAAGCCAAAGATACCGACGGCAATACTGTATTAGCCGATGGTTCTGATACAGGAAATGGTGGAGCTAGTGTAGTCGGCACTTACCAAATAAATGTTGGTCTTGATATATATGTGCCTTCTACTGGTTGGGGTATCGGTACTTGGGGTGCTGGTGGTTTTGGTTCAGTAACAAGTTTAACAACCACCAACCAATTAAGAACTTGGTCGCATGATAATTTTGGTGAGAACTTAATTATTAATGTCAGAGCTGGTGGTATTTATCAATGGACAGAAAACGATGGTGTTGATACTAGAGCTGTAGAATTATCGCAAATATCAGGTGCCAACTTAGTACCAACGGTTGCCAATCAAATCATTACTTCAGAAAAAGACAGACACTTAATTGTTTTAGGAGTTGACCCAATATCGGGTGGAGCTAGAACTGGTGTTATTGACCCTATGCTTGTTGCTTTCTCTGACCAAGAAAATGCTTTGGAGTTTGAGCCTTTATCAACCAATACAGCAGGTTCATTAAGATTGTCTTCAGGTTCACAAATAATTGGTGCAGTCAAATCACGTCAAGAAATAGTTATCTTTACCGATACATCGGTTTATTCAATGCAGTTTATTGGACCACCATTTACCTTTGGTATTAATTTAATTAACCAATCTACTGGTCTAATAGCTCCGAAAGCTGCTATTACGACACCAGTTGGCATATTCTTTATGTCATTCAATGACTTTTATGTTTACAACGGTGCTGTACGTCAAGTGCCATGCACTGTTTTAGATTACGTGTTTTCTGATATTAATTTAGGCCAAGCTTTTAAAATATTTGCTTTCTCCAATAATGCCGAATCCGAAGTAGGTTGGTTCTATCCATCCTCTTCTTCTGACGAGATAGACCGTTACGTTATTTACAACTATGAAAATAGCACATGGACCTTTGGACAACTCTTGCGTTATGCATGGATTGATGCCGATGTGGAAAACTTCCCAAGAGCAACAGCCAACAACTTATTGTATCGTCAAGAGATTGGTTTCAATGACGATGGTCAACCAATGGAAAACGTCTTCATAGAATCCGCTGATTTTGATATTGGTGATGGCGAACAATTGCAATACATCAAACGCATCATTCCTGATATTAAGTTTTTAAATAATGCTTCAGATGGTGAATTAGAAATGGTCCTTAAAATGCGTAACTTCCCCGGTGACTCTTTATCAACAAAAGCAACTGTAAGTGTTGGTAGCACCACTCAACAAAATTTTGTGCGTGGTCGTGGTCGTCAAGCAGTGGTGCGTTTTCAATCCAAAGACTCCAATGGCAATTCTGAAAACGATAATACTGGATGGCGTATTGGTGCAACCAGAATTGACATCAAACCAGACGGCAGAAGATGAGCAAACTTTTACCCACAAGATTACCTCTGGCCTTTGATGAGGTAACACCAGAATTATTCAATCGTTTGGTCAGGATATTAGAAATCAATTTAGGTGAGTTTGACCCTGACAATGTCAGACAAATGACAACAGCAGAGCGTGACCAATCTTTTTTTAATGCTGGTTCTTTGATATTCAATGTCGATGAAGATGTCTTACAATGCTACGATGGCACCAGATGGCGTAATTTATTTGATAGTCAATTCTACGTCAACAACGATACTGGATTTGCTCTTACCGCATCACTAGGCACAGTAACTGTTACCACAGCTTGATATACTTGCTTTTTTATAAGAAAATAAAGGCTCAGATTATATATCTGCCTACATCGACATAGTTCGCCAAAATTAAAATCACGTGTAATGAGTATTATTGACAAATTAATTGAACCAGTCGCAAATATTGTTGACAAATTTGTTGAGGACAAAGACCTTAAGTTAAGATTAACTTATGAGCTTAAAAGTGAGCTTCATAAAGCCAATATGGCACAAATTGAAGTTAACAGAGAGCAGGCTAAACACTCTTCTTTATTTGTAGCTGGAGCAAGACCTTCTATCATGTGGATATGTGCTTTAGGTCTTTTTTGGAGTTTCTTTTTAGCTCCTTTACTCAGCTGGTTTCTGGTAGTATCAGGTTCTGATGCACCTTTACCAGAAATAGATACTGAGGGTTTAATGACTTTGACATTAGCACTGTTAGGATTAGGCGGAATGCGTAGTTATGAAAAAGTAAACAATGTAGCTAGAAAGAGCATGAAAGAATGAATGAAGGTATATTAACAGTAGAAAAAAAAGTAATGCGATTTGGTCCGCAGGCAGGAATGCAAAATCGTCTTATGGATATGGTTGGTTCTATTAGAAACCAAGAAAGAGAAAGAGCATTACAACAACGCAACGTTTTATTAAACAGACAAAATTTTGAATATGGCGGTTTAGCCGGCATTAACAGACAACAAGCCCTAAGTGGTGGTGCACCAATGGATACTGAATTGGTAGCCGTCACCCCACAAGAAAAACAAATGCTTCAAATGTTTGGTCCGGGCTATGATTTAGATAGTGGTATCAAAGGCTATCTGCCGGGTTTTCTTAAAAAGGTTGGTAAAGTTCTTAAAAAAGCAGCTCCAACAATTCTTACTATAGTTGGTGCGGCATTTGGTGGACCAGTAGGTGCTGGTTTTGGTCGGGCAATAGGCGGCAAAATAGCTGGTGAATCAACCAGAGATGCTTTACTAGCTGGTTTATCAGCAGGCATAGGAGCAGGTGTAGCAGGAGCATCAGGTTTTGGAACAATTGGTCAATCCGCTATTACAGGTTTCTTCGCTGGTGCACCGGGTGGCATTAAATCCGCCGTAAGAGGTGCTGGTTATGGTGCCTTGGCTGGCGGTATATCGAAAGGCTTCCAAATGAAACAAGAAGGTGGTAAATTCACCGATGCTTTTAAGTTCAAAGATGTAGAAGCAATGCAAGCAGCTGCAGCTCAAGAACCTTTAGTTGCTACTGGGCAACCACAAGGTGGTCCTTTGCCACAAGATGCTGGCGGAGCAACAGTGGATTCTTTAACAGGACAGCAAACTTTTCAAGTAGGAGGAACAACTTACAATTTAGAGGACTTCAGTAGATTGACACCTGATGTTCAGAGAAATTTATTGTCCGACCCTACTTTCCAATTAGAGAACATAAATGTTATGGATACACTTAAAGGTTTAAGTGAACCAAGTCTTTTACAAAAAGCTATTAGCCCATTCAATCCTATGGACCCATATGGTTTTGAAGAAAAATTAGGCTTAGGATTTTCACCAACCAAATTATTGTCGGCTGGAGCCTTAATTTCAGAAGGGACCAAAGTTCCAGAAATGGAATTGACAGAAGAACAAAAAGCAATGATGCAAGGAGCAACACCAGAAATGATTGCTCAATACAGTTTTGCACCAGTTGCAACATCACCATATTATGGAATGCCAGTATATCAACCCTTAGTAGCTGGCTATGCTGACGGTGGCGTAGTAGAATTGGATATGAGAGAAGGTGGCGAATCCGTTGGACCCGGAACTGGAACTTCCGATGATATTCCAGCGATGTTATCCGATGGAGAGTTTGTTATGACCGCTCAAGCAGTAAGAGGAGCTGGTCATGGTAGTAGAGAAGATGGCTCTAAATTAATGTATGGTTTAATGAGTTTATTTGAGGATATGGCATAATGGCAGACGGCGTAGTAACACAAATTTCAAGAGAAGCACCTGAAATCGAAGCAAGAAAACTTGGTCTCTTAGATGCAGCCATGATGCTTGGTCAACAACCAATGATTTTACCACCACAAATGGTGGCTGGTTTTACTCCTGACCAATTAGCAGCTTTTCAAATGACTAGAGCTGGGGTTGGTGGCTATCAACCCTACTTACAACAAGCAAGATTAGGTACACAAGAAGCAGTGGCAGCACAAAGAGCTGGTATTCAAGCTTTAACGCCTGCTGACTTTAGAGAGTCCTTGGTAGCAGCCAGAGGAGCCAGACCAATATCTTTTGAAGCTAGAGACATAGTTAGAGGTTCACAATTTGACCCAACACAAGCAGCTTTGGGTTATAGAGAAGCCAGAGAAACTGCAGGTGGTATTGCTGGCTTATACGACCCAAGCATGGCAAAAGGTTTTTATGACCCTTACGAAGAACAAGTTGTCCAACAAACCTTAGCTGACGTTAGAGAAGGTTTAGCAAAATCAGATGTGCAAAGAAGAGCACAAGCATTGCAATCAGGAGCTTTTGGTGGTTCACGTAGCAGACTGCTAGGCGAAGAGCAAAGAGAAGCTGCTGCTAGAGGTGCTGCAGAGCAAGTTGGTGCTATCAGAAGTGCAGGTTTCCAAAGAGCACAACAACAAGCTCAACAAGCCTTTGAACAAGAAAAAGCACGAAGAGGACAATTGGCAGGACTACAGTCACAACTAGCTGGTCAATACCAACAATTAGGTCTAGCAGGACTACAATCGCAATTACAAAGAGCACAGGCACTATCAGGCTTTGAACAAGCTCAACAACAACAAAGACTAGCTCAAGCTGGTTTATTGGGCGATATAGCTCAAAGACAAGCAGCAGCAGGATTAGCCAGAGGTCAAGCAATTGGTCAAATGGGTCTAGGCATTGGTTCTCTAGCACAACAACAAGCAGGTCTAGGTCAACTAGGACAGCAACTTGTTGGACAGGACATAGAGAGACTTGCTAGAATAGGTGGCATGGGGCAGCAGCAACAGCAAAATATATTTGAAGCTGCTAGACAATCCCAGTTACAACAAATGTATGAACCATACCAAAGATTAGGTTTTGTTTCAGATATTTATAGAGGTGCTCCAAGTACACAGCAGGCTATAACAATGCAGTCACAGCCCGGTGCTTCACCATTCCAGCAGGTAGCTGGTTTAGGTATTGCTGGCTTAGGTGCTTATGGAGCTGGAAGACAAGCGGGTTTATTTGGTTAGGAGGAAATTATGCCAATGGATAGAAGTTATATGAGTAGACAAATGTTTCAAGAAGGTGGTCTTGCTGACCCTGTAATGGAAGCACAAATGGCTGAAGACCAAGAAGCTATGATGATTGGTCAAAGCATAGGTGAAGAAATGGGTCAAGGTATTGACCAAGCAGAAAACTTTGAAGAAATGATTAATGCTATCCGTGGTGATGTCAAACCAATAGAATTCAGAAAACAAGAACTTGGTTTAATAGTTGGTAACGAAGATGCCCAAATGACACCAGATTCAGTTTTAGCTTTGGTGCAACCTATAGTAGTCATTGAATTGCAAGCTAGAGGTATGCTCGATGAACAAGGCATGGTTATGGATGAGTCTGTAGCTAGAGTCCAACCAGACCAAATGGCACAACCTTCAATGGTTGACACTTTAGATAGGTCAGGAGTATTAGGGGTACAACCTGATATGGAGGGCTAAATGGCTCAGAATTATGACATCTTTAGAATTGACCCCAGTCTCACTTCCATTCCACAAGTAGACTATAATTATATTAATGCTCCTACAGCAAGCGTTCCAAACCCATCGCAATTATTGGATATGCTTAATCCAGTGCCAGCAAAAAGCACTGAAGAGCTAAAAACCGATATTACAGCAAGACAAGATTTTCTTAATAGTTTATTGGGAGAAGCCGATGACCAATCTAAAGCCAACGTTTTTTTAAAGTTAGCAGAATCAGGCTTGCGTTTAGCTGGTGCTCCCGGTGGTCGTAGCTTTGTGCAAAATTTAGCCGATGCATTCTCTGACTTTCCAGCTTTCTTGCAAAAAATGAATCAAGAAAGAAATGCACAAGAAAAAGCTATTAAATTGCAAGCAATTAACTACGTGCTTAATGCTGAAGAAGAAAGAAGAAACCGTCCAACCAAGTTTTTTCAATCATTGCCAGATGATGTACAAAAAGCTTTGCTTTTAGGTATTGACCCCAAATCCAAAGAGGGTAGAAAACTATTGGGTTTAGGTGTTGAAGGCGAAGTTGACTACACAAAAATGTTTAAAGACAAAGAAGTGGCTACTGCTACAGCATTGTTACCAGATTTCTTAGACATGAATCTTAACAGAGAGGGTTTGCAAGCTTTTGTCAACGCTATAGAAATTATGGCTAAACCAAAAACTGAAATTAACCAATCAACTGGTATTGTGGAAACAAAATCTGGATTTTTGCCATCAACTATTGAAAACGCTTTAAGAAACCAAAGGCAAGTTGGCGACCAAGTTGTCCCAATGTACACACTTTTAAATTCACCAACTATAAATAAGTATTTTGAAAATCAAGAAGAAACGTCTTTTATAATGCAAGAACTTGAAAATCTGGATGTTCCAGAATCATTTGATGCCATTCAGTTTGAAGAAGCTTATGGTATTCCGGGTAGCTTTTTTAGAGCTGTTAACGCTTTTGTTTCACCATTTGTTGAACAATTGCCTGAAGAGGATGCAACCAGAGCTAGACAAGAACTTGCAATATTAGAAAAAGATACTTTAAAAGAACTTAAGAAATTTTACCCCGGTGAAAGAGGTAAGTATTTCATGGAATTAATGCAAGATATAACCGATTTTGTCCCCGATGGCTTGGGCATGAAAACTGCTTTGGTAGCCGTTGAACAATTAAAATCAACAAGAAATTATCTCGATGACGGAATTGAACTTAAAAAAGCAATTATTGAAAACCCAGAAGAATTTAGTGCTACTGACATAAGAAATGCCAAAGATGACTTATTAAGTTTAGCTACTTTAAGAAAAAAATACGATTTCATTATTGACCAAATTGAAGCATCTCGTGGACAACGTTTTAGGGCTGGCATGACACAAGACGATATATTTAAAGAATTTTTACCTAAAAAACAATGAGTGAACCATATTTCAAAGATTACGATTTAGAAGGTGCTATCAAAGCTGGCCTTAACAGTGAAATTTTGGCTGAAAATCTAGTCAAAGAATACCAATCTCAAACAGGCAAAGAATTAAATACAGAAGGCTTTACAGACGATGAAGTTATTGCTTTGTTGACTGGAGCAGAGCCTGATGCTTTAAGAGGCATTTTGACTGAACTAGGAGCCTCAACTTTAGAGATGGGCCCAGTAGTTGGCATGGCACTTACTGGTGGCCGTTTAGGTTCAATTGGTGGACCAGTAGGCACAGTTGGTGGTACTTTAGTAGGAGGTGTTGCAGGCTTTTTTATGGGCGAACAGCTAGAAGATTTGGTTTATGGTGAAGGTCAAAGAAAATATACACCCGGAGCACGACCCTTTGCTGAGGCTGCTAAAACATTTGGTTCAGGCATACCTTTTGCTTTTTTGCCTTATGGGCTGCCAACACAAACAAGTTTAAAGTATGTAAACAGACTCACTAAAACTGCCAGAGAGCAACCTAAGGTTTTTTTAACAGCAGAAGGCGGAATGCTGGGTAGTGCATCGGTATATGGCGGTTTGTCAGAAATGGTGGCTCCCGGTGAGCTTATATATCGTATCCCAGCAGAAATTGCTGGAGGAACTTTTACCATAGCATCTTTGCTTTCAGCCGTTTCAGACCCTATAAAAAAACTTGGTGCTGCAGGTTTACGTAGATTAGGACTAGGTGGAGAAGAAGCTTTGAAAACAGATGCGGCCAATACTTTAATAAAAATTCTAAATGAGGCTGGCGATGACCCTAATGAAATAATAAGGTTAATCAATGAGAATGAAAACCTATCTGGCGTGGCCGATACATTAGCTCAAAGAACAGGCAATAGAACTATGGCAGCTTTACAGAATGAATTGATGTCTCGTTCACCTAATTTCAAAAGAGAAGTTGTACAAAGAACACAAGACAGTCTTAAAGCCTTAACTATTTTGGTCAATGCTTTAGAGGGCAGTGGAGACCCACAAAATTTAAGATTAGCAGCAGAAATGCGTTATGGTGGTTTTAGGAATATTTTAGCTCAAAAATTTGCCGATGCATCAGTCGAAGCCGACAAGGCTTTAGCTAAAGTTTTTCCTGACACTGCGGCTCCACAAAGTGAAGTTGGTGAAGTGGTAAAAGATTATATGCAAGCGGCACTTAGAGAGGCCAGAGCACAAGAAACAAAACTTTGGAATGCTATCGATAAAGACGTTGATGTTGGTTTGGATAATCTCAAATCAGTTTTACGTGGCTTAAAAGACGAAACAGTAGAAGAATTTCCATTAGAGCAAGCATTAGATAATTTAAGACTTAGAACTTTAGATGAAAATGCTTTAAACGCTAATGAATTATACAAATTACGTTCAGGATTTTTAGAGGAAGGGCGTGATGCTTTAGCTCAAAACAATTCCAAAAAAGCCAGAAAATATTTTGCAGCTGCAGAAGCCATATTGGACGATTTAGATGCTTCTGCTACAAGCAATGCAGCCTACCAAACAGCACGGCAGTTTTCGAGAGCTCTTAATGACACTTTTACTGGAACCTTCCCAAGACAAATAATTGGCACAAAAAGGGGTGGCGTTGACATTATCAATCCAGAA
>Ga0255772_10006346_pt1 | contig 10821 bp, 9 predicted proteins | sample 071ome_34_FD_179970 | JGI IMG/M metagenome (GOLD analysis project Ga0255772, IMG submission 179970) | Coastal salt marsh microbial communities from the Groves Creek Marsh, Skidaway Island, Georgia - 071411BT metaG (version 2) | ecosystem: Environmental > Aquatic > Marine > Intertidal zone > Salt... | reverse complement strand
ATAAGGATAAGAGTAGTAGTAGTAGTAGTAGTAGTAGTAGTAGTAAGTGGAAACATTCGAGCGCGACGTTCGCGGCGTTGATGGAGGGCGGCGCGGCGGACGAGCAGCCGCGAGATAGCACGGTGCCGAATTCGAAACATAAATTTTCCTTGTGTTTAGACGATATGGAAAACTGGGACGTGCGATTAGGCGCGGGCGCGTGGATGGACGCGTTGATTCAAACTAAACCAGAGGGCAAGAATAGCGCCGGGGAGTGTTTCACGAACGTGGTGTACGATTCCGGTCCAGAATGCGCCAACGCGGACGTCAGAGTGTTTCAATCGGGATCGGTTTTATGGAAAGGAGCGTACGTCGGCAAAGAAAATCCTCCTTCTTCTCCTCAAGAAGGCGCGTCGTTTGGCGCAGTACTCATGGCGAAACTTGGGTTTTTCGATAACGATATCCTCGGGCCAGACGTCAGTCAAGATATCATGGTAGATAGCTCTCCGAACAGTGAAAATCGAACGGTGCAAGACCCGATCGAGATCACCGAAGAGGCTATTTACGAAGATCAAACGGCGTTTTGGGAGAGCAAATCGAACCGAAGAATGTTGCTCGACATCGGCGATAAGAAGAGTAAGAAAAACACCAGCAGCAAGAAAGAACAACAACAACAGCAACAACAACAACAACAACAAGCGGCGTTATGGCGACTTCCGCCGAAGCAAAATCCTGATCAAGTTTACGTGTACGCCTCGTTGGAAACTCCCGGCGCGTTTGGGAAGGATTTATTGAACGAAGGACTACTCTCTCAGGTGGATTACATCGCGCACGGGAACGAGAAAGCCTCATCGGTTTGGCTTCCGCAAATGATATCGACCAAAGGTTTGATGGCGTCTTACGAAGCGTTCATGCGCTCGAAGCAATCGCGCATCCCAGGCATCGCTTGGCTCGGAAAGAACTGCCCAGACAACGCGCCGAAAATGAAAGTTTTGAAAGAAGTTTCCAATCACTTCCCGGTTTTCTCCATCGGTGAGTGTCGGAGAAACTCAAACGAACCGTTGGGTTTGCCGGAACATAAAGTCATGGGATCTGGCGGCATCGATTTCTTCACCAAGACGCAGTTGGCCTTGTCCGATTACTTGTTTTATTACGTCGGCGAGGACGCGGATTGCCCGGGTGCAATTCACGCGGATCTATGGATGGCGTTAGCGAGAGGATCTATTCCGGTTTATTTCGGCACCGCGAGCGTGTACGAATACCTCCCGTGTCCGGAAGGAGACTGCATCGTCGACGTGAAGAAGTTTGATTCGAGCGCGCACTTGGCGAAGGAGTTGAGAAAAATTTCCAGTTCAGAAAAGTTGTACAAAAAAGCAACCGAATGGCGACGACGGTCTCCCGACAAGTGGCCTTTGGGATTTAAGAGAGGTATTGCGAGAGCGTCGCAGGATTTCAGGAAAACTTTGTGCGATTCCGTGTTGAAGAAAGGCGGCGATCAAGCTGGTTCGGGCGTGACGAAAGAGGACGTCATAAAACGAACCATCACGAGCGTCCCGTGGTCGAACGCGGCGGTGGCGGCGTTGACGCCGGCAAGCGCTGCAACGCAAAACGACATCTCCGATGCGTCATCTTCGTCGTCGAACGCTCGTCTCGAAGGCGCTTTGCGCGCCGAAAAAGCCGCAGAATCCGGCGACGCGCGCGCCTCCTCCGTCGTCTGCGCGAAACAAACCGAAGTCATCGCTTTAGGCCAAAAAGTCAGCGATATGCTCGGTTTCGAAAGCGAAACGGACGGTTTCACCGACCCGACCGATTTCATCGACGTAGAAATCAAATCCAAGCAAGAGTTTGAAAAAGAGCGCAAAGAGCAAGAAGCCGAAGAAGAGGAGGAGTTTGAGGAATTCTCCTCCGCCGAAGACGACGACGACGACGACGACGCGAACCGGTGAGCGTCGTTCTCGTCGCAACATCAAGGCGTAAAAAAAAACTAGAGCAAAGCATATATAAAGTAGCACATAAAGTAGCACAGCGCGTGTAGTTTAAAACGATAGCACATTTAAAACAAAACGAGTTTCGCCCCTCGCCTTCGCGACGCGAAACCGCTTTTTTACATACTACATGTGTATTTATACTTCTCTCTCGCTTGAAAGGAAAGCATCTCTCTCTTTCAAAAAACACAGAGGAGTATATAACTTTCTTATCCTGTTTGCTTATTTCTGCAACACAGAGAGATCTTCTTTTTGCAGCCGCCTGGATTATGCGTTCCAAGAGCGATCGAAAGCCACACAAATTCTCGCATTGGTCCATTTTTTCCAAAAAAATAAAAAGAGTCGACGACAAAAATTTCCCAAGAACACCACAAAAAACTCATCCATCGAGCGCGGTTTATCTTCTTCTTCTTCTTCTGTGAAGAGAGAGAGAGAAAAGAAGAAAAGCTTCTTGTTCTCTTCATCGCGCGCACATCATCATCAGATACGATGGAAGAGATTCCACTTTTTCGAGTCTTCGTCTCGCCGAACGCGTCGGACGTCACCGGGAAAACGTTGCACTCCGGGTACATCACGCAAGGCCCCAGGGTGGAAGAGTTTGAAAAGAAGCTGGAACGTTATTTGGAAAACCCGTACACGTTGGCGTTAAATTCGGCGACTTCGGCGCACCATCTCGCGCTGCACTTGCTGAAGAAACCTTCGAGTGCGAATAAATGGCCGGGTTTGAAGGAAGGGGACGAGATTTTGAGCACGGCGTTGACGTGCACGGCGACGAATTTTCCAATCTTAGCCAACGGATTTAAGATAAAGTGGGTGGACGTGGACCCGAGGACGGGGAACATGGACGTGAGAGATTTGCGGAAGAAAATTACGAAGAACACGAAAGTTATCGTTTTTGTGCACTGGGGTGGGACGCCGGCGGATTTGGATGGGATCAAAGAGGTGCAAGACTACGCCGAACGCGCGTTTGGATTTCGTCCGATGGTGATCGAGGACGCCGCGCACGCCATGGGCGCCGAGTATCGCGGCGTGAAGATTGGCGCTTTACAAAGAGGCAACATCGCGACGTTTTCGTTGCAAGCGATCAAGCACTTGACGACTTCAGATGGTGGAGTGCTCTGTCTCCCGAACGAAGAACTTTACGAAAGAGCGAAGCTTTTGCGTTGGTACGGCATCGACAGGGAAAAGAGAAACTATCAGAAAAAAGATTTCCGTCTCGAATCCGACGTCGCAGAGTATGGCTTCAAATTTCACATGAACGACTGGAACGCGAGCCTCGGATTGGCTAATTTTCCATTTCTGGCGCAGAACTTGGAGAGACACAGAGCAAACGCGCAGTTTTACAATGAATCGTTAAAGAATACGAACGGTATTAAACTGATTCATCCGCCAAACGGCGCGAACTCTTCGTATTGGGTGTATTCGTTATTCGTCGAGAATAAACCGGAATTCATCGAGCACATGAAAAGCAAAGGCATCGTCGCTTCTCAAGTTCACGCGCGAAACGATACGCACTCGGTGTGTGCGCCTTTCAGAGCGCATCTTCCAAACTTGGATGCGGTTGAAAAAGAGCTCGTCGCTATCCCGTGCGGCTGGTGGATAACCGACGAGCAAAGAGAATACATCGTGCATTCAATTCGAGATTTTTTTCATCATCGCAACAAAAACTCGGTCGCCATTTCGCGAAAGTGGACGAATTCGACGAATGGAAATTCGGTACCGAGGCACGTTGCTCGCCGAAAAATTATCATCACGGGCGGTTGCGGTTTCATCGGTCATCACGTCGTCGAGCACTTCTCTCGAACGACAGATTGCGATCTCGTGGTCATCGACAAGTTATCCTACGCCTCTCTCGGGTACGACCGTTTGAGAGATACCGGCGTGATTGACCGCGTCCAAGTGTTTGCCACAGATCTCGTCAATGGCATTCCCGAAGGCGTCGCATACGAGCTCGGTAATCGAATCGAATTTATCGTGCACATGGCGGCTGAAACGCACGTCGATAATTCCATTAAAGATCCCGTTCCTTTCATGCGCAATAACGTGGAAAGTACGATTTCGATTCTCGAATACACGAGAAATTTAATCAAAGCCGGGTGCGATTTAAAAAGTTTCTTTTATTTCAGTACGGACGAAGTATTCGGACCGGCGTTGGGTACGACGATGTACGAAGAATGGGATCGTCATAAACCAACTAATCCGTATTCAGCCTCGAAGTCAGCCGCCGAGAACATATGTATTTCCTATGAAAATACGTACAAAATTCCTCTCATGATTGTCAACGTCATGAATGCGTTCGGTGAAAGACAACATCCGGAGAAGTTCATTCCTAAGTGCACCCGCAAAGTGTTGGCGGGAGAAACGGTACACATTCACAGTTATCCGGACAAACGACGCGCGGGAACTCGATTTTATATCCACGCGAGAAACATAGCCGCGGCTGTAGGATTTCTGCTCCAAAAAGGTTCCATTGGAGAGAAATACAATATAACGGGTGAGAAAGAAGTCGATAATCTTGAGCTCGCGACGTTCATTTCAAAGGTTTGCGAAAAACCTTTGATTTATGAAATGGTTGACCATCACGCCGATCGACCGGGACACGATTTACGGTACGGATTGTCTGGAGTGAAAATGGCAAAGATGGGTTGGGTTCCGCCGTATGGATTTGAAGCTTCGTTAACGAAGTGCATCAAGTGGACGCTGGAAAATAGACATTGGCTCGAGTTGAAAAGATGGGCGGAAGATCCAAACGTGTACGAAGGGATTGCTCCGGAGGAAATCGGACAGGTGTTTGATCCGACGCAAGAAAATGCGAGGATATCAAGATTATAACAGACGAGAAGAATTAAGTTCGAACACACACTGGCATAATAATAATAATAATATTAATTAATAATAAACGAGTTGCAATGTTATGATCCCTAGTAAGTAAGTAAGTGAAAACTTAATCGAACATAAAAGCGGCTTCAATCTTTATCGCAGTGCTTCTCGTACCATGAACATTAATCCACTCCCCGACGTGCTTCGCAAGAGTTGCACGTACATGCCTCGATAAAATCCTGAAACACCTTCGCGTTCGAGCACAACTTTAATCACATCCACTACGGATGTCGCTTTCTTCTTGCGCACATCAATTTCTACTTTCTTCGTCGTCTCAAAGTTCTCGTTATTTTCTTCGTTCGCTTTCAGTAAAAGCGTCTTCAGGCGAATCATCGGATACGTTATCACCGTAGCCGCGCCTTTCGATACCGTGCCCAATACAAATGCCTCAAACGCAGACAACTGCATTTGATTTTCCCTCGCATATTTCAGTAGATAGCGCGCCTTTATGTTTTCAAACAAAGCTACGTTAATGGCGGGGTTAACCGTGAGAATACACGCCGGTAAAAGTCCGTTCCAAAACTTCGCGACGCCGTGCTCCTCGTAAATTTTACGCGTGATTTCAAAAATACCCATCCGTTTCGTCGACTTGGAAATTTGCAAGTTCATCGACACGGTATCGATTGGAATGGTCAAAATGTTCGTCACGATCCCCGCGATCGTCCCTAATCGAACCGAAGTGGAAATATCGATAATATTCACGCCACCGTCGTTCTCGCTCGCCGGCGCGTCCTTCTTCTTCTTCTTCTTTGCCATTTCCATCATCAAACTCTCGAGTTTCCTATTCGTCAAGTACGTGTACGAGTAATAATAAATCAGGTCGGAAATCAAGCAGTGCACCGCTCGCGAGTAAAATCCTCTGTACAGCTCCGAGACGCCTTTTTCGCGCACCGTGAGCGCGAATTCGCGGAACACGCCGCCGGAAACTCCCGAAGAAGAACTTTTGCCACTGCTACTCGTCGCGTTGTTGTTTTTTTTTCCAAACGTTTTTGTCTTCTTCGCATCATCATCGTCGTCGCCATCATCGGAAGAAGAGGTCGAAGCCTCGGCGGCTCTCTTCGTGCGAAGCAAGTCGAGAGGATATAAAGCGCACAGCGCGAAGAGTCCACCGGCGGATGCCTTCAACGCATCCGCTACGGGCGATGCCGCTGATGTTGACGCTGACGACGACATGTGTGTGTGTATCGAGCACACGCGTTGTTCGAGTGAAGAGAGATACTTTCCCAAACATCAAAAGTTAAGCTTTCTTTTTTCCCCACCGCGAGAGAAAGAAAGAAAAGGTTGTGTTTTGTTCTTTAAAAGATTTTAGGGAGAGAGTCTGATGTGGAATTTATCAGGCCGCAAAATCCACGTGGAAAATTGCAAAAATACGTACTACATATAGGGCACGACCGACCTCTGATTTCAGAATACTTTAATATGGTGTTGCGTTCGCGCCGCGCGCGCTTCGGCGACGGGCGAAAGGAGAGAGACAAAAAATAAAAACAGAAGTTTTGCGCGTAGTAGCTTTGAGGAACAAAGAAATGAGGAGGAGGAGGAGGAGGAGGAGAAGGACGCGCGGTTGCTCGTTTGGAACGAGATTGTTATATTTTATCGCTCGCGTACAACATCAACAACAACAACAACAACAACAACAACAACAACACGTTTTGAAAAAAAAAAATCTTCTTCTTCTGTATGCATTCTTCAACGCAAAGGAGTGCACGCGTAATGTCTTCTCAGCGTGTCGCTCCATTTAGAACGACTCGGGTTCCACAGCCAAAATTGTCTGCCAAGGTTTCCATCCGGCCCATCTTCGATGCTTTCGTATCGCCGCGCGCGGTAAAAGACGAAATTCGCGAGAAGCTTTGTCGAAACCGAGTATCCTCCCTTCTTTTTCATCCACCACGCGTATATGCGCTCTGCGTTGAGTCCTCGCCTTCTGTTCGGAAGTTCACGCACCACTCCTTCTTCGAAATTGTTTTGTCCTCCGCAAAGACCGCTGTATAAACTCAAATAGTGTTTCGCCGCTTCGCCGACTCTCGAAACCATGAGCCTGTCGTTGACGCCGCCGAAAGGCGACCAGGCGGGCACGTGAACGGTCTTCGTTTGAAGACTATCGCTCTTGAAAAAAGAGCTCGAACGCGTATAAAAATCTGCGGGTATTTCGTCTCCGTATTCAACATCCGGTCTCAGTAACACGACGACATCAAAATGAGTTTTTTCAGCGTACATGAGCTCGCTCGAAGCCTCGCGGTACATGAGTTGCGTCAAAAGCTCTCTGGGATAACTCCCTTTCGTACCTCGCGCGATTCTATCCGCGCGCTTCTCGTATTTTTTCGAGAACGTCTCGACGCATTTTTCGCTCGGTTCCGGTACCGTTTCAATTTCAAGCGTGTATCGAAGACGAGGAGGAGAAGGATCATCTTCACCTCTTTTACCGTATTCGTTATTTCTTCTCCTCTTTTCTTCTTCTTCTTCTCTTCTTCTTTTGTCGATTTCCTCCGCGAAGGCTTCGAATTGCCAGGCGTCTTCGTCCGCCTCCGCGCGAATGAAAAAGTGTACGCGGGTGTGTTTTCGATCGAGTATTGGTTTCACGATATTCTCGTAAACGCTGCAGTGCGTTCGATTCAAAGTACGCGCTTGCCCGTACATTAAAAATGCAAAACTTATTTTCACATCTTCGTCTTCTTCATCCGCGAAGCCAAGGTCTCGACCGACACCGCCTGTTGATGATGGAGCTTCTTCTTCGAGCGTCATCATCGTCCAGAAGTACGTAAAAAAGCACGCGGAGAAGAACGCGACGACCAATAAAGCCGAGACGAAAGAAATTCGTCCCGGCGGTGGTCCTTTACGAATGTGGTGGTGAGACGTCATTCTCTCTCTCTCTCTTCTTCTTCTTCTTCTTCTTCTTCTTCTTCTTTCTCCGTATCTTTTTTTCTTTTAAATCCCAACCGCAGCCGATGAAAACGTCCTCGTCATCTTCATCTTCTATATCTTCTATCGATGTGCACACGTAGTAAAACAAATAAAAAAAACTCTCCTCCTCCTCCTTCCACGGCGTGATGGTGGTTCTTCTTCTTCCTCTTCTTCTTCTTCTTCTTGTTAGTGTTTATGTGTTCGTGAGAGACAGAGAGAAACCACCACGCGAGCGGCAAATAATGTTTGGGGGGGCTTTTCTTTTTTAAAACTTTTTGGGGACTCTTGTGCATAAAAAAAGAAAAAAAATCTTCTTCTTCTTCTTCTTCTTCTTCTTCTTTCTCCGTCTGTCAGCATGTGAATGTGATTATATGCGTTTTCGAATCACCGGCATTTTACTACTACGTACATAAAATATAACAACATCAGCATTTTTTTTTATTATTCGATGGGTTTGAAGACTTCCAAGCCGCCGAGGAACGGCCTCTACGCTTCCGGCACGGTGACCGACCCGTCCTCGTTCTGAAAGTTCTGAAAGTTTCCTGTCTGTCCGTCTGTCCGTATCTTTTTTTCTTCTAAATAAATCCCCGCAGCCGAAAACGTCCTCGTCATCTTCCACCTAAAAAAAATCTTTCCAGTCAGGGCGCGTGCCATGAAGCGTGACATCTTCCAAACGTCTTTTCGCGTATATGCTCAGGACATTCCTGCCGAACGTTTTCTCTGTTGGCATCTTGTGGTGCTCGAAAATATTTCCAGTTCAGAGTTATGTCACTCGGTTTGCGGAACCAAGCAGACTGAGCGTCAATTTGATTCAGTGTAATCTCAAGTCCTTGTTCGTTTTTGAAATCATTCCAGAACCGAGCAACGCTGGGGTGGTTTATCACATCGTCGAATATGACAATCCCACCGACTGACACGCTACCATACAAATAATACATGGCATCCTGGTAGGAATCGTAAAAATTGCCGTCTATACGCAAAACAGCAATTTTCTGTTGAGGATTCCAACGAGGAACTGTGTCTTTGAAAAGACCGACGTGAAAGTATACATACTCATTCATAACTCCCAATTTCTCAAACCAGTAACGAACATCCTCTTCTTTTACAGATAAAAATGCGTCTGCTGCATTATATTCTTTAATATTATCAAATGCATCAAAAGAGTGTATGCCGCGCTTCATGTCACTTTCTATATTCGCAGCTGACGCTAGCATCATGCCTCCTCCCCTCCACACACCCAGCTCCAATATTTCACCAGGTATTTCTTTTCGGTTCACCTCAGCAATCGACGCATAAAAATTAAGCAGACGAGCCCTTCCCATCATGGCATAACCAAACGGAGGCCAGTCGTTACCCCAAGCTCTCCCTTCTTCATCGTACGTCATAGAAAATTTGCAGTCTGGTTTAACACACGAACCATCGAGCGGACTGCCGAGCACAGCCTCGACGATATATCGAACAAAAGGCGATGGACTACCCAAGAGAAGACAATCGTGAGTTTCTACCGAAAGCTCAATACATTTTCTTTTCGCGTGTCGAGACACTATACTCATTCGTTTCTTGAAATTCCGGCACTGTGGCGTGCATCCTTCCTTCCACAGTGAGGCTGGGGCTATCACTGGTCGGGCGTATAGATTAAAGATCAATTCTCGGAACAGAACGAGCGAGGCTATTGAAAAAAAGATCAGTACCGCGATGCGCCGTATGCTGAGCCGCATTGTCGATTTTAGGTTGCATATAACAAGTAAAGTATTCGATGTTTAAAATTTGAATTTGTTACGAACATTTCGGTCCGAGCGATTCTAAACCTTGCATTTTACACGGCACCTCTTGCCAGAGCGTACTGTGACTATGATCACCCTTACCAATTTTTTCCTCATCAGGTCGCCCGTTTGTGTAGTAATACATTGCCATGCTTCTTCGGGGAAAGGGAGAAGTCAGTGGGTCTGTGTACCCATGGTACGAAAAATCGGTCGTACGAAATATAACTAGGCGATTGAATATCGGTTGAATCTTACGCTCGCACGTGGACATATTCCTGGGCCACAACTCAAGTGCGCCTCCCCATTTTTCTTTCCACTCAGAGTTGAGGAAAAGAAACACGTTTATCCGCCGGTCCAGCTTGTATCTTTCGTACCGATTGAAATCTGCGTGTACCCTCAAAAACCCACGAGGAGCGGTTGAATGCAGACCGCTTCCTCGAAAATGCGGATCGGGAATCACGTTGTCGATGCCAGAGATGTCTTCAAGAAACGTTGTAAAAGTAGAAGATTTGAACAGGAGAAATAAGAAGCGAGTCATTGCACCAAAATATTCTTCCGAATACACAGCAAGTTTCTTGTACTCGTTGCGCTCGAATACATCGCCACCTTTCATCTTTAATGTTTTGTATAGGCAGTTCATTTTCGAGCTGTCGCGGCCAATCCCCATTTTATGCGCGACGCTTTCGCAGATGCTATCATAATTCATTTCGATAAACTCTTTCTCAACCAGTTTTAGCAAAGCAGGTTCCACGAAGTTATCTATGTATATGTGCGGAAATGGTGTTTTTGATTGAAACTCTCGAGCATACCTCCTGGCTAAACCTTTCAATCTTTCACTCGAGAATGTCTCCAAAAGCGCGGTTTCAAAGAGAGAATTTCCGTTTGCTGCATCGGAAGACGTCGTTGATTCTTGAAGCTTTTTCTTCGTAGGAACCCCAACGTGAGATTGAAAAGTCTGGAAGCCTGAGTAAACGTGGAGGAGGAAAAGCCCATAAAATACCAACGTAGCAAACGTGATGGCTTTAAAGATGGAGAAAAGTTCCGAATTTATTGATGACCGGAAAATCATTTTTTTCTCAGTAACTGCGGCTGACCGTAAACTTTACCAAAACAAAATTTACCTGTGTTTACCCCTGTGGTGAATACGGTGTGTCGTGGATAACGCTTTTGGAATATCTTACATCGAGTAGTCGTGAAATGAGATTTGAAAAGCGTATGAAAATAGTGCGTAAATAATAATGAAGTTCGAAATGCAGCTCTCTTAACACGCTTAAAGTCTTAATTTTATGGAAAAAATTTTACGAGCAAAATTTTCC
>Ga0255772_10006344_pt1 | contig 10822 bp, 11 predicted proteins | sample 071ome_34_FD_179970 | JGI IMG/M metagenome (GOLD analysis project Ga0255772, IMG submission 179970) | Coastal salt marsh microbial communities from the Groves Creek Marsh, Skidaway Island, Georgia - 071411BT metaG (version 2) | ecosystem: Environmental > Aquatic > Marine > Intertidal zone >... | reverse complement strand
CAGTCATTGACGGAAAAGCAGACCAGATTGTTACCGGTATCACCACAACTAACGTTGCGGTTGGATATGGTTTCACTGCTGCCGTTCCATCTGGATTAACGCTTCCTGGTGCGGGAACAACTTCTGTACTGGATGGTTATTTCCAGGGTGTTGTTACCGAGATCGGTTCAAGTCAACTTTCACTCAAATTGATTAAGCACGTATCTGCTGCTGGATCAATGACAGACGTTGACTATCAGCAGAATGGTGTTTATGCACTTCCAAGCACTGGTAACGTTGCAATCCATACTACTGGACAAGCATCTTCCTTTGCTACAAGAGCATATACTGCTGAGAAGGATTGGTTCGAAGATCAATCAATTTCACTTTCTGTCGGATCTCTCGAATGGGATCAGTTAGCAAATAGACCAGGAACTTCCGAATATGCTGAGGCAAGAGGCGGAAGATTCGACGAAGTTCACGTTGTTGTCATCGATGACAAAGGAACTGTTACTGGTAATGCTGGATCAATTCTCGAAAAGCACCTGAACCTTTCTAAGGCAAAGGATGGCGAATATTCGGTAGGTTCTCCTTCATATTGGAGAAAGTATCTCTACACCAACTCAGAGTACATCTTTGGTGGATCTGCACCTGTTGGGGTTACTACCGTTGCATTTAGTGATAGTGGTGCTTCCACCCACAGTCTTGATGCAGATACTGGTTGGGATCAAAATGCAGACTCTGTAAACTTTGCTTGTGGTGGTGCATTAACACTAACTCTTGGTGGTGGTAAAAACTACCAAGGTCAAACAGATCTGACTACATCAACTGCACTGTACTCTGGTCTTGATGACATCATCAGCGGATATACCAAGTTTGAGAATACTGAAGAGTATGAAGTTGATTTCATCCTCATGGGTTCTGCAAACTATCCTAAGGAGCAGGCACAGGCACTTGCCAATAAGGTAATCGCTGTTGCAGAAGCAAGAAAGGATGCGGTTGCATTTATTTCACCTTACAGACAGGCATTCTTGAATGATTCTGCTGTTGGTTCGGTAACTGTTAATAACGTTGATACAATTACAGATAATGTAGTTGGATTCTATGCACCAGTTACATCAACAACTTACGGTGTATTTGATAGTGGTTACAAGTACATGTACGACCGCTTCAACGATACCTTCCGCTATGTTCCTCTGAATGGTGACATTGCAGGAACTTGTGCAAGAACTGATCTTACACAGTTCCCATGGTTCTCACCTGCTGGAACTTCAAGAGGTTCAATCCTCAACGCAGTAAAACTTGCTTATAACCCAGGCAAGAAACAGAGAGACATTCTGTACTCCAACAGAATCAACTCCGTAATCTTCTCACCTGGTTCGGGTATTATCCTGTTCGGTGATAAGACTGGATTTGGTAAGTCTTCCGCATTCGATAGAATCAACGTTCGCCGCTTGTTCATCTATCTGGAAGATGCAATCTCGGAAGCTGCTAAGGACTTCCTCTTTGAGTTCAACGATGAGATCACAAGAACCAACTTTGTAAATATCGTTGAACCATTCCTCCGCGATGTACAATCCAAGAGAGGTATCTTTGATTATGTCGTTATTTGTGATGAGACAAACAACACTGCTGCCGTAATCGACAACAATGAGTTTGTAGCGGACATCTTCATCAAACCTGCAAGATCGATCAACTTCATCGGTCTTACCTTCATCGCCACCAGAACTGGTGTTGCTTTTGAAGAAGTAATCGGTTCCGTTTAATTCAAATAGAGGTTAAAGCAAATGCCATCTAGACAACAGATCAATCCACCCCCACTTAGAAAGATTACTGACTTCAAGAGTAAGTTAACGGGTGGCGGTGCAAGAGCCAATCTCTTTGAGGTTGTCCTCACATTCCCAGATGCTGCTGCACCTTCCACCGATGTTCTTGATAAGTCAAGATTTTTGGTGAAGGGTGCTAACCTCCCAGCATCCAACATTGCTCAGATCGAAGTTCCTTTTAGAGGAAGACTTCTGAAAATCGCAGGTGATAGAACCTTCGATTCTTGGACAGTTACCGTTCTGAACGATACTGACTTCTCCATCCGCTCCGCTTTTGAGCGTTGGATGAACACCATCAACAGAGTATCTGACAACACTGGTCTGGTTAATCCAGCAGATTATCAAGCAGATGCTTATGTCTATCAGTTAGACCGTGATGGTTCAACTCTTCGTTCTTATCGTTTCTATGATGTGTTCCCAACTCAGGTAGCTCCTATCGAACTCTCATATGATGCCCAAGGCATTCAAGAGTTCACTGTTGAACTTCAAGTTCAGTGGTGGGAAGCAACTAAGGGTACTGGCACAAATGCTGGTGGTGAAGACATTAACTAAATAGAAGAATAAAGGACACTTAAACTTATTATGGCCAAACTTTTTGGTTTTTCTATTGACGATAAGCAAAATAAATCACCTTCGGTAATATCCCCCGTTCCTCAAACCAATGAGGACGGGGTTGACAATTATATTGCTAGTGGTTTCTACGGGCAATATGTCGATATCGAAGGTGTTTTTAAAACAGAGCATGATTTAATCAGAAGATATAGAGAAATGGCATTGCACCCAGAGTGTGATGGTGCCATTGAAGACGTTGTTAATGAAGCAATCGTTAGCGACTTGTATGATTCCCCTGTTGAAATTGAGTTATCAAATCTCAATGCAAGTGAATCATTAAAGAAAAAAATTAGAGAAGAGTTCAAATATATTAAAGAGATCATGGACTTTGATAGAAAGTCTCATGAAATTTTTAGAAACTGGTATGTAGATGGAAGAGTCTACTACCTCAAAGTTATTGATATGAAGAATCCTCAGGCAGGGATTCAGGAGTTAAGATATATTGATCCATTGAAAATGAAATATATCCGTCAGGAGAAAAAGTCTCCAAACAAGATGGATAATGGTTATGTAAGAATGGGTGGAAATTCTAATGGAAACGTAGAGTTTTCAAATGGTCCAGAATTTGAAGAGTATTTCCAATATACTCCATCACCAAATTATCCATCAGGAACTTTTAGTGGTGCAGGAAAGAATGGTGTTAAGATTGCAAAAGATGCTGTAACATATTGCACCTCTGGATTAGTAGATAGAAATAAGAATACTGTTCTTTCATATCTTCACAAAGCAATCAAAGCACTCAATCAACTTAGAATGATTGAGGATTCTCTGGTTATCTATCGTCTGTCCAGAGCACCAGAACGTCGTATTTTTTATATTGATGTTGGCAATCTTCCAAAAGTAAAAGCAGAGCAATACCTCAAAGAGGTGATGTCTCGTTACAGAAATAAATTGGTCTATAACGCAGCAACTGGTGAAGTTCGCGATGACCGTAAGTTTATGTCCATGATGGAAGACTTCTGGTTGCCTAGAAGAGAAGGTGGTCGCGGTACTGAGATCACTACCCTACCTGGCGGTCAGAATCTGGGAGAACTCTCAGATATCGAATACTTCCAAAAGAAACTGTACAGAGCACTTGGAGTACCAGAATCTAGAATTGCTGCTGATGGTGGTTTCAACCTTGGTCGTTCTTCTGAGATTCTGAGAGACGAACTTAAATTTGCTAAGTTTGTTGGTCGTCTGAGAAAGCGTTTTGCTCAGATGTTCAACGATATGTTGAAGACCCAACTGATTCTAAAAAATATTGTCTCCCCCGCAGATTGGGAAGTAATGAAGGATCATATTCAATATGACTTCCTTTATGACAACCAGTTTGCAGAACTGAAAGAAGCAGAACTGGTTCAAAATCGTCTTGGTATTCTTGCAACGATTGAACCTTACATTGGTAAGTATTACTCTACCGAATATGTAAGAAAGAGAGTTCTTCGTCAAACTGATCAGGAAATCATTGAGATTGATGAGCAGATTGAAGATGAGATTAAAAAAGGAATCATTCCAGATCCATCGACAATTGATCCAGTAACAGGACAACCACTTCCACAACCAGAACAACAAGTCCCACAAGAAGGTGTTCCTGAGGGTATGCCAGGAGAGGGATCTGGTATGGAAGGTATGGGTGCAGATGTGATGGGAATGGGTGAAGTTCCTGCCGAACCAGACCTTGAAGCACAGGCAGCAGAGATCGATAAGCAGTACTCAAAAGATACTAAAAAGGCACAGTTATAAATATAGTATATTAAGATTTTGATTTTTTATGGAAGACGTTATCGATTTGATCGCTACTGATGCTTCTGCTGCTGAAGTTAGCGACAAAATGAAAGAAGTTCTGTATGCAAAAGCAGCAGAACGTATTGACATTGCAAGACCCTATGTTGCAAATGCAATGTTCGGTCAGGAGTTTGAATACCCAACCGAAGACGAAACTGAGGTTGAGGATAAAGTCGTTGATGAATACGAAACAGACACAGAAGAGGAATCTGAATAATGTCAAGGATATTGGTAAAGGGTTCTGAAATTACAGTCCCAAATACAGTTGGTGCAGGTTCAAGTTTTAGTGAAGCTACTGTTGTTCGTCTTGCTAATCCAAGTACAACAGATTATGTCATAACTGTATCTGAGACTAATGCAGGACCAACTGTTGGTTCTTTTACACTATTAGCAGATTCGACAGAATTGTTGGAAAAGAATCCAACGCATACTGTCCATGTATCATCTGGATCAGATGTATTGGGAGCAAAAGTAGGATTTACTGGTTAATCAAATGAAACTCATCACAGAAGAAGTAACAAACGTAAAGGTTATCACCGAAGGCACCGGTTCTAACAAGAAGTTATACATCGAAGGTGTATTTCTTCAAGGTGAAATCAAGAACCGTAATGGGAGAATGTATCCCATTTCAACTCTTGCCAAAGAAGTAGATCGCTATTGCGAAACTTTCGTTAACAAGGGTCGTGCTCTTGGTGAACTTGGTCACCCTGATGGTCCTACCGTCAACCTTGACCGCGTTTCACACAAAATTACGGAACTTGTTCAAGAGGGAAACAACTTCAGAGGAAAAGCATGTATTCTTTCTACCCCTATGGGTAAGATTGCATCCTCTCTTCTCGATGAAGGTGTAATGCTTGGCGTTTCTTCTCGTGGTGTAGGTTCACTTCAAACCACAAGCGAAGGATGCAAAATTGTCGGTGAAGATTTCCAGTTAGCAACTGCTGCTGACATCGTTGCCGATCCTTCTGCTCCTGATGCCTTTGTCAATGGAATCATGGAAGGAAGAGAGTGGGTTTGGGAAGGAGGAATCCTTCGTGAGCAACTCGCAGAGCAAACAAAGAAGAGAATTAACACTCTTGTCGATCAAAGAGCACTTGAAGAGCATAAGTTGAATTTATTCAACGAATTCCTCTCAAATCTTTGATTTATAAATAAATAAAGATTAATTAATTTAATCATATTCAAATGTCCGCTGGTAACAATTTACAAGAAATGGAAAACGTAGTAACCAAAGGGGCTGCACCTGCTGAGAATATGCCTTCGGCTGGAATCCCAGTTGAAGATCTCGGCGGTCCTACTCCTGAAAATTATCGTCCCGATGACGATTCCGCAAAACTCGCAGATCCTGCTGCAACTCTGAAGCAAGTCAAGGATGTAGTCAATGCAAAGGCTGCTCCTGCTGAGGAAGTTGAGTATGAGGAAGATCAGGAAGTAGTTTCCGAAGAGGAAGAGGTAGCAACCGAAGAAACTGAGGAAATTGTTGCCGAAGCGGAAGAGACCGAAGAAGAACTCGTCGAAGAAGAAGGTTTTGACATCGAAGAAGATGTTCAAGCACTTTTCGAAGGCGAAGAACTCTCCGAAGAGTTCCAAGATAAGGCACGCACCATCTTCGAAGCAGCGGTTAAGTCCAAAGTTTCCGAAATGCAAGAGTCACTGACCGAAGCATATCAGGAAGCACTGGTCGAAGAAGTTGTTGCCATCAAGGAAGAACTCACCGAAAGACTTGATTCCTATCTCGAATACGTTGCTGATGAGTGGTTCCAAGAGAACGCACTTGCAGTAGAGGCAGGTCTTAAGTCCGAAATCACTGAATCATTCCTTGACGGAATGAAGAGTCTTTTTGAAGATCATTATGTAACAATCCCTGAAGATAGATACGATGTTCTCGAGAGCATGGTAGATAAACTAGATGAAATGGAGTCTAAACTCAACGAGCAAATCGAAAGAAACGTTGCTCTTAACAGAAGATTAGCAGAGTCAACTGCTGATGTAGTTTTTGCAGAGGTAACTGAGGGTCTCGCTTACTCTCAGAAAGACAAGCTCGCTACTCTTGTAGAAAATGTTGAGTTTGAAAGTGAGTCAGACTATCGTGAGAAACTGACAACCCTGAGAAATTCCTATTTCCCAGAGCAAGTCGGAACTCCAAGCACCTCTGAGAATCTTTCAGAAGAGGTTTCTACCAACGAGGTTATTTCTGAGGAAGTATCCCCAATGATGCAAGCCTATCTGCAGACTCTCTCAAGAGCTGCTAAAAAGTGATTTTTAAATCATAACCGTTCAAACTAAAACTTTTTTAAAGAGGTAAAATTCAAATGCAAATGTTCAATACTGAATATCTGCAGGAGAAGTGGGCACCCGTCCTCGATTATGAGGGCATGGATCCAATCAAGGATTCCCATCGTAGAGCTGTCACCGCTGTCCTGCTGGAAAACCAAGAGCAAACCCTTCGTGAAGAGAGAGAATTCCTCTCCGAAGGTCCTACCGTTTCCACCAACACCGGAGCAAACGCAGGTTTCTCTGCTGGTGCTTCTTCGCCCGTTGCTGGTTTCGACCCTGTTCTGATCTCCCTGATCAGACGTGCAATGCCTAACCTGGTCGCTTATGACCTCGCTGGCGTTCAACCAATGAACGGTCCTACTGGACTGATCTTCGCAATGCGTTCCCGCTACAGCACTCAGAGCGGAACCGAAGCACTGTTCAACGAAGCAGATTCCGCATTCTCCGGTCAGTCTGCTAACTTCGACAATACCGATGGATTCTCCAACGGTACTGTTGGTATGGGTACTACCTCACAAGACGGTAGCAATCCTGGTCTCCTCGATCCCACCTATCCTGCAACTACTTCGGGTACTTCTGGCACTGACCGCTACAACGTTGGTCAGGGTATGCGTACCGATAACGCAGAGAACCTGGGTGATGGCACCGAGGGTCACTTCAACGAGATGGCATTCTCGATCGAGAAGGTCACCGTTACTGCGAAGTCAAGAGCACTGAAAGCTGAGTACTCACTCGAACTCGCACAAGACCTGAAGGCAATTCACGGTCTGAATGCAGAAGCTGAGCTTGCTAACATCCTCAGCACCGAGATCCTCGCTGAAATCAACCGCGAAGTTATCCGTACCATCTACAACGTTGCTGAGTCTGGTGCTCAGGCAAACGTTGCTACCCAAGGTACTTTCGACCTCGACGTAGACTCCAACGGACGTTGGTCAGTTGAGAAGTTCAAGGGTCTGATCTTCCAGATCGAGCGTGACGCTAACGCTATCGCCCAGAGAACTCGTAGAGGAAAGGGCAACATGATCCTCTGCTCCGCAGACGTTGCTTCCGCCCTGACCATGGCAGGTGTTCTTGATTACACCCCTGCCCTCAACGCTAACCTGAACGTTGATGACACTGGTAACACCTTCGCTGGTGTTCTGCAAGGTAAGTATCGTGTATACATCGATCCTTATTCTGCAAACGTTGCTGCTAACCAGTACTACGTTGTTGGTTATAAGGGTGCTTCCCCTTATGACGCAGGTCTCTTCTACTGCCCATACGTTCCTCTCCAAATGGTTCGTGCCGTTGGTCAGGACACCTTCCAGCCCAAGATTGGCTTCAAGACCCGTTACGGTATTGTTGCTAACCCATTCGCAGAAGGAACCACCGTTGGTGCAGGTGCCCTCAACCGTAACGCTAACCGTTACTACAGAAGAGTCAAGGTCACCAACCTCATGTGATTCATTTCACAACTCAATCCAGAGGGTCCTTCGGGACCCTCTTTTTTTATCTAAATACAAATAAAAAGACTGATGGCAGGATGTAGTTGGCCAAATCAAATTAGTAATCGAAACTTCCTTTCAGGTATTGGTTTCAAGTTTAATCTTGCAAAGTATCCAAAGGTTGACTTTTTCTGCAACACTGCTAAAATTCCTGAAATTAGTTTAGCAACAGCATCTCAACCTTCATATTTGAAGGACATTGACATCCCAGGAGAAAAACTCACATTCGGTGATCTGACAATTCAGTTCCTGGTTGATGAAAACATGGAAAATTATAGAACCATTCATGATTGGTTGTATGGTCTTGGATTTCCAGAAACCGCAAAACAGTATGACGATTTAATCAAAAATACTGATGATATCACTCAACCAGATGATCCAAACAGAGCATTCGCTGATGGAACTCTTCGTATTCTGAATAGTAACTTCAATGAGGTTGCAAAGGTTAAATTTTTAGATTTGTTTCCTGTCTCACTCAGTTCGCTTGACTTTGATGCAACATCAACAGACGTGAACTACTTTACAGCACAGGCAACTTTCAAGTATACTGTATATCAACTGACTTCTTCCGTTTAATGGATCTTGATAAAATTCAGGAGATGTGGCAGAAAGATGCTGTCATAGATCCTGATAACTTACACGATGAATCTTTGAAGATTCCACAATTACATTCAAAGTATTATACTCTGTACAATACGATTACTTTATTGCGTGAAAAAGCACGAGAACAATACAATAAGGTTAAACTGGAACGCCATAACTTCTACACAGGAAAGGCAGAACCAGAGGTTTATGAGGAAGAACCATTTCCATACAAGGTTCGGGAGAAAGACGCCATACAGCGGTATCTAGATGCTGATGAGAGACTGAATAAAATTGATATGAAGATTCGGTATTACGATACTGAATTAAAGTTTCTGGAAGAGATTATCAAGACAGTTGCTAATCGCACATTTCAGATCAAGAATGCCATTGAATGGCAAAGGTTCCAAGCAGGATTCTAATGGAAGACGATTATCTTTACGAAAAAGACTTTGATGAAAATTTACCTTATATCTCAATGGATATGGGTGTTGATGATGTAAGACAAATTCACGAATCAATAAGTCTTCATTTACAAAACTGGGTATCGTGTCCAGAGAAAAAAGAAACACTAGAAGGACTTAAAGATTTCTTTGAAAGGTTGTTATTAGAATATACATTTAGAATAGAAGAATAAATATCCATAGGTGATACTTATGGGTTATGTCTCATTTGATTATTTCTAAAAAGAACGAAGTATATCTTCAAGTAAAGGCAGAACCACACGTCTATTATGAACTAGCAGATCAGTTTACGTTTGACGTGCCAGGTGCAAAGTTTATGCCTCAGTACCGAAATAAGTACTGGGACGGAAAGATTCGTTTGTTTAATACCCAGACTGGTGAGATATATGTCGGGTTATTGGATAAACTCACAAAGTTTTGTGACGACCATGAATATACCTATGAGTTTGTAAACAACAAATTCTATGGTCTTCCTTTTGAGACAAATGAAATGATCTCAAAGGAAGGTGTAAAAGATTATATGACATCTGTTAGCAAGTACGCTCCACGCGATTATCAAGTAGAGGGAGTATACGACGCTCTAAGGCATAATAGAAGGTTGTTGATATCCCCAACTGCTTCTGGAAAGTCTCTGATGATATATTCGATTGTGAGATATCACGTTGAGAGAGGACAAAATACTCTGATAGTCGTTCCGACGACTTCCCTAGTAGAACAGATGTATAAAGACTTTGAAGACTATGGCTGGGACGTAGGTTCATATTGTCACAAGATTTATGCGGGTAGAGAAAGGGAAACAGATTCCCAAGTGATCATCACTACCTGGCAGTCCATCTATAAACTCCCCCGAAAGTATTTTGAGCGTTTTAACGTCGTAGTTGGGGATGAGGCACACCAGTTCAAATCTAAATCATTAATATCTATAATGTCAAAACTTGCGGATGCAAAATTCCGTTACGGTTTTACAGGAACCCTAGATGGCACTCAGACTCACAAATGGGTTCTGGAAGGTTTGTTTGGTCCTTCTTATAAAATCATCAGAACAGAAGAACTGATGAAGAAAGGGCATGTTGCCAAACTGGACATTAATGTTCTTCTATTGAAACACCCTGCCCATAAGTTTGAAAACTTTGAAGAGGAAGTTCAATATATTATTAATCACGAAAAGCGTAACAAATTTATCAGAAATCTTGCTCTTGATCTTAAAGGCAATACGCTTATACTATTTTCCCGTGTTGAAGGGCATGGACAACCATTATTCGATTTAATAAATACTGGTAGTGTAGAAAATCGCCATGTTTTCTTTGTTCATGGTGGTGTGGCAACAGAAGACAGAGAAAAAGTAAGGGAGATTACTGAAAGAGAAGACAACGCGATTATTGTCGCTTCATACGGAACATTCAGTACAGGTATTAACATCAAGAATCTGCACAATGTTATTTTTGCTTCTCCATCCAAATCTAGAATTCGGAATCTCCAATCTATTGGTCGCGTGCTCAGGAAAGGCAATAACAAGACAAAGGCAACTCTCTATGACATTGCTGACGACATCTCCTACAAGGCACGGAGAAACTATACACTTAATCATTTAATCGAAAGAATCAAAGTTTATAACGAAGAAAACTTTAATTACGATATTGTAAACATTCCACTCAAAAATTAATATGGGCGAAGAATTTTATGCAGTTATAAAACTAGTTACAGGCGAAGAAGTATTCTCACTGGTTTGTGTAGACGAGAATGATGGCGATCCCATACTTCTACTGATGAACCCAGTGATTATGAAAATGATGAGAAATCATGTCGGTGAATATGTCAAGGTAAGACCTTG
>Ga0255772_10006337_pt1 | contig 10826 bp, 8 predicted proteins | sample 071ome_34_FD_179970 | JGI IMG/M metagenome (GOLD analysis project Ga0255772, IMG submission 179970) | Coastal salt marsh microbial communities from the Groves Creek Marsh, Skidaway Island, Georgia - 071411BT metaG (version 2) | ecosystem: Environmental > Aquatic > Marine > Intertidal zone > Salt... | reverse complement strand
AGATTTCCATCAATATTAACATTGTCCACAAAATTAATTTGATTACTGAAAGCATCTAAATTTAAATCACCTGATGTGGTTGTTACTTCATTGCCAGAAATTTTTACATTACCTGTTTCAATTGAATTACCTGAAATTACAGTAACATTTGGACCTGATGTAAATGTAAGTGCTTGATCAACATCTATGTTTAATGATGCTGATGTAAAGTTAACTTGTCCTGTATTTTGATTTACATGAAATTGATCACCAACTCTAAAGTCACCTTTATGGTCAACAGATGAATAATAAATTTTAGCATTGTTAGATGTAACCACTTCATTGGCTTGAATAACTGTAACTTCATCATTATCTGTTTCGTAGTCGTTACCAATATAGGCAAAATTGTGAGATATCAAATACATTTTTACACCGACACCATCTCCTACTGCTCCATATGTTCCGTAGATTGATGCTGATGCTATTGATCTTACTTCTGCACCAAAGTCTGTATAATCAACCAATGTGAAGTTGGTTGCTGTTGCTCCTGTTGAAAATCTAATATCTTGAACAGCAATGTTTGTGTCTAATAAAACAGTTGATCCATTTGGTCCATTAAATCTAGAAACTAAAACTGTGTCTGGATTTCCAATAGCCTCTGTTGTTGGAGGAGTAAAGTTTGCTGTTCTAATTGCTGAACCTTTGTAAATTACAAAGTCGTCTATGTTACCAATAAAGCCATTGTTGTTGTCATAGTTGTTACCCATCACAAGAGGTTTTGCCGCACCTAAATCATTTGCTAGAGTTGTACTTCCAACATTTTGTCCAGCAATGTACATTGTAACTGTTGATCCATTTCTCACAATTGAACAATGTGTCCAAGTGTTTAAATTAAATCCTTGAGAACCTGTAATAACGTTAGCACCATTTACATATAATTTTGGTGCGTTGTTTGTGAGATACAACATCAAAGAATATTCAATCGACTGATTGTTTCTAAAATCAAACAGTGTTGTAGATTGTAATTGAGTTGCGTATGCCCAGAATTCAATAGTGAAATTACCAGTGCCGAATCCAAAGTCTGCTGTGGTTGAAATAGAAGCACTATCTCCTATTCCATCCAACAGCAAACTAGCCTGTCCAAACTTCTTAACATTGGTATCTAATTGTGCATCACCATTGGCAGTTATTTGTTTGCCAGTGGTTTCAGGTGGTAAAGCAAAACCAGTTGACTTACCATCTATAATAATTTTTCCATTGTCTACAGATTCAACTGTGCCGGTACCTAATACAGTAACACCATCCACATCATAATATGTGATCACGTGTCCAGGTGCTATAGGTGTACCTGTAAATCCAGAAACTCTTAATTGTGTTTTTCCATCTTCTGCTAAACCAGATACACCATCTACTGCGTAGATACTTCTTGCCGCAAAATAAGTGAACGAGTTTAACCATTCAATACGCACACCGTTTGTTAATGTGATTGCATCCACACCTGGTGTTATAAATGTTGCATTTTGAAACAAACAACTTGCTTCGTTTGAAGCCGGAGTTGCTACTGCACCATCTAATAGAGCACCTTTACCAGCATCTCCGGATCCAAATCCTCTTGGATCTTGTGCTGTGGTTATTGAACCTTGTGTGATTACAGATACGTTTCTAATGTAAGGTGATCTTGAACTGATCTGAAAGCCTGTTGAATCATCTGCACCTGTTGAATTAAATCTAAATGCGTGTCCTGTATTAGCAACACTGTTGTAATAAAATCCTGTAACTGTTAAATCTTCGATCGTCACTTCACCATTAAGAATGAAAGCATCTTGACTATTTGTTAAGGCACTGGGTTGAATTGTTACTGCTCTTATTCCGTCACCTCTGATTGAAACTCCTGTTGGAACAACCAAAGGAAAATCTTCTGTGTATGTGCCTGGATATATGTAAATGTGATCTCCTGCCACTGCCACTGATAATGCTTGTTCAATAGAAGCATAAGGATCGTTTTGGTGCGTTCCTGATTTAGCATCATCGCCGTTGGTTGCAACATATATCACCTTTCCAGGACGTGCTGTTAAGTCAAGTCCTTGTACTGTGATGTTGCCAGAAAGTGTTAGATTATCTACAATTAAGTTGTTGGCATATGCATTGTTCCAACGTTTTGTAGGTGTACCTAAATTATAAGTGTCTGATTGATCTGGTGTTAAATTAGATGTGATATCAGCATTGATCGTGATTGAATCTGTGTCTGAATCTCCAATGGTAATGTTACCATCTGCTCTAATATTACCAGTTGCGTGAATATTTCCGTTTACTCTAGTGTTACCGTGTACTTCGACGATACCCGTTCCGCTTGTTACTATTTCAAAATTTTGATTAGAATCTGTTGCTGTGATGGAATTTCCATCGATTATTAAATCATTAACAAATATCCTATTGTTGTAAATGATGCCATCAGCGGCTGAAAAATTTAATTGTGGTGCTGTGGTACTGATTGTGTTGCCAGATACTCTGACATTGCCCACATCTAATTGTCCTGTAACTTCTGCATTTACTGTACGTGCTGTTCCATTTACGTCTAATGGATACTGCGGAGTAGCGGTTTTTATGCCGATCCTGTTGTTATTAACATCAATGTATAACAGGTTAGTCTCAAAAGCCAAGTCTGCTCCATTACGCAGAAGATTGGACTTTAAGAGCTGACCCGAAATTCGACCAACGGCCATTGTTTACTCCTTTTTAAGCACGGGGATCTTGTCCCACCAACCTGATTTTCACCTTGCGTTGTTCACAAGTTCTTCGTCGGTTGTACCACGGTTTGTCCTGCTGAATCTGGTCGGATAACAGCATTAATGTTATTTATCGAGGTTTTGGTATTATATTGTACAAGGTTAATTTATACTAGTTTAATATCAGGTTATAAATGGTATTCAAATCGTTGGCTAGTTCTCTGGTCACTGTGACCTCTTGTACACCAATGGATTGAACCCATCCATCTGCCGCGCCAGCATACACCTGTAACTCCTTATTGTCTGTGTTGAACCACAAGGCTCCCAATCTCGGTACTGTTGCGTTTCTTTGTGCTTCAGTTCCATATGGTCCTACGTAACCGTTTGTGGTGTCAAATTGAACTGTTCTGTTCTGTTTTAAGCCTGTTCCAGTAATGGTAATATCAGCATCAACAACTGTGTTTTCTATCAAACCACCAGTTATTTCAAGGTTTGCTGTGTCCAGCACAACTTTACCTGCACCGTTGGCTATCAATGCGGCTTGCCCACCTATACTGCCCACAGTTACAGTGTTGTTATCCAGTGCAAACTGATTTTGACTGGAAAATCTAGTAACCCTTAAATTACCCAAGCCGTCTATTTCACCTATATTATTCGATCCTGCGTAAAAAGTAAATTTATTATTGTTTAATTCTATTGCAGTATTTCTATCACCATCTTTAATTCCATTCAGTGCTATTTTGCCTGTGGAGAACATTTCAAATTCGTTCAAAGATGTATCATATCTAATGGCATTTCCTTCAGCAGGATCTTGAGCAGTTGTACCTTTAGGAATTTCAATGTTGGATAATCCTACAAATTGTAAACTGTTTCCACTGACCCCAAATCCTAGATCTCCTTGTGATGATGTGATTGTTGTTTTAAATCCAATATCTTCTAAATTAACTTTACCTGTGCCACTGCCTCTTAATTCTATGTCAGAGTTTGTGTCTGTGGCTTGTATGATGTTGTTGTGAACTTCTAAACTGCCTGTTGAAAATCTTGTGCTTTCTAGATTCTGCCAACGCTTTGTGCTGGATCCTATATTACTTTGAGTATCTTGACTTGGTAATAAATCTTGTTGAAAGTCCATAGCAAAATCCACAGTGTCACCTGCTTCATTTCCAAAATTAATTGCAGATCCTCCAATAGTTACATTGCCTGTAACATCAACGTTTGGCATCAATACATTTGAATTTAAATTTACATTATTAGATCCAGCCGCACTAATTGTTAATCCGCCTTGTAAAGTTTGTATTTTGTTGTTTGAAATTCTAAAATTGGGAACATCTATTTTTGTAGCATCTATTAAAGTTGTTGTACCAGCCACACCAACAGTAAGTGTTGAAGCACCTAAATCTCCATCATTTACAGCAATTGATGTTGTGCCTTTGCCAAAGTCAATTATAAAATTGTCACCAACTCTAAAGTCTCCTCCTTGATCTTGACTGACATAATAGATTCTACCGCTGTTAGTTTCTTCTGTTTCGTTATTTTGATCAATTAAAGATTCATCGTTTTCGACATCTTTACCTGAACCAACATAAGCAAAATTATGAGATATAGCATAGCCTTTTGTGTTTAATCCATCTGCTGTGATACCTTTATTACCGTACACACTGGCAGAAGCAATTATTCTTGCTTCAGAACCACTTAATAATTTTATACTGGTATCGGAAAAATATGTAAAACAATCTATAATTTCTGCTCTGGCTTGATTTTTTAGTGTTATACCGTCTGCCCCTGGTGTAATAAAAGTGACTGCGTTGAACAACATTGATGCTCTTGGAGAGGCATTGTCTAATACCGATCCATCTACCAATGCGCCTTTACCAGCATCACCCGAATCAAAACCTCTTGGATCATCTACAGTTCTTGTTTCTCCTTGCGTAAGAACTGTAACGTTTTGTATGTATGGAGATTTTGTAACAATACCGGCATTTGGTGCAAATCTAAAAGCATAACCTTTATCATTTACAGCATCATATTGAAAATCTTTAATAGTTAATTCTGAAACCATGGACGCATCATTTAACAAAAATGCATCTTGAAATCTTACTGGTACTTTTGGTTTAATAATTACCGATCTGATGCCGGCACCTTTAACAGTTACGTTTGCTGGTATTTCTAATGGAAATTCTTCTATGTAAGTGCCGGGTAAAATGTGTACTTCATGTGGACCATTTGTGCTTTCTTCTAACTGTTGAAGTGCGTGTTTGATTGTGCCAAAAGCAAAGTTAGGATGATTTCCTGTTAATAAATCTGTTCCGTTAGTACTCACATACCACTTGTTCTCTATACCTAAGTTTACTCTTACACCTGCTAGTGAGATTGTATTATCAACAACAATATCATTCAATCCAGTCATTGATTGAACATTTACTTGTCCCCAACGTTGATCCGTTTGTCCAATATTGTATATTCCTGTTTGATCTGGAATTAGATCAGATTCTATATCTCCTTCAAAACTTAATGTGTCGTCTTGACTGTCTCCACCGATAAAAATATTTCCATCAAATGTGATATCGCCTGTGGCTCGAATATTTCCATAAGTTTTTAAATCTGATGGAATGTTAAAAATACCTGTGCCTGGACCTGGGTGGATATTGATATTATCATTGTTGTATGCTCTAATTCCGCTGTTTGTAAATGCTAAATTGTCTGTTCGCAATTCAGTCATTTGAAAACTAGAACCTGCAATCATATTGATTGGACCTGTCAGTGTTGAAACAGTTTGTGTAGGACCGTCAATATCGATATTACCTACCGATGCAGAATTAGTTGCTATTAGATTTCCTCTGTAAATAGCATCTCCGCTTACTTGTAAATCTCTTGTAGGAGCGTCATTTCTTACACCAATTTTACCATTAGTGTGTCCAATAAACAATAAGTCTGTTTCAAAAGCCAAATCACTATTTCTAGTTAGATTTGCTTTCAATAATGGACCTGATATCCTACCTACATTGGTTACTGGCATAATACTCCTTTTTTAGTATTTATTGAATTTTTGAAAAGGTATTATTTGTCAAAATTATGTAAAATTGTGATCGGCTTGCCTGTGGGCACTGCTGTACCGAATGTGATGTATTGTCCTGATGGATATGCTAATCCTGTTATAGAACTTCTTCCATCCATTCTGAATGTGTTTCCGCCACCTAAATTTGCTTCATCAAACATCAATCGATTTACACTTAGATGTGAAGGTGTAACTGCTGTAACTGTGTATGTTCCGTTGTTAGTTGCTGAGCCTGTTACTATGAGAGTTTGATCCACGTGATAACCTTTTGATTGCCAATCTACTAACTGTGTGTTACCACTTACAAATGCTCCAACACCTGTTGAATTGTAATCTCTCACAGCAGAAATAATATTGCTGTTTACATCACAAGGATTCTGTGTTAGTGTGTAGTTGGTGTTAGGAATTTGTAAAACGTTTTCTACCATTACTAAAACGTTTTCTGGAGATGTTGGATACCCTAAACCTGATCCAAATCCATCATTTAAAACTCCAAAGTTTACTTCTGTGTCATCGCCATTGCCTAAGTTTTGTACCACAATATTTTGTGGTTCTGATAATCTAAACTGTTTCCAAACAGGAGCACCGCCTTGTAATGATTCATACACTTCTAATTGTCTCAATGTAGTGTTAAATCTTAATTGACCTTCTTGAGGACTTGCAGGTCTTTGTGCTTGAGTTCCTTTAGGAACTAAAAAAGCACCCGTTGATTGTGCTTCAATCTCTTCGTATTGAGTGTATATTAAACCTTTTCCGTTTAATAATCTTTTGTTTGTACTTTGACGTTTTAGATATCTCATTACACCTCCAAGTAACTGACCACAACTGATAAGTTGTTAGCACCTGATTGAGCAACTCTGATAAAGTCACCAGCACTCAGAACAATTTTTTCTGAATCTAAAGTGAATGTTTCTGCTCCTGGTAATAATGCGTTGTTCACAATCATCGATCTGTTGGCATTGTAAGAACCTGTCACAGCGTACAATGTAAAATTACTGTCTTCACCGCCTGTGGCATCTTCTGGTCCAATGTTTGTGATCAATATAGATGTGATAGCATAACTTTTACCTGCAGGAACTGTTAAAACATCAACTGTACCGTTTACTTCTGTGTTTGTTATTGCCATTGTTTCTCCTTAAAATAATAGTCCGAAAAGCAGTGCTCTGTTCTTACTGATCACTTCTCCTCTTGTGTCGTTTGTATTTACAAAATATAATCCTGTATCGCCACCAGATGGTGATTTCGCATACAATTTAACGCCATTGGCGTCGAATAACGGGTCAATTGCAGGATCTTGAATGCTTGGTCTATTGTTGATAACAAACGAGTCATTTACCCTTACAGACCCCGTTCCTGGTGCTACCAATTCTAAATCTTGGTTTGAATTCAGACCGCTGATTTTGTCGTCTTCAAATCTAATGCTACCAATATCTGTAGTTTGTTGATATAATTCAAATCTAGTAGGTTCCCATAATCCTACCAATGTACCATCAATTGTGATTTCAATTTTAGATGTGTTACCTGATGAAGAATTGTCTGTGATTTTTACTTCTGTGTCACCGTCAACTATTCTCGGAAATGCCGCACCAACAACGATTGCGTTGATTTCATCATCCACATATTTTTTATTTGGAATATCATTGTCATCATTCATTCTGCTGACATAATTTGCTGGAGCAATACTACCACCTAATCTTAGTGTGCCTCCTCCACCAGGTTCAAAATAAATTGCATTTGAGTTGTTAATATTGGCAACTTTTAATGCTAACGTATCACCTGAAGCAGAAACTACTTTAAAAGATCCAAAGTTAGGACCTTGTCCTGCTTGTTGTCCAATACCTGGACCTTGTGAAGTTGTTTGTGTGTTGGGATCATTCCAAGCAATCTTTTCATCGTACACAAAACGTACATCGTCAAGATTTCCTCTGTCTACTCTGATTCCTGATTCTTGATTATTGTCGGTGATGCTGTAACCAGTTTCACCTTTGTTTAATAAAATTTCGTTATCTTCAATGTCAAGGTTTGCTGTGTTTACTGTGGTTGTTTCTCCTTCCACAATCAAGTCACCAGTAATTCTTGTGATACCTGTATTACCTGTATCTAAAATAATTTCGTTAGAGTCTGACACTCTAATTTTATAATTACCTGTTTTTAAATAAACTGTTTTTGACATCTTGTTCCTTATTTTAGGGAGTGTTGCCACTCCCTAAAAAATGATTATTATATTGCAGTTAACACCATAACACTTGATGTTGAGTCATCACTCAATGTCCAAGTATATCTGTTGTTAGAAAAATCTCTACAAGTTCTGTTGTAAAGTTTTTTGATATTAACGCCATCACCTGCGCCACCTACATAACCTAATAAACTCATTTCATTGTTGCCTAAAGCACCTGCATCTTTATTAACAAGAGTACAGATTCCTTCGTTACCGCCGCCGTTAGCCGCATCGTCAACTTTGAATTTGTTTACCGATCTTTGACTTAAGATGATACCTGCATTAGAAATTGAATTTGCACCAACTTTAACGTTCACGTTAAAATTAGCATCAGCGCCATCAATAGCACCGAAATTTCTTTTGTTTACCGGTCTTCCCATTTGTTTTCTCCTTTTTTGACGTTCTAGGTCTACGAGGTTGTGTCCCCATAAGTCCAGCCGAAACTGGCCCAAAACATATGTTTACAAGAGTATTTATCGTTTGCTGAGTGATGCCAATAGCTCTACTTTTGAGAATTTTTTTGCTAGTTCTAAGGCTTGTACAAGCACTTGATTGGCTTGTTCTAAATAGTGTTCACGTTTGGTCCTGCGATAATCCACTAGTATGTTGGTGTATTCATCATACATTTTATCCAATGTGCGTTCCAGTCTTTTGATGTCGTTTATGAATATGCCGTGATTGCGTTTCCACACTTGTAATCTTTCCTGATATTCTTTAAATTCTACAAGCAGTTGTTCATGTTTCATACAATTATTTAAAATGTTTTACAAGGTCTCTTGTGCCGTATGACACCAAAAATTTTACTCCTGCTCGCTTGTAAACTTCAGCAATTTCCAGTTGATGTTGGAATGTGGGCAGTCCTCTATACTCATCAGACACTTGATATAACCCAACAGGTTCATACATACCACACTGTATATTTGAAAACACACCCAGACTGTGCTGTGCTGGTTTTAACAAAATGTAATCTGCTTTTTGTTTTTGATAATCATTTGCATGAGCAATCATGCTCCAATTGTTGCTGATCGGCAGTTGATAACTTCTGCCTGTGGTTGGTGTGCTGTTGGCTAGATCTCTGAATGCACTGTAAAACACACTGCGATATTTTACATAAGCCATCACAGGTTTATTGGTTTCTGTTTTTAAATTTCTTACAGTGTGATCGCCCATGTCCGAAGGAGCCAGTATGTCTGCACCTGCTGACTCTAATTTTTTACCCAAATCAATCAACAGTGCTTCACTGGTGTCTGGTTTATCCAACACTCTACAATGTCCATCTGGCAGTGTGGAACATAGACACACATCCACAATTAATTCTATATTTGGAAAACGTGTTTTAATTTTATTCACAACCTCAGCATTAAAACTCCAATCAGGAGTCCATGTTTTGGTATCAGGAGTTATAAACAACAGGAAACTGTCTACTCCAACATCAACATCTTGTTGAATTCTATCTAGTATGGTGTCTTGTGAATAACTGGAATTTTCTAAACCTAATCCAGCCGTCTTATTGCTACCAGATTGGTTCACAAAGATTGGCTGGATTAAGTCCATCGTGTTTTACTTCTTGTCTTTTTTAGGAAGTGCCGCACACTGTTCTGTATCTGCTGGTAAGCCAGCATTTTTGTCATAGATCCAAACGTATGAGTATGTTACTTTGTCATCACTCACTTGACATTTTTTTCCAAATGCTACTCTTGGTTCTTTGATAGAACAAGCAGACACTAACAACATGGTTAAAAGTATCGCGATATATTTCATTTAAGTTCCTCGTTTTAGAGTTTCCAAAGTTAATTATAGCACATTTTGGTTTGGATGTCAAGACTTGAAAAGGCGACAAAATTGACATAAAAAAAGGGGGCCGAAGCCCCCTTTAGTGTATTCGTTAACGTTAAGATTAACTGAATGATGTGTTCGATACACCGATCGTTTCAACATAATCAGCCGCGTTACCTAAAGATGACGCTGTGTTGTTTAACTCTACATAACCATATCTAGTCATGAAAGAAACAACTGGCTCAAAAGTTGATGGATCTAGAACAACACCAGAAGACATTAACGGAATGTATGGGCAATAGAATGCCGCCGCATCTGCTTCTGATGATCCTTTGTAACCAACAAGTACATCTGTACTGTCAGCCGCATAAGTGTCAACATATACTTTCATCGCACTGTTTAAAGTTCCAACGAATTTTTGGTTAGTTGGTGCTTCAAACGTACCTTCAGTTGTTCTTGCGAACGCTGAAGTTGTAGCAGACTGAAGTACTGTTAATGCTAATGGAGATACCACTGCAAAATTACCAGCACCACGTCTTGTGTTTTGTGCGATTTTGTTAGCCGCTCTGTTGATTAATACAGCCAAAGCCGCGTGTTCATCACCTACGAAAGTCGCAGTTCCTGATACAGCCGCTTGGTTGTATGTTCCAGATGATTGAGCACCTGCAAGTGATCTTAATGAAGTGATGATCTCTTGGTCGATTTCAGCAGTAATTTCTTGTGCTAATGCCGCCATGATTTCAGCCTCTACATCAATACCTTGTTGTGCTTGTGCATCTTGAGCAGATTCAAATGTCCATCTTGCTTGTAACTTACGAGTTTTTGCTTCAACTGTTTGTTTCAAGATTTGGATTGACATTGCTCTACCACCAGTACCTTCTTTAGTTGCTGTTGCATCACCTTTAGCAGTTGATAAACTACCTGAGTATGCTTGAGCAATTTTGAATGGTGATAGTGCTTCTTCACCTGCCGCCGTGTCTGTGTTGATAGCAGAAGTGTCGTCTGTTGTTTCTGCGTATCTTACTCTTAGTGTGTGGATTTGACCAACTGGGCCAGTCATTGGTTGAACTCC
>Ga0255772_10006336_pt1 | contig 10826 bp, 7 predicted proteins | sample 071ome_34_FD_179970 | JGI IMG/M metagenome (GOLD analysis project Ga0255772, IMG submission 179970) | Coastal salt marsh microbial communities from the Groves Creek Marsh, Skidaway Island, Georgia - 071411BT metaG (version 2) | ecosystem: Environmental > Aquatic > Marine > Intertidal zone > Salt... | reverse complement strand
GCTGAAGTAAGCATGGATTATGTTGAGGAAGAACTATCTCTAGATGAGTTAGCCTCTGATGATGATTTGGCTGCTTTTGTTGACGAATTTGATGAATATGGTGAAAGCCAAGCGGTTGAAGAAGAAACCAATGAATTGCCAGAAGTTGAAGCTGATAATGAGCTAGAGGAAGAGGATAATGAGTTAGTTAGTATCTTCCTTGAAGAGGCAGATGACATTGTTTCACATCTGGATGAAAACCTTCAGCAATGGTCTGCTAGACCGGATGAAATTCTGCCTGTACATGAGTTGCAGAGAGCTATTCACACCTTGAAGGGTGGAGCACGACTTTCAGGTATTAAGCCAATTGGCGATTTATGCCATGAATTAGAAAACCTTTATGAAGGTGTATCGGAATCTCGCCTTCAATTCTCCGAGCCTCTAACCGACCTTCTACAGCGTTGTCATGATGCGATTGCGACTCAGGTTTCCGATATTCACGAAGGTAAAGAGCCTTCTTCCTATCCTGATCTTGAGCAAAATATTATCGATCACATGTCCGGTGCGGTAGCGCCTGTTGATGTGGTTGAAGAAACGGAAGAAATGGCGGAGCTTACCGCGGCGGCTGATCAGGCACTCTCTGCATCTGTACCAGAACCACTTAGCTCTAATGTTGATGCCGAGCTTGTGGATATCTTCCTTGAAGAAGCCGAGGAAATTCTTGAAAGCATTACTGAAAACCTTGAGCAGTGGGCTGATGCGCAAGATGATTTAGCACCGGTGGCTGAACTACAACGTGAGCTACACACTCTAAAAGGCGGTGCTCGTATGGCTGAAATCTCTCCAGTGGGGGATCTTGGTCATGAATTGGAAAATCTTTATGAAGGCCTGGTCAATGGCATGTTCACGAGCTCCGATTCGTTAATCGAGTTGCTACGTGCTTGTCATGATCGTTTGGCTGATATGATTGATATGGTCAATAAGCAGCATATGCCGTTTGCTGCCAATGACCTTATTGAGGCGATCACCAGTTATTGCCAGAGTGGTGAGTACGACGAGTCTGTACTGTCGGCGGCACCTCAGCTTATGCAAACCGTGGCTGAAGACATCTCTGGTGGTGAGCCGGACATTGAAGAAATTGATATTAGCTCGGTTGAGCTACCTCAAGAAGAGCCGCTTCCGTCCATTGAGGAAGTTGCGCTTGAAGTACCTGATGAAGAGTCAGAAGAAGAGCCAGAAGAAGAGCCAGAGTTTAATCTGGATGCGTCAGTTGAGAGTGAAGAACTGACTGAGATCCCTCCAATTGAAACTGAAGCAAACTTACTTGAACTAGAAGCTAACCTGCCAGAGCCGGAAGATGAAATTGCTGAGGCTTTGGAAGAACTTAATGTTGCGTCAGATGATCAGGAACCAGAATTTGATCTAAGTGCGTTGGGCCTTTCTGCGCTTGATGCTGCTGCTCTGGAAGTTTCGGATATCTTTATTGAAGAGGCTGTAGAGCTGTCTGAAGCTCTGGATAATGCATGTCACGCTTGGACTGCTGATCCATTCGGTACGCATCATAAAGATGAAGTTTTGCGTGTATTGCACACCTTGAAGGGTGGCGCGAAACTGGCGAAATTGGATGATCTAGCTGAAAGCTCTCATAATCTTGAAACACATATTGAACAGGCGCCAGAGTCTCTTGATGACGTGTTCTTCGCTGATTTGATGGAACGAGTGGATCAGATCCAGCGAGTTATTGAAGGGTTAGGCAAGGAAGATGCCGCCAACGAATCTGACGTAATGGATGCGTTGGTTGAGCAAAGCTTTGAATTGCCTGATGCGGAAAAAAATCAGGATTTAGCCGACTTTGAAGATGCGATCGTAGATGCTGAAGAGTCTTCGCTGGATGGATTTAATCTGTCTGAAGAGCAGCTTTTGGATGAATTAACGCATTTGGATGAAGAGGAAGAGGCGCCAGAAGAGCTTACTCTTGGTAACGAAGTTGAAATTGAGAAGATTCCTGCCCCTGAGTTCGGTCCATCTATTCGAGAAGCGTTGGTAGATCAGAATGCTAAAGCGGGTCAGGAAGCAGTAAAAGTATCCTCTGATCTGCTGGAAAATCTGGTTAACCTGGCGGGTGAAACTTCGATTTCTCGTGGTCGTTTGGAAACAGAAATCAGTGATATTGGCTTTACGCTTGAAGATATGGACATGACCGTGAGTCGTCTTCGAGATCAGCTGAAACGTCTTGATATCGAGACCCAGGCACAGATTTCTTATCGTACAGAAATGCAGCAGTCTCATGAGTATGACGATTTTGATCCGTTAGAAATGGACCGTTACACCAACATGCAGCAATTGTCCCGTGCCTTGTTGGAATCGGTAACCGATATTCTGGATCTTCGCTCCACGCTTGAAAATAAAGTACGTGATTCTGAAACGTTATTGCTTCAGCAGTCCCGTATTAATACTGAGCTTCAAGAAGGCTTAATGAGAACCCGAATGGTTCCATTCAGTCGCTTGGTACCTCGTTTACGTCGTATTGTTCGTCAGGTAGCTCAGGAACTTGGTAAGCAGGTCGACTTTAAAGTCCATAACGCTGAAGGTGAAATGGATAGAACGGTTCTGGAAAGAATGGTTGCACCGCTAGAGCATATGCTTCGAAATGCTGTAGACCACGGTATTGAAATGCCAGACGTTCGTAAGAAAGCTGGCAAGAAAGTCAAAGGAACTGTTGAACTGTTTGTTGGCCGTGAAGGCGGTGACGTAGTTCTTAAGCTTCAGGACGATGGTGCAGGTGTAAACCTTGAAGCGGTTCGTAATAAAGCCATTGAACGTAATTTGATGAAGCCGGATTCTGATCTGACAGATCATGAAGTGATGCAGTTTATCTTCAGTCCAGGTTTCTCTACTGCCAAGAAAGTAACCCAGATCTCCGGTCGAGGTGTGGGTATGGATGTTGTGAACAGTGAAATCAAACAGCTTGGTGGCAATGTTTCGATTGATTCCGAGTACGGAAATGGTTCGCACTTTGATGTGAGATTACCATTTACGGTATCGGTTAACCGAGCCTTAATGGTTAAAGTAGGCGATGATTTGTACGCGGTACCACTAAATACCATTGAAGGTATTGTGCGTGTTAGCCCATACGAATTGGAAGAATTCTATAAAGAAGGTTCTGATCTACCATATTCCTATGCGGGCAAAGACTATCGTATGGAATACATGGGTACTCTGTTGAATTCAGGTCATAAACCGAAGCTTCAGGGACAAGTACTTCCTCTACCGGTTCTATTGGTCCGTGGTGCAGACCATCCGATTGCACTGCAAGTGGATAGCCTGATGGGTAGCCGTGAGGTTGTTGTTAAATCTCTGGGAGCACAATTCAGTACTGTGGATGGTGTGTCAGGTGCAACCATCCTTGGTGATGGTAGCGTAGTAATCATTCTAGATTTGGCTGCGTTGATCCGTGCAGAGCATGCGCGAACACTTGAATTAGAGAAAGAAGCTGATGTTGTAGAGTCTGGTTCACAAGAGGCAGATACCGATCGACCATTGCGTGTTATGGTAGTGGATGACTCGGTAACGGTACGAAAAGTAACTTCACGTGTTCTTCAGCGTCAGGGCTATGAAGTCTTTACCGCGAAAGATGGTGTCGATGCGATCGCAAAATTGCAGGATGAACGTCCAGACATTATGTTGTTGGATATTGAAATGCCGAGAATGGATGGCTTTGAAGTCGCGTCTCATGTTCGTCACAACGAACAAATTAAAGATTTGCCAATTATCATGATTACCTCAAGAACGGGTGAAAAACACCGTGAAAGAGCTATGTCGATTGGTGTTAATCATTACATGGGTAAACCTTTCCAGGAATCTGTGTTGCTTGAAACCATTGATTCTCTGGTAGGTAAGCCCGTCGCAGAAGGTAATAGGTAGTAGTTTGGGTATTGCAGGTATTAAGGTTGGTGTAGTTTCTGATCAACCATTAAATAAAAGCACTTTGGGGAAAGCTCTGGAAGCGCTTGATTTAGTGGTGGCTCTTAATACCTCGCCTGATCGAATCGCTACGGAAGAGATTGCTGATGAAAATATCGCGGCTTGGATCGTAGATCTTGCCGATGAAGATCGATGGTCAGATTTTCTTGATGATCTTCTCGATAATGCCAATGCGCCGCTATTGTTTGGTGAGGGTGAAGTACCTGCATTTAATAGCGATGACTTTAAGCGTTGGCAGCGTCGTTTTAATAAAAAAGTAACGGCGTTATTAAGTTCGGCCGAAACCATCAGTATTCCTGAAATTCCAATGCCAGATTTACCTGTAGTCACTGCTGAATCTGAAGTTGAGCCGCAGGAAGAAGCACCTCTTACATTGCCTGACATTAATAGCGAACCCGCCAAGAGAATTCCTCTGCCAGCGTCATTATCTGGCAAGTGGGAGAAAGGTCGTCCAGCCCCATATGTTTGGGTCTTGGGTGCATCGCTTGGTGGGCCTGGTGCAGTGAAACGCTTTTTGGATGTCTTGCCTGAAGGCTTACCTGTGGGTTTTGTTTATGCCCAGCACATTGATAACAATTTCTTGCCGGTATTGAATCAGGTTCTCGGTAGGCATTCGGTTTTCGATATGCGTCAATGCGCGCATAAAAAGCGAGTTGGTATTGGTGAGGTGCATATTGTGCCAGTGAATCATCAAATCAAAAGCTCGAGAGAGCAGGGCGTGATCTTTGTTCATAATCGACCATGGCAGGGCTTGTACAGTCCGAATATCTCTCATGTTATGAAAGAGTTTGCACAGTGTTATGGTCCAGACAGCGGCGCTATTATTTTTAGCGGTATGGGTGATGATGCAACCGATGGCAGTGCTGCGATGATTGAAGCGGGTGCTGAGGTTTGGGTTCAGAAGTTAAGTACCTGTGCCAGTGCCTCGATGCCGGAGTCGGTATTGGCGACAGGACGAAGTAATTTTCAGGGGACGCCTGAAGAGCTTGCTAGACAGTTGGTTCAGATTATTGCTGCGCGACATCAGGATGCCGTTAGGATCGACGAACACTCCGGTGATATGTCGATGGATGACCCGATCTATCCGTTTTAAACAGAAACGTATTTTTTAAATATAAAGAGTTATTGAAAGGAAAAGCTCATGGCAGAACAAGTAAATCAGGTGGCATGTCTAAGGTTCCCAAAAGATCCGAATAGCATTTTGTTGCCGAACGTTTCTGTCGCTGAGGTTATTCCTTATCAGGCAGCGGTTAAAGAGAGCGGGCCGGAATGGTTCATGGGCTTTTTCTTATGGAGAAATACAAAAGTACCTGTTCTGTCCATTGAAGCGCTTAACGAGCAAGCTCCATTAGAAATTACTGATCGTACGCGCTATGCAGTGATCAATCGTTTGTCACAAAATTCAAATTATGATTTCTTTGCAGTGCCGATTAAAGACTTACCAACCCTGGTTCGTGTTTATGAGGATGATCTTAAATCGAAGGATGGATCAAACTTAAAGTCTGACATGTGTATCGCCGAGCTTGAACAGCAAACAGTGTCCATTCTTGATCTGGAGAAATTGGAAGTGTTGATCAATCAGGACGTACTTGCTTAAGCCTAAAGAAGTGTACTTTAAGCTTAAGGCAACTAGATCTTAGAAATCACCCCACTGATATTGAATCAGCGAGAGAGCGGCCAAACTGGCCGTTTCTGTTCTTAGTACTCTTGGTCCCATCGCAATCGATTGAAAGTCATTCTCTTCGCTCAATGCGATTTCTTGTTCAGATAGACCGCCTTCCGGGCCGATCAATAGGGCTGCTTCTGTTGGAACGGGCATTTCTTTTAAACTGCTTGTCGCTCTGTGATGCAGTGTAATTTTGGCGCTCTCATCACGTTGTTTAACCCACTCGGAAACCGTCATTGGCATATGAACTGTCGGCACAAAGCTGCGTCCTGATTGTTCACAGGCAGAGATGGCGATGCCTTGCCAATGTTCTATTTTCTTGGCTAGACGGTCTCCCTTGAGTTTTACGTCGCATCGCTCTGCCCAGAGTGGCGTGATCTCTGACACCCCAAGTTCAACTGACTTCTGGATGGTAAATTCCATTCGATCGCCTTTTGAAATGCTCTGGCCCAGATGGATTCGGACAGGAGACTCTGTCTTTTGTTCGATCACTTCAAGGACTTGAACCCAGGTCTTTTGTTTACTTTCAAAAGACTCAATTTCAGCCAGTACTTCATAGCCTTGCCCATCAAACAAACGAAGGGACTGATTAGGCTTCATTCTTAAGACTCTACCCAGATAATGACTGGTTTCAGCGCCAAGGCAAATCTTGTCAGATCCTTGTTCAAGTGCTTTTGTATATATACGAGGTATACGCATTTTGTTATCTATAATTTGTTTGAACTGGTAGCGAGGGTGACATGATTTTAAAGTCTGAATTCACATTTAGCTATTATTCTGGCAGCTTTTGTTTCTTGGAGGCTCAATCTTTATTGCGTGTTAATTGCTGCGGGTTGTCTGTGTTAAGTGGTGAGAAATAGATGGAAGGTCAGGAAAGCATTCAATGGACGTCGATGCTGATCGGGCTGCTGGGTGGTCTGTCTCTTTTTTTGTATGGCATTGGCAAGTTAAGTGATTCTCTTCAGACGGTTGCCGGGAAGAAGCTCAAGTCCTGGTTGGCCTCCATCACTCGAACACGATATTTAGGCGCGTGTTCAGGAGCGGCAGTAACCGCAGTCATTCAATCGTCTTCAGTGACGACGGTTCTAGTAGTTGGGTTGGTCTCGGCGGGTTTGATGAGTACAACTCAATCCATCGGCGTGATCATGGGAGCTAATGTCGGCACCACCATTACAGCCCAAATTGTTGCTTTCAAAGTCACCGAAGCGGCTTTGTTTTTTGTGGCTTTAGGATTCGGTTGCTGGTTCTTTGGAAAAGACGAAAAGTTTAAGGCGTATGGTAGTGTCATGCTCGGGCTAGGGTTGATATTCCTGGGTATGAATCTAATGAGCGATGCCATGCTGCCACTGAGAAGTTTCCAGCCGTTCCTTGATTTCATGGCCAGTATGTCCAATGTGTTCTTGGGGATTCTGGTGGCTGCACTCTTTACGGCTTTGGTGCAATCGTCCTCTGCCACAACCGCAATCGTTATCGTGATGGCCAGCCAAGGCTTTGTGACGCTCGAAACCGGGATCGCCTTTGCATTAGGAGCAAATATCGGAACCTGTGTGACGGCGATGCTGGCTTCTCTTGGTAAGTCGGTGGAAGCGCGTCGAGCCGCCATGATTCATGTTTTGTTTAATATCACTGGTGCATTGATTTGGTTACCCGTCATAGGTTATCTGGCCGCTCTTAGTGTTTGGGTTTCCCCCGAAGCGCCTGGTTTATCCGGTGCTGAACGATTGGCGGTTGAAACGCCACGTCAGATTGCCAATGCCAACACCTTATTCAATCTAATTAACGCCTGTTTGTTTCTTCCGTTTGCTTACTACTTTGGCCGTTTAACGGAAATGTTATTACCCGAGAAAGTGACGCAGGAAACTGAAATCGTAACGGCTAAATATCTGGATAAGGAATTGGTCTCGACGCCTGCTCTGGCTTTGGCTCGGGTACGTTTGGAAGTCGCTCATATGGGCCAGATTGTAACCACGATGATGGCTCGTTTCAGTCGTATTGTTGGTACGAAAGATCTGAATAAGATTAATCAGGTTTGTATTCAGGACGATCAGGTGGATGTGCTTCAGGAGAAATTACTGAGTTATATGGCTGGTATCAGGCGTCATGAGCTGTCTCAGGAGCAAGAGCAAGAGTTCATGCAGTTAATGGCGGTGATTGATCATATTGAGCATGTGGGGGATGACTTATCGGTAGGCTTGGCCAGGGTCGCGAGAAAATTCGTAGAGTTTGATATTGAGGTGAGTGAGGAAACCCAGGAAGACTTCCGTCGCTTATTTGAACAACTTGAGATCGCCTTTGTTTATGCGATTCGAGCAGTGACAATTGAAGATCAAAAGGCGGCACAGGAGGTGTTGATGATGTCCGACACGGTCGATAGTGCCATTAGTAATGTACTGGATCGACAAATGGAAAAGTTGGATCTAAGCTCGAATCGTTCGGTGATATTTCGGGTAGAAATGGCCTTCTGCGAACAGGCGAGGCACATATACTCGCTTTCAAGACGTATCGCGATTCAGGTGTTGCCTAAATCCATTGCACCGGATGCTTAATCGGGGATTAGGCGCCGCACCAACGAAATACAAAGTATTGGCTGTGCTCACCTTTTGAAACGGTGTCTACTTTAATATCTGCGTGGTGCTTTAACCACATAATTGCGCGCTTGATATTGGCATCTTTGTGGCCACTGTCTGCCAGGTGGTCGATCAGTTGGTACTGGGTGACTTCTTTCTTCTTTTCAATGTATTCAAGAGAAAGTGACAGCTCCGAAGTTTTGGCTTCCGGACGGCTTTTTACCAAAGGCGCCTCGGCTTGAGTCGGAACAGAAGCAATGGGTGTAGTGGTTTCTATCTTCGCATCTTTTAATAAAGAGATCGCTTTTGTGAGATCCGCATCGCTCAGTTCAACTTCAAGATCCACTTGGGAATCGGCTACTGTACCTTTGATCGTGAGCTTCATAGTGTAGGCATCTCTATGCGAGTGATATGAAGTTTTAAGTTAGCATAAAAAAGGCAGTGTTGGCGATAACCAGCACTGCCTGAAAGAGCAGTTTGCCAGTGGATCGCACAGCGCACTGCATTTGAAACTATCAACGTTATTGATAACGTTTCGGGTAATCCGTGAAGCGCTTACTCTTCTTCACCCAAATCAAGGTTTCTCCACACTGCCAAGTTAGGGGCAGCCTGGTTCAGGGTATAGAAGTGAAGACCTGGAACGCCCTGATCGATCAATTCTTGACACATTTCAGTGACAACTTCTTCACCAAACTTTTGGATGCTCTCAATATCATCGCCATACGCTTGTAGCTGTTTAGCAATCCAGCGAGGGATCTCTGCACCGCAAGCTTCTGAGAAACGAGCCAGCTTACTGTAGTTGGTGATTGGCATAATGCCTGGAACGATAGGAATCTGAACGCCTTTCGCTTGTACACGATCTACGAAATAGTAGAAAGAATCGATGTTGTAGAAATACTGAGTAATCGCGCTGTTCGCACCGGCTTCTACTTTACGAACGAAGTTATCCAAATCGTTTTCAAAGTTAGTCGCTTGTGGGTGCATCTCTGGATAAGCTGCAACTTCTAACTGGAAGTGATCGCCGGTCTCTTCACGAATGAACTCAACCAGTTCATTGGCAAAACGAAGTTCACCAGAAGACGCTTTCATACCAGAAGGTAAATCACCACGAAGTGCAACAATACGATTGATGCCGTTCTCTTTGTAAATATTTAATAAGTCACGGATTTCCGCTTTGCTATCACCTACACAGGATAAGTGAGGCGCTGCAGGAATGCCCATGCTGTTTAACTCGGTCACGATGCTTAACGTGCGATCACGTGTTGAACCGCCAGCACCGTAAGTCACTGAGAAAAACTCAGGCATTTCAGTGGCCAGCATGTCACGGGTTGCCAATAACTTCTTGTGGCCTTCTTCAGTCTTCGTAGGGAAGAACTCAAAACTTAATCTGAAATCGCTCATAATTTTTCTCAATACGTTCGTTGCTTAATTACTTTCAAAGTGCGGGATTATACACGATCCCTAAGAATACTTACGCGTTTAAAGCCGTTGCGAGCGACTTAGATTCGAGGCAAAAACTTCTTTGGTGGCGGAGTGTACTGGTGTACATGAGCAAGCCAAAGAAGTTTTTAACAATGAATCTATAAGCGCAGTAGGCTTAACAAATTAGTACTTGTAAGCTTCCGGCTTGTAAGGACCATCGACATCTACATTGATGTAGGTTGCTTGGTCTTTGGTTAGCTGTGTGATCACACCACCAAACCCTTCAACCATGTCCTTCGCTACTTCTTCATCCAGCTTCTTAGGAAGTACTTTCACGTAGATGCTTTCTTTCTTCTCAGCTTCCATCATGTCAGCGAACTTACGCTCGTATAGATAGATTTGAGCAAGAACCTGGTTCGCGAAAGAACCGTCCATGATACGGCTTGGGTGACCCGTAGCGTTACCCAGGTTAACCAGGCGGCCTTCAGAAAGCAGGATCAAATGATCGTTTTCTGCTTTGTTACGGTAAACCTTGTGAACCTGTGGCTTAACTTCGTCCCATTCCCAGTTTTCACGCATGTATGCAGTATCGATTTCGTTATCGAAGTGACCGATGTTACATACTACTGCGCCACTCTTAAGGGCTTGAAGCATGTTGGCGTCACATACGTTGACGTTACCTGTTGTCGTTACGATCAGGTCAGTTTTAGCCAGTAACTCTTTATTGATACAGTCTAGAGTACCCGTGTTGATACCGTCGATGAACGGAGAAACCACTTCAAAACCGTCCATGCACGCTTGCATAGCACAGATTGGATCGATTTCAGTTACTTTAACGATCATGCCTTCTTGTGCTAACGATGCAGCAGAACCTTTACCTACGTCACCGTAACCGATAACAAGCGCTTTCTTACCAGAAAGTAGGTGGTCAGTACCACGCTTGATAGCGTCATTTAGCGAGTGACGGCAACCGTACTTGTTGTCGTTCTTAGACTTGGTTACTGAATCGTTTACGTTGATGGCAGGAACTTTAAGCTCGCCTTTTTCCATCATCTCAAGAAGACGGTGAACACCCGTAGTTGTCTCTTCAGAGATACCGTGAATGTCTTTCAGAAGCTCTGGGTACTTGTTGTGTACCATTTCAGTCAGGTCGCCACCATCATCAAGGATCATGTTTGCGTCCCAAACTTCGCTGCCATCTTTCTCAG
>Ga0255772_10006335_pt1 | contig 10828 bp, 9 predicted proteins | sample 071ome_34_FD_179970 | JGI IMG/M metagenome (GOLD analysis project Ga0255772, IMG submission 179970) | Coastal salt marsh microbial communities from the Groves Creek Marsh, Skidaway Island, Georgia - 071411BT metaG (version 2) | ecosystem: Environmental > Aquatic > Marine > Intertidal zone > Salt... | reverse complement strand
AAGGGTTAAACCACATTCCAAAAGCCCAAAAAAACTGAAAAGTTTTTTTATAAAAAATTAGAAAGTTTAAGTTCATAAATTGAAGAAGTGATTTTATCTTCAATTTTACAGAATACAAGATTTAATCAAGGACTGCCTTTTTTTATCCAGCAATAGCATTCTCTGTTTGAAAGTGAGATTTGATTTTTTGAAGAAACAAAATCTCTCCAATGAATTGCCAGTCAAAATTTATTGTTTGGTTGGCGGGATGATTGTGATGATCCTGATCTAAAATAAAACCCTCAGGTTTGTGAAGTATTCGAGTCTCGGAATAAACACTTTCCATTTGTTTTCTTACATTAGGGAATGTGTCGACAAGTATTTTGATTTTCTCCACTAATTGGGTTACCTCATCAGAATTTTGAGTGTAATCAAGTTCATGGAGCATTGAAAGTAATTTAAAATTGTAATCTAAAAGATTTGTTATTTCCTTGTAAACAGAAATATTATAATCCGATTTATTACTTTGTTTATCAAACTTTGAAAGCGTATTTTTTACTTTTTCTAACTGATTTTTTTGTCGCTCTAGTTTTTCTAGCCGAGAAGCATATTTTTTTGACCAGGCTCCTTTATTTTTAAAGTCAGGAAGTTCAATTATTTGTTTTTCAATAGGATTATTCTGATGAATAAGAGCGTTGCGATGAAAGCCTTCTTCAACAAATAAATTAGTCCAAAGTGCTACAGGCTGGTCTAGTGAATCGATAAAGGCAAATTCTTCACTTTTAAACTCAGGACCGTACTTTCTGTGCCTGAAACTTTTCTTGAATTCTTCCTTTGATTTTTGAATTCCTCCCCATGTATATTCAGCAAAAGCATAAATTCCCCTTTTATACAATTCAAAATGAGGAGAATCATCATCCCATAAAGTCAACAACAAACCCTTATAATTTTTTTGAATCGTTTGCTCTGCAAAAATTCTAATCTGGTCAATATTACTTTCTCTTTGAGGCATTAGAGTCCATCTGGTTTGTCCCGCAGTTGCTCCCATCACTTGAAACCCATTAGAAGAAAACCAATTCATAGTTTTTTCATTTCCATAGGATTCTGCCATATGATAATTCCACCTCATATACACACAATTTTTAGGAAATTGGTTAATGAATTTATTCAATTGGGGTTCGTTTATTTTCCAAATTGAATCTACTGTAGCAGGGGGCATCTCTTTATCGTAGATTGGCTTCATTAATCCAGCTTGTTTTAGTGGCATATCGTCCCAAAATATTGGAATTCTGTTGTGCTTTGCTGCAAATTCTGAAACCTTATTCAACCAAATTAAATTTAACTCCAAGGCACTCTTACCACTATTCCTTCCAGTAGTATGAACCTCATCTCCCCCTATATGAAGGTATTTTCCGTGGGGAAAAGCTTCTAGGGCGTCTAAATACAAGTCAAATTGTAAGTCATATGTTTTTGGGTTTAATGGATTAAACGCCCAATCACTTTTTGGGTCGTCTCTTAAAGGTTTGTTTTGATCGTGTTTTAATATAAATGAAGCGTGTCCTAAGCCCTGAACCAATGGACTGATATAAATATTTCTGTTCACTGCATATTCGCTCAGAGCTTTCCATTCCTCTGATGTCAGGGCATCAGCTGATGCCACCTCTGGTCTTCTCTTGTATTTTAATTTGTCCTCTATTTCAAGGATAATTCCATTGATTTTAAGTTGGGCCAACTCATCCATTAAATCAAAATAATATTTCTTTCTTTCTAGGTGGTGTTTGACATCAATATGTATTGGACGATACTCAATTTTAGGGGCATCTTTTATTTCAAGCTGAGGCAGGTTTATACCTTGACTAACCGCATCTTCGATCAGTTGGTTTAGGGTGATAAACGCGTAAAACAATCCGGGCTCATCTTGTGCTATTATATTTATTTTTTCTTTTTCAATTTTGATTTGATACGATTCCTTTTTTTGATCCTCTATTGGTTGGATACTGTACACAATTTGTGCATTTTCATACTCCTCCGTTGATGTAAGCTGTTTTAAACTTCCGTATCTGACAGGAAGACTGTCTGAGGTTGGACTGAATGCATGAATTAATCTGTCAGGATGCAATTCGGAAGCTGAAGAATTAGATTTAAATTCTTCTACAGAAGGTAACAATTGCCACGTTTCCTCAGAAGAAGCATTCCTTTGAGTACACCCCAAAAGAAAGAGCAAAGCGATCAAATTAAATTTTAAATTAAAATAATTCATATGTTGTTTTTATTTGATATAACTACTAGAACAAAATTTGAAGGGCAATTCATGATAAATAAATTTTCTAAAATAAAGGGGCTCTAATTGATTCTAAAAAGAATTTATCAAAATACAAGTTCTGGGACCTCAGTTTGATGGTCTTGGTAAAAAGCCTTTTCACTCTTCAACACTAAGTGCATTTCTTCTATGAGATCTTTGTAACTGGGATCGTTAAATACGTTTTTTTGTTCGTATGGATCAGTTTCAAGATCATAAAATTCCCAACTGGCAGGAGTGGTTTGAGCGTTAGCGCTTTTCATTCCTAAGGGCTTTCCATAATAGTGAATTAGCTTGTAACGACTACTTCTAACTCCAAAATGTGCAGGTCTATCGGGACTGTGCTCCCAATAGCGGTAGTAGGTGTATTTTCTTCCTTGCTGTTGATCATTTTTAAGAAGAGACCTAAAACTTACTCCTTGCATTTGTTCAGGTTTCTGGACCTCTGCATAATCTAATATTAAAGCAGGTATATCGATATTCATTAATAAAGAATTATTTCTTGTTCCCTTAGGCAAATCCTTTGGATACCGAATTACAAAAGGCATGCGTGAAGATTCCTCAAGCATCATTCTTTTGTCAAAGAAACCGTGCTCTCCAAGGAAATACCCTTGATCTGATGTATAAATGATTATCGTATTCTCTAAAAGACCTCGTTTTTCAAGACCGGTAATAATTTTTTCAATATTATCATCTATGGCAGCTCCGCAGCGGATAAAGTCTTTAACAAATTTTTGATAAGATTTTTTTCTTATTTCTATACTATCCAGACCCGTGACATCAAAAGGCATTCCAGGATAGTCTGTCCAAAATTTTTCAGGATCCGACTGATATTTGAGCCATCTTTTGGTTAGATTGTCAAGCAATTGACCTTTAAATGTTCTTCCTTCCTTTCTTGGATAAGGCTCTAGTAAGGATTCGGGCTCTGGTAGTGTGACGTCTTTAAGAAGGTTTTCATGGCGCTTGGGATAGTGAAATGGTTCATGAGTCGCTTTAAAATGTGTCATCAAGAAAAAAGGTTTATCAGGGTCTTGTTCATCTATCCATTCCAATGATTCTGTTCCAATAATATCAGAAGAAAATCCCTTTTGTTCTTTCCCCCCTTTCCAACCGTATTCCCAATTTTCAGCCGTTTTAAAAATAGGATTAAAATAGCGTCCCTGTCCGGGCAAGACTTTATAATAATCAAAGCCAGTAGGTTCTTCCTTCAAATGCCATTTTCCAATAAGAGCTGTTGCATAACCAGAAGCGGTCATTAATTTTGCAACATTTAGCGTATCTGGAGCTAAAGCATCGCCCAAAGTATAAACTCCATTCTTATGACTCATCACACCTGTTAATATTGCTGCTCGAGAAGGTACACAAATGGAATTTGTACAAAACATATTTTCTAAAGTAACCCCATCAGATGCCAGTCGCTGAATTCCAGTATTTTTCACATAAGGAGCCAATAATCCACCGTAAATTCCCCATGCTTGGGAGGTGTGGTCATCAGACATTATAAAGAGTATATTGGGACGCTGCTCGTTTAAATCAGAGTTACATGAACTCAGAACGTAAAACATTCCCAAAATGACTAAAAATATTTTTTGACTACGCATAAATTTTATTTTACAACAAGATAATGACAAATCCTCTAGAATAAAAATATTCATAAGAGACATCAAGCTGATTGCGATTTAGTCAATCTACTTCGTTTGCCCTCTAATCAGTTGTTTATTCTATAGCAATTTTCATAAAATCCTACTATTTTTAAAAAAACGATTCCAACTCATGAAGAAAACTATCTTTTTTATCTGCCTTATAATTGCATTGGTTTCATGTACATCTCAAACTGAATGGAAACCTCAACTTATTGCCTATTATGCAGGTGATGCAAGTTCAATAGATGAATTTGATTTAAACGGTGTAGATCAGATCATATATAGTTTTTTGCACCTTAGAGGAAATGAACTTGCAGTAGATAACGTAGCAGACAGTCTAACGCTAGTAAAGCTAATCGATCAAAAGAAGAAATACCCTAACTTAAAAGTTTTGGTTTCCCTAGGAGGTTGGGGAGGCTGCGAAAACTGTTCTGAGGTCTTTAGTTCAGCACAGGGCAGAAATGATTTTGCTATTTCCACAGCTAAAATTATTGACACTTTTAATGCTGATGGAATTGATTTAGACTGGGAATATCCTGCTATTTCAGGTTACCCAGGGCATAAATATCAGCCAGAGGACCGTGAAAATTTTACTGATTTAATAATTCGTTTAAGGAAGCATATGAAAAAAGGGGATATCTTGAGTTTTGCAGCCGGTGCTTCTTCACGCTTTTTTAATCATTCCATTGAATGGGAAAAAGTCATGTATCTAGTAGATAATGTCAATTTGATGACCTATGATTTTTTTGGAGCAGGTTCTAATAAAACTGGGCATCATACTGCTTTAGCCTCTAATCAATATCAAGATCGTTCTGCAGAAGCGTCTATAAAAACACTTATTGATTCTGGGGTAAATCCAAAAAAAATAATAATTGGAGGAGCCTTTTACATTAAAACATTTAAAGAAGTTCCCAATATCAATAATGGCTTAAATCAACCCGCTGAATGGAATAGAAGCTACAATCAAGTCGACTTTGAGAAAGTCCGTAGTAATTTTAATTTCTTTTGGGATGAACAAGCCAAAGCACCTTATGCTTATGACAGTATAAATAAAATTTTTGCCACTTTTGATGATCATCGATCTATAAAACTCAAAGCTGAATATGCACTTACAAACAATCTAGGTGGGATCATGTTTTGGCAACTAATGAATGATAAAAAGCAAGATGGACTACTTAAGTCAATGGTAAATTCGTTTAAAAAAACTAAATAAAAGGTAAAGTTATTGTGATTTTGCTTTAGAAAACAACGCACCTTTTCTTTCACTTTTTCTTTTTCTTTTTTTTCACTAAATTACTACAATGGATAAACGATCTTTTATAAAAAATTTAGGAGCACTTGGTGTACTTCCTTTTAGTGATAAACTTCTCGGTCAAGAATCAAATGACAACTTAAGATTAGAAGAATATCAATGGAATACAGAAGATGAGTTTTGGGAACTGGTTCGGAACCAGTATGAATTGCATCCCGATTTTATAAACTTAGAAAGTGGATATTACAACATTATCCCAAAACCTACCCTAGAACATCAAATAAAACACATCAAAAGAGTCAATTTGGAGGGGTCTTATTACATGCGTGAACACCGATTTAAAGACAAAGACAGAATTACCGGTGTTCTGGCAAAAACTGTAGGTTGTTCTGCCGAAAGCCTTGTAATCACTCGAAATACTACCGAATCTTTAGATCTTGTCATCAGCGGTTTTCCCTGGAAAAAGGGAGACGAAGCTATTTATGCTGTTCAAGATTATGGCGCCATGCAAGTAATGTTTGAACAGGTTGAAAAAAGACATGGTGTATCGCTTCGAAAAGTTTCCGTTCCAAATCATCCTAAAAATGATGAGGAAATTGTACAGTTGTATAAAAACCAAATAACCTCCAAAACAAAATTGATCATGATCAGTCACATGATTAATATAACAGGTCATATTCTCCCTGTCAAAAAAATCTGTGAAATGGCACATGGTTATGGTGTAGAAGTTCTGGTGGACGGAGCCCATTGCATTGGTCATTTTGATTTTAAAATAGAAGACCTAGACTGTGATTACTATGGTTCCAGCCTTCACAAATGGTTAGCAACTCCACTAGGTGCTGGACTTTTATATGTCCGCCCTGAACACATACCCAAAATATGGCCGCTACTAGCCGATCATGAAAAAGATCCCACCAAAATCAGAAGATTAAGTCATACAGGAACTCATCCTGTAGCTACAGACTTGAGTATCCTTGATGCTATTGATTATCTCAATTGGATTGGGATTCAAAATAAAGAAGAACGCCTTCGAATGCTAAAAACACGATGGCAAGAAGCCCTTAGAGGGGTTTCAAATGTTGTAATAAATACTCCATATGATGCTTTGAGAAGTTGTGGTATAGGAAACATAGGGCTGAAAAACCTCAAACCTGCAACTCTTGCAAAGCGACTCTATGATGAATTTGGAATCTTTACAGTTGCTATAGACTATGCTAATGTGAAAGGATGTAGAATAACACCGAACGTGTTTACAACTGTTCAAGAAATCGACACCTTTATTGGAGCTATTAAAAAACTTAGTTAAGAACCCCAGAACTCCTTTTATGAAACCAACGAAATATTTATTTGTGTTTCTTTCATTCTTACTTTTTAGTGTCTGTACTAAAAGAACAGAAGATGAAGAAAATCTTTGTATTGATACATCAAAAATAGATGAAAACACAGCTTGTTACCTTATTTATGAACCAGTGTGTGGTTGTGATGGAAAAACCTATTCGAATGACTGTATCGCAACTTCTAAAGGTGTTTTAAGATTTACAAACGGAGCCTGTAAAGGAAGTTAATTGTATTGAAATAATAAAAACTGAAATGATACTTGCTCTTACTGAAGAAGAAATAAAGCTTCAAATTAAAAATCTACCAGAATGGGAGTTCCACAAAAAAAAACTAGTTAGAACATTCAATTTCATAAATTTTATTCAAGCTATCTCTTTTATTAACAAAATAGCTTTGATATCAGAGGAACAAAATCACCATCCGATTCTCATAAATAATTACAGTTCTTTACAGGTAAAACTATATACCCATGACGTAAAAGGAATTTCTCAAAAGGATTTTGTCTTAGCAAAGGCCATAAACCAACTCTTATAAAGGAGTAACAATGAGATTTCTCCAACGAACTTTAATTCCACCCCCATCGTGAATTTGCAAAGCGATTGCTCCTTTACCTTCTCCTATCTTTTCATCTTTTAATGAAATCATTGGTGTACCGTTAAGCCAGCTCTCAATGAGATCACCAACCACACGAATACGCATCGTATTCCAATCTCCCATCTTTAATGCTTTGTCTTTCTCAGGCTCTGGTTTAATTAACCATCCTCTACCATAAGACTCATAAACTCCACCTGTATTATTTCCTGGTGGCGCAACTTCTACTTGCCAACCGCTCACTTTGGTTTCTTCAAAAGTAGATCGAATAAAAACACCGCTGTTTCCATTTGCTTCTTGTTTAAACTCCAATGAAAGCTCAAAATCATCATAATATTTTTTAGTGGATAAATATCCATATGCTTTGTCCGGACCGCTTTCACAAACCAATAATCCATTTTCAACATACCATAACTCGGTTCCATGTATGTTCCAACCATCGAGGTTTTTTTCGTTAAATAAAGACTCCTGAGCCAAAACAGGGATGGCAAAAAGGAATAAAATCAAGTGAATTGCTAATGTTTTCATTTATTTAAAAGATTTAGATGAATATAGAGATTTTTCTTTAAGCTCAAATCATTTTTGGTTTAAAAACAATATATTGAATCAAAAAAATTGATGCAAAAGTCTTTACGTTTACTCACGCTCTTTTTGCCCCTAACTCTCGGAATAGCACAAATCCAAACTGAAAACATAGATATTGTCAGAGACCGCTATGGAGTACCTCATATTTTTGCAAAAACAGATGCTGAAGTAGCATATGGACTCGCATGGGCACACGCTGAAGATGATTTCAATACCATTCAGCTGGGGTATCTTGCAGGCAATAATCTTCTTTCTAAACACATAGGTAATCCAGGTTTAGGAGCAGATTTTATTGCCCAATTCATTGGTTCTGAAGCTCTTTTTGAGAAAAATTACAATACTGCAATAAGTCCCGAATACAAAAAAATAGTTCGTGGCTATGCTGCGGGAATGAACAGTTATGCACTAAACCATCCTAATGAAGTTTTAGTCCCTGATCTTTTTCCCATTGACGAAAAGAAAATGATGCGCTACGCACAACTTCAACTTTTCATCTCCTCAAAAGGAGATCAATGGGTTTCACGGATTATAAACAATCAATTAGAATTTGAATTTAAAAAAGAAGAACAGCACAAAGGATCCAATACTTTTGCCTTTAACAGTGCCAAAACAAAAGATGGAAATACCTATCTAGCAATTAACACACATCAACCCCTTGATGGGCCTGTTTCCTGGTACGAAGCACATTTGTGCAGTGAAGAAGGAACAAATATTTTAGGTGCTTTATTTGCAGGAAGCCCTAATATTTTAATTGGAGCTAATGAAAATTTAGCATGGAGCCATACAGTAAATCAGCCGGATAAAACAGATGTTTTTGCCTTAGAAATGCATCCAAAAAACAAATTGCAATACAAAGTTGACAATGAGTATTTAAGCCTAGAACAAAAAGAGGCTCAATTGACTCTCAAATTATTTGGAATACCCCTTCCAATAAAAAAGAAATACTACCAAAGTATCTACGGACCTACGCTAAAAAATAAATCTGGCTTTTATGCCTTACGAACTGGTGCATTGTTTGAAATACGTGCGTTAGAGCAATGGTGGCGTATGAACAAAGCGTATGATTTTAGTTCTTTTTATAAAGCACTTAAAATGAAGGCTCTGCCCGGATACAACATAGGTTATGCGGATAAAAATGATACTATTTTTTACCTATCAAATGGCCTAATTCCCAAACGCACTGAAGGATACAATTGGGAAGGGGTTGTGCCTGGAAATACTAAAAATACATTATGGACGGAATATTATGATATCGAAGAACTTCCCCAAGTCATTCAGCCCAAGTCTGGTTTTGTATACAATGCCAATCACACACCTTTTAGATCCTCGGCAGAAGAGGACAACCCCAAAACAGAAAACTACAATCAAAACATGGGATTTGAAACCTACGACAACAATCGTTCAAAACGACTTAAAACCCTTATTGATCAATATGACAAACTAGACTATCAAGATTTTAAAAAAATAAAATACGACCATCAGTATCCAAAGCCTTATAATTTCAACTGGATGAACATCAACCACCTCGATCGACTTGAGCCAGAAAATTATCCTGAAGTAGAAATGCTCATTGAAGAACTTCAGCGCTGGGATCGTAAAGCAGATCCCAATTCTATAGGTGCAGGAGTGTTTGCTGTTTTTTATAATGAATTGCGTCCTTTTATAACCGCTTGCCTGAACCTAAAATTTTTCCTCCTACCCTCCTCATTGAAGCTTTGCGAAACACAAAAAAATACCTTCTGAAGCATTTTAATACCCTGGAGGTTTCGTTAGGTAACTACCAAAAATTGGTACGTGGAGACAAAGAAATTCCTATTTTTGGATTGCCTGATGTGATTACTGCCATGGCTGCAAAACCTCATAAGGATGGTAAAGTAAAAGTAGTAAGCGGCGAGTCATACATCGAATTAGTTCAGTTCACACCCGAAGGGGTCAAAATCGAATCTGTAATTTCTTATGGTAGTTCGGACCATCCGCAATCACCCCATTATAACGATCAAATGGAGCTATATGCTCAGTTTAAAACTAAAAAGATGTCCCTAGATAAAGAAACAGTGTATTCGGAAGCAAAAACTATTTACCACCCTAAATAAATTAGGAAATTAAAATTGTATTGATGCCAAAACATCGGAATATACTTGTTCGTATTGATGAACAACGGTTTCCAAATTAAATCTTTCTGATTGAATTTTAGCCTGCTTCTTGAAAGTCGCATGTAGCTGATGGTCTTGCAATAACAGAAGGCTGTTACTTATCATTTCGTCTACTGATCCTACAGCCGACAAGTAACCAGTCTCTCCATGCAAATTAACCTCTGGAAGACCTCCTGCGTTTGAGGAAATTACAGGAACTCCGTGAGCCATCGCTTCAAGAGCTGAAAGTCCAAAACTTTCTTTTTCAGAAGGCAAAAGAAACAAATCAGAAAAGCATAAAATTTTATCGATCTCATTACTGTTTCCTAAAAACAAAATATGCTTTTGCAACCCTTTTGAATGGACATATTCAACCGCCTTTTGTTTTTCTGGACCTTCACCAACCATCATTAATTTTGTTTTTACCTTGGGCAGAATCCCCTCAAAAATAGAAATCACATCCATCACTCTTTTAAGCGGTCTAAAATTGCTGATATGCGTTATGATTTTTTCTTCCTTTTCGGCCAACAAAGAACGTTCACAAGGCTTGCCCTTTGATCGAATCGCTTCGGTATCGATAAAATTGGGTATGACTTCTATTTTCTTTTGGAGCTCAAAAAGGCGCAAAGTATCTTGTTTAAGGCTTTCAGAAACCGCTGTCACCCGATCCGAATGATTGATACTGAAAGTTACCGCCGGACGATAAAAAGGATGACTACCCACCAAAGTAATGTCTGTTCCGTGTAAGGTAGTTACTATTGGTATTTGGATGCCAATATCTTTTAGCATTTGCTTTGCCATATAGGCTGCATAAGCATGAGGGATTGCATAATGCACATGCAGAATATCAATGGAATGCAATTTTACAACATCAACAAGTCTGCTAGAAAGTGCCAATTCATAGGGCTGATACTTAAACAAGGGGTAATCCGGCACGTTTACTTCGTGAAAAAAGATGTTTGGGTCTTTCAAGGCTTCCAATCGAACGGGAAGGTTGTAAGTAATGAAG
>Ga0255772_10006321_pt1 | contig 10842 bp, 15 predicted proteins | sample 071ome_34_FD_179970 | JGI IMG/M metagenome (GOLD analysis project Ga0255772, IMG submission 179970) | Coastal salt marsh microbial communities from the Groves Creek Marsh, Skidaway Island, Georgia - 071411BT metaG (version 2) | ecosystem: Environmental > Aquatic > Marine > Intertidal zone >... | reverse complement strand
GGAGCCGCAACGTTCACATTGATTATCAATAATAATGGTACAGCGCGTGAACCAACGTGGCCAGCTTCAGGAGAAGCAGATAAAATATATTGGTCAGAAAGTGTCGAGCCACCTCATTCTTCTGGTACTGACATATATAGTTTTTATGTAGTTGATGGACAAATTTATGGTTCTCTTGGCATACGAAATGCTGGTTTCGCTAATTGATAGGAGTTAGTTATGCCTGGCGGTACTGGTAAGGGGTTTTTTGATAGAACATGGGCTAGCACCTTTAATACGAACGTATCAGGTGCTACTACACAAACTATCACACTTCCATCTGGTAAAAAAGTTCTCGAAGTAGAATTGAGAGGCGGCACTGCGACTCCAAACTATGCTGAACCAGCATATACAAACTACACTTCATATAATCCTCAAACATTTTCTAATCCAGCTTACAGCAATTATACTACATACAATGATAATTTTACTGTACAAGAAGCCGCATATTCAAGATCATTTAATCCTGTAGAACCATTACAACAAGCAGGATATTCAAGATCATTTAATCCTGTAGAACCATTACAGGAGGCAGGATACACACGAACATTTAATCCTGTAGAACCATTACAACAAGCTGGCTATAATCAAAGCTTTACTCCAAACTATTATGTAGTACAGGCTGGATATAATCAAAGTTTTAATCCAAACTATTATGCACAATTGACAGAAAATGGTTATACACGTAGCTTTAACCCTAACTATTATGCAACCGTTGCGGAAACTGGTTATACACGTAGCTTTAATCCATATTATGTTGAAAATGTTCAAGAATATGGATATAGTGTAAATAATCCTTCAGTATCACAATTACAAGAAGCTGGATATAGTAACGTAGTAAATTATAATGGCCAACAAAATTATCGGGTTGTGTGGATATGGCGCACTGGCGAAGTAGAAGGAGCTTGGTTCCCTGTATGGCAACCAGGATATAGCTCTGGTGTTAGTTATAATCCAAACTACATAAATTCACAACCTCCAGCTACTAGCTATAATCCTAATTATGTGTCTAGTGTAACCGAATCTGGCTATAATCAAAGCTTTACTCCAAACTATGCTGAGCCAGTTCAAGAATATGGCTACAATAGAAGCTTTTCTCCAAACTATGCTGAGCCAGTTCAAGAATATGGCTACACGCGGAGCTATAATCCAAATGTAGCAGTTCAAGAAGCCGGCTACACACGTAGCTTTAATCCGGTATATTATACACAACAAGCTGGATATTCACGTAGCTTTAACCCTAACTATTATACACAGCAACCCGGTTATACACGATCATTTAACCCAGTATATTATACACAACAAGCTGGCTATACACGTAGCTTTAATCCAAATTATACGTTGCAACAACAAGGATATACGCAAATTGTAACTTCTTACCCCGAAAGAATTACAACTCAACCGTCTTATACTGCTGTACAGGCGAATTATCCAGAACGTATTACATTAGGCGCATCCGGATCACCATCATCATTAGTTGTAACAGCTGATGATGGTTCTACATTTACGATGGTTGCTCCCGCTACAAATACACCAGGAAATGCATTTATATCCACTGCTCCGGCGGCTGCTTCGGTTGTTTATGCTACATTGTTTATGCCTGTTGTTCATGAAGATAATAATATCAATGTGACTTTAGGTCAAAGTCCTGCTAGTAACAATTCAGCAACATATAGACCATATATAAATGTGCGATATGATGCGACGGTAAATAATAACGTCGGTCAAGATTAATTCATTAATAAATTGTGAGTATATATTATGTTTAAACTCCCTTTCTCAATCATGCCTCGTGGTGGTCTTCAGCATTTTGGTGTAATGGAAAAATGTTTTGACGAAGAAGAAGTCGAACGCATTACCTTCTTCGAAAAGATATTAAATTTCGAGCCACAAACCACTACGGGAGAAATGATGAATCCCGATGCTGAAGAAACGCAAAATTATCGGGTTGTCAACGGCGCTAGATTTCCTCTCGATGAAAATACTCAGTGGCTATTTGATAAAATATTTCATTTTACCGCCCAAGCAAATTATGATTTATTTCTATATGACATCGAATTTTTAGAGCCTCCATCATATCTCATATATGAAAGTTTTGGAGATGGTTCTTTCTATAAACCCCATCGCGACACAAAGCTACACGAATATCAACCATACGATAGAAAAATATCTGCGACTATATTCTTATCTGATCCTGAAGAATATGAAGGAGGAGAACTGTTAGTAGATACTGGAGGCGGTCAACCGAAAGAAAATTGGGTAAAAATAAAGGCAAAGAAAGGAGAAATTTGTTTCTTTGATTCAACTATGATTCACGAAGTAACTCCTGTTACAAGTGGAATAAGAAAGGTTATTGTTTTTTGGATTCATGGTAAAAATAAAATATGTTAAAGTTTTTTGATAATGATGTAATTGAATTTTTTTGTGATGAATCACTTTATGGTGTAATTCCTGAACCAAAAGAGGCCAGCAAATTTGTGCCCGAATGGTTTAAAAAAATTAAACCATATGATGGAAGAGAACAAAATGGATTTTTTAGACCGACGGTTAAAAAATGTTTGCCTGTGTTAGATGCGATGTCGTTAGGTTATATTATTCCATTGCAAGCCGACGTGCACGTCATTACAAATCATGATTTAAGTATTATTAAAGCAGGCCAAAGACATGGAAATCAAATAGATATTTTTAGCCATCACAACCATAAACAAGTTCATAGTTCTGCTTGGCCTGTTGCTAAACAAGATCCAATTAAGTTTCACAATTATTGGACTATTAAAACTAAGCCCGGTTGGTCGTGTATGTTTACTGCTCCTATGAATCATCTGGGAACTCCGTTTACATGCTTAAGTGGAGTTGTTGATACTGATACATATCCTAAAGAAGTAAATTTTCCAGCAATATGGAATCAACCAAACTTTGATGATGTATTACGGGCTGGTACACCTTTGGTTCAAGTTATTCCTTTTAAGAGGACATCTTTGAAAAAACCAAAAGTCAGAGTAATGTCAAAAAAAGAAAAGAAATATATCGAAAAATTACAAAAAGCTCAATCATCTCGAGTAAGTGTATATACTGAAGAGCTAAGAGAAAAGAGATAAATAACCTTATGAAGCTATGGGATAAAATCAAACATAAAATAGATGTGTGGCTACACGATGAGTGGGAAGTCACTATCTATTTTCAAGCGCAGTCTTTCGAAAAAGAAGGCGGCATAGTTACATCAGCACAACCTAAAACATATGTATGTAAGAAACTTGTCAAAGTGACTGAGACACATTTTAAGTTGTTAACAACAGATGGTAAATTAGTGGAGATTAAGACAGTTTCGCCTGTGGGTTACGATGTCGTAAAAACCAAATAGGAGAAACAAAATGGCTGACGAAGAAAAGAAAGAATTTCATCCAGCGGATACAAATGGTGATGGTAAAGTCAGTGAAGAAGAACATGCGATGTATATGGAGTTTAAACGTAAGGAATTAGAAGATGCCGATGCAATGCGAGACGCACAACGAAATATGGCGTGGTTCTCTCTTGCTGGTATGCTTCTGTATCCCGCCATGGTTGTTATTACTGATCTTGCTGGGTTAGAAAAAGCATCAAACATTTTAGGTGATATGGCGCCAACCTATTTTGTTGCAGTCGCTGGTTTAGTTGCAGCGTTCTTTGGCGCACAAGCATGGAGTAAAGGTAAGTAATTATGCCGTATTTGATTTTAATGTTTTTGTTATCCGGCATGGTAGGAGGCGCGTGGTTCTATTACACTGATACACAAGAGCGCCTCGCTACCCTTCGTGATAACAACGCGAAACTACAGATGGTAGCCGAGACTAATCAAGCTACTATAGAAAATCTGCAAGCCGACTATAAACTCGCTCAAGAGAATATGGAAAAACTGGCAGAGAGGGCAAGAGAAGCTGAGGTATATCAAGACGAATTGGCTGCAAAGCTACGTCGTCATGACCTCACCCGACTCACCCTACAAAAACCTGGACTAATTGAAAAGAGAGTAAACAATGCTACGGACAAGATTTTCTCAGAGCTTGAAGCCGATTCTGGCGCTGAGCCTGTTGTTCCCGCTGATCAGCCTGAATAGTGGTTGTGCAAGCGTAGAACCAACTGTCGTAGTCAAGACCGACTACGTCGTCAAGGATATTCCTATCCAACCCCGCCCTAAAGCGATGAATTTACATCGCGTTAAATTTTATGCTGTGACACCTGAGAATATGGAAGAGTTCCTCGAGCGATTCGAAGAAGAGAGTGGTACTACTGTGTTCTTTGCGATGAGTGTTCCCGACTATGAGAACATGAGCATGAACGTAGCAGAATTGCGTCGATATATAAACCAGCAGAAAGCTCTTATTGTATATTATGAGGAGTCTATCGAGACGATGATCAAAGAAACTCCTGAAGATACCGAAGAAGTCGTACAAGAAGGAACAGATTCTGTATTTGATTTGATTAAATTTGATTGAGGTAGTATGATACATTTTGCTGATATGAGTAGATCATTGTATACTACTCATCCTATTCAAAAAGCTTCACGTGTCGATGGGTATCACAAAAAAACACAATTAGAAAAATACGGCAGAGAAACCTTTGTTGATTGTCCTGGTATTTTTGATTATAAAAATACAGGTTGGATTATGCCTGCTTGGGATGAAATTAAAATCTATTGTTCTGAAAAGTCTACAATGGTTTATATGGGTTCAGGAGCAGATGGTAAAAGATCACCAGTGTGGAATAAAAGTATTCGAGGATTCCAATTAAAAAATACTGGATCCAATATGAGTGATCAAATTACTGATGGTATACCTATTGCATCTGGTTGTCCTATGAATAAACCATTACAACCTATTCATTTAATATCTCCATGGAGAGTTGAGACCGACGAAGAATTTTCTTTATTGTGTTTGCCTCCATATTATCATAGCGATTTTGTTAAAAATTTCGAAGTTTTCCCCGGTATCGTTGACTTTAATACTCAATTTGATACACTCAATGTTATTGCTTCTCCCAGAACAACTGGCACTTTTATTATTAAAGCTGGGACTCCTTTAATGCAATTAATTCCTATACACAAAAGTGTCTACAATACTACATACGGTCCAGCTAAAAAGTTTGGTAAAATGACTGAAGTTGTTGCATCGTGTAAAAATTTCTATCGTAAATATGTCATGAGAAAATCAAAATATAATTTGGAACTCGTTGAAAATGAAAAATAAAATTTCTACAGAAGTTTTTAAAGAATTAAAAACATCTACGACTAGTGACGATAGACATCTTTTTTTCGAAAATGTATTGAATAATCCAGAAGATTGGGCTACGTGGGAAGATATTATTGAATGTGGTAATGAGCCTGATGTATATTCTATCAATTTTCTTTCAAAGAAAGGAATTGATGTGATGCAAGACAGTATTAGAGTATATGGAAATTATAAAGAATCAAAAACAACATCCGATGGAGAAGAGATTAAACACACAAACTGTCCTAATTTAAAAGAATTACTAGCAAAAAACTTTTCTATCGTCATTACAAATTGGGAAAGAAAAAATAAAAATGCCGCAAAATTAATTAAATATTTGTGTGAATATTTTTATTTAGATGTAAATGATCATGGAATATGGCCAGCGCGAGTTACACCATATTCTGGTCATGCACATTTATATTGTGGTTTACAAGAAAGCTCTTCTTTTAATCCTCATTGTGACGGACCTAATAACTTTATATTTCAAATTCAAGGTGAAATAGAAGTTACAATTTTTGAGAATAGACAGTCATCTTTAGTTAATTTAAATACGTTTTTAGTGGATGAAGAATCAAAAGGTGATTATGATAAAATCTATTCTTGTCTACGAGTCGCAGAGAAAAAAATTATGAAACCAGGTGATATGGTTTACATACCATCTCGACAGTTTCATCATATCAAGCCTCTATCTGATAGAATTTCTATTAGTTTTCCATTGATATTAAAAGGACCATCATCGGTAATGTTATGAGCGAACCAGGAACTATTAGAAGAATTACATTATGGGAAGACGCAATATTCGAAGTGCATGTACCTGAACCAGATAATGTAAGTATTATAAAATTTTATGAAGAAACGAGAGAAATAAGTCAAGGCCATGTCAGATCTAATTATGGTGGATGGCAAAAAGATGTTTTTCCTGGTGATTGTGCAGCGATTGACGATGTATTAGAAAAAATAAATCAAGCTTTAACAAATATTTTTGTAGAACAATTTGAAATAAAAAAACAAGTGCGATGTGTATCAGCTTGGTTAAATGCGAATGATTTCGGAGCCAGTAATTTGGCTCATACACATCCAGGTTGTCATTTTTCAGGTGTATATTATATCAATGCAGGAAACGACGATAAGAGAAACGGACAAGTTGTTTTTCAAAGAGAGAGCGCGTTTAGTATTGAAGCAACATTAAATTCTATTGGCAGAGATGAAATGCCAAGAAATAAAGATCCGCTGTGGCAAACTACTGTTTGGCAGCCTCCCAAAATAAGTCATGCGTATCTTTTTACTCCGTATCTTCAACATTGTGTAACTCGTAATTTAAGTCAGTTTAATCGTTTAGTCATAGGAATGAATTTTCGCTGTGTTGATTGATGTTCCCGCCTGATTCGTATAAATAAATACATTAAACTATAGATTCATCGTAGGAACCACGAATATGTCCTCTACACGAGCTGAAGATCTGACCATTATACAAGGGACGGATGTCACATTCAAAATTAATATCCAAGAACCTGATGGCACAGCTAAAGATGTGACATCTCAGTATTTCTATGCTTCTCTTAAAAAATCTTATACTTCATTAGATTCTACTAAAATCGATTTTACTACAAGTGTCGTTGATGCTGCAAATGGTATTATTACTATTTCTTTAGATAGTGATACAACTGCGACTCTTGACCACAATACACGATACGTATATGACTGTTTTATGGCAGCTGCTGGTAATAATAATATCATCAGCATTTTAGAAGGTAAGGTTTTCGTCAAACCAAGTGTAACGAGGGTAGGCTAATGAGTACTATTGTTACACGAACAAATGGAGCTACTGCAAAAGGTTCGAGCCTTACTCATGAAGAACTTGATGACAACTTTATCAATTTAAATACTGATAAGTATCAATCAGGAGATGATATTGTTGCCAATACAGTGAGTGTATCTGGTGGCACATCCACAGAATTTCTCAAAGCCGATGGTTCTACAGACTCTACGACATACGGCACAATAGACGACGCAACTGCGCTTGCAATTGCATTAGGATAATCAAATGGCCAACACATTTAAAAATGCTTCGTTACAGAATGTGAGTAATAGTAGTTACGATACACTCTATACTGCGCCAGCAGCAACAACGACTGTCATCTTAGGTGTTGCATTGTGTAATAAGAGTGCGTCAGGTATCGTCGCCTCGCTACGTTTTACTGACAGTTCAGCAGCAACAAATACTCTCGTGCTAAACGAAGTGAATATTCCTGGTGATACAACTCTTGAAGTATTAGCAGGACAAAAATATATTTTGGAAACAGGAGATTCTTTGGCACTTCAAGCGGGATCTGCATCAGCACTTGATGTGACGCTTGGAATTATGGAGATCACCTAATGGCATTTTCCAAGATTGGTGGAAAAGGTATAGATCTCAGTACTGATATCATTACTGAATTTAATTCAACCGGTGTCGATGATAACGCGACTGCCACTACAATCACGCTTAATGCTAATAATACTGCTACGATTCCAAACGTAACAGGCAATACCACGTTTAATGAATATATCACGGTTACAAATCTAACTGTGAATAACGATGCGTCAATTTCTAATGATTTGACGGTTGGTGGTAATTTCATTATCACCGGTAATACTTTTACCGTCGATTCTACTAGCCTTAAAATAGAAGATTCCCTCATTCATCTTGCCGGCAATAATGTTTCGAGCGACATTATTGATATCGGTTTTATTGGCCACTACTCAAACGATAGCGGCAATACCGAACTCTTCACTGGATTCTACAGAGACGCGACAGACGAAAAATACTATTTGTTTCATAATCTGTCTGACGATATTAATACAGCTACTACGATTGATAAGACAGGCACAGGATATACACTAGCTCATTTAAATGTCGGCAATTTAAATGCAAATGGTATTTTTACTATTGGTGATCGAGGATCTGCTACTGAAGAGTTAACTATATTCCATGAGAATAATGTTAGTTATTTGATTTCTGATAGTAGTGCTGGTGGTGGATCTAAGGGAGAATTCTCGTTTAGAACAAACGATGGTGGAACTGCTGGCGAACGCGTGCGTATTGATGGTGCCGGTAATGTTGGTATTGGCACTTCGAGTCCCAATTTACATGGATGGGTGAAAGCCATAACCCTTAATACATCTACTAACGCTGCTTATGAACTAGGGCAAAGTGGTACAAAATACGGTGCTTTTGCTGTACAGGGCGATGGTAGAGTACAGATGACCAACTTCACTGCTAATCCGCTTACATTTCAAACTAATAATACTGAGCGCATGCGAATCGATGGTGACGGTAACGTTGGTATTGGCACTGCGAGTCCTGCGGCAGAATTACACATTAACAATTCATCGGGCGCAACGTTCACAAGAATAAGTGGCACTACTGCTGCCGTTTTAGATATGTATGGCGGCGCGTCCAACACAAAGCCCATCAGATTTTTTGGTGGTTCTGACACGGAAGCTTATGCTGGTATACGTGCTCTAAGTAATAATTTGGGGTTATCTTTTGAGACAGGTGTTGGTGGGGCAACAGCCGCTACAGAACGTATGCGTATCGACTCCAGCGGCAACGTTGGTATTGGCACGAGTAGTCCTCCTAGTGTTACTAATTACAAATACTTAGCTGTTCATGCAACAACAAATTCATATCTGCATTTAACCAACTCTACCACTGGAAGCACAAGTGCTGATGGGTTTGATGTTGCTGTTTCTGGCTTAGACGCGGTTCTTATAAACCGTGAGGCAGGTAATCTAAGATTTTCAACCTCCGACACAGAACGTATGCGTATCGACTCCAGCGGCAATATTGGTGTTGGTGTTGCCCCAGAATCTTGGGCCACCTACACCCCAATTCAGGTTCAACAGTCATCCTTAGCTAGTTTTAATAACGGTGACGCGCGTCTTACCAACAATGGTTATTACAACGGTGGATGGAAATACATAGATTCTAGATATGCTACACAATATTTAATGGATGCCAGCAACGGTATTCATACGTGGTCTACGGCGGTATCAGGCTCGGCAGATGGAGCAATAACGTGGTCTGAACGTATGCGTATCGCCGCTGATGGCAGAATCACTCTAAAAGCTAGAACTGATTTTGATGATCTTTTGATTGGCACTGGTGCTGGAAAGTATATGCAGGTCACTGGTAGTAGTGGCAGTGCATGGACAATGAGTAGTAGTGGTGGCGCTTCGGTTCCTGGAACTGCATCAACTTCATTTGGTTTACACCATTGGAACGGATCCGCGTGGTCAGAAAAATTTACGGTTCAAACAAGCGGCAACGTTGGCATTGGCGTTACTCCACTAGGCTCTGCGGCTGGAGCGTTTACTCAATTACAAATGGGAGGAGGTAATTCAGGTCGCTCTACATTTTTTGGGCAAAGCAATGACCACGCAATGGGCATCGTTTCTGGCGCGTACTACGATGCTTCTAACAATTTAAAGTATGCAACCAGCAACAGAAAACTTAGTCACTTATATCTTTTCAATGGAGAATTTGAGTTTAGCAGTGCTCCCGCAGGAACAGGAGGTGCGACTGCTACTTTAACACAACGTGTAAAGATTGATAGCGATGGCAACGTTGGTATTGGTCTTGCCCCCACAAACATCAGTGCATATAAAACACTAGAAATAGGGCAAAAAAGCGGCAGCAAAAGAGGTAGAATTCAATTTAATACTGATCAAGGTGACATTACTTTATATTCATATGAGCAAGGAACACAACCATATTTAGGATTATACACTAGTCATTATTCTGGAACATATATTGCTAGATTTGATTCAGATGGATTGAAGTTTGGTCAGGACACAGCCGCCGCTAATGCGCTAGACGATTACGAGGAAGGGAATTGGACACCTACGGTATCAACAGCATCTTCAGTAACCATCTATCGAGCACAATATACGAAAATCGGCAGAACAGTTACAGTATCTTGCTATATTGCTTGGACTAATAATCAAAATAACAATACTGGTACTTGGAACATTGGCGGCTTGCCATATCAAAGTGCTCTTATTTATAATTATGAAGCAGCTGCAATAGGATATACTGGAGCAGTTAAATCAGATGATTTTTTACTTATTAAACATTCAAATTCTTCGTATTATTATTTGCATAGAAGTAGTGGAGGAAACAGTGCAGTTTTCACAAATGCAGATATAACTAGCAGGGGTTTAAATGTAATTATTTTTACGGCAACATATCAATTGCCGAGTTAATTACCCCACTCGGAGATTGGGGCGGACAAAAGGAGAAAAGCAATGGCTTTAACAGAGAGAACAGAAGAAGATAAAATTGAAATCGTAGGCACATTCAAGCACGTGCAGGTTCGAACAGCTACAATTATTGAAAGAGATGGTGAAGAAATTTCACGAAGTTTTCATCGTCACGTAGTACAACCAGGCGATGATACAACAAATGAAAGTGCAGAAGTACAAGCAATTTGTGCAGTAGTACATACTGCAGAAGTTATTGCAGCATATGAAGCTAGTTTAGCATCAGCAAACACAGTATAGGAATAAATCGTGC
>Ga0255772_10006320_pt1 | contig 10842 bp, 17 predicted proteins | sample 071ome_34_FD_179970 | JGI IMG/M metagenome (GOLD analysis project Ga0255772, IMG submission 179970) | Coastal salt marsh microbial communities from the Groves Creek Marsh, Skidaway Island, Georgia - 071411BT metaG (version 2) | ecosystem: Environmental > Aquatic > Marine > Intertidal zone >... | reverse complement strand
AAAAAGAGCAATCTTTTCGTGTCAAATTAACACGTAATCAGTTAGCAATAGTTGAATTTATCGCCAGTCGTGAAGGAACTACTATCAAAGATATAACAGAAGAAGATTATTTCAATGATCTCAGTTTAAGTACAGTTAAAAGGTGTGTTGAAAAGATTAAAGACAAAAAACTTGTTAAAATATTAGAACACGAAGATAAAAGAAACAAACCTATGATTCTAAGGAAACAGTTATGAATGTAGATTTATTATTTTTATTGGGTGTCATACCAATGACTTTAGCGAGTGGGTATGTGTGGTATACATTACTAAAGGAAGAGAGATATGCAGGATTTAGATCCAAAGTACGAAAAGCAACGAGAATACTATCAAAGAAATAAAGAACGTATTGCTCAAAAACAACGTGAATGGCGTCAAAAGAACAAGGAAAAACTTGCTAAAAACAATCGTAGGTATAGAGAAAATAATGCCGATGTTGTTAAAGCACGTGCCAAAGCGTATTACGAAGCAAACAAAGATGGTGTTGTCAAAGAATACAGAGAAAAGAATGTTGAAAAGGTAAGACAACAGGCGTTGGATTACTACTATCGCAACAAAGAGAAAATAAGTTTAAGACGCAAAGAGGCGTATCAACGTAAAAAGCAACAAAACAAATTACCTAGTTAGGTAAAATCAATTGTACTAAAATAACCTAAAAGGTTAAACAGTACCTTACAAACAAATCACTTTTACATATAATATAGATTAACTTTATTAACAGGTTAATCTATGTTTAATACATTAAAGAAAATAAACCCATTTAACAAAAAAACCAACTATAAAGAACTTTACGAAAAGGAAGTTAAACGCAGAGAAGAGTTGGAAGAAATACATAGATACATTAGTAAGCAAATGACATCTGTCCTCGACGAAAGTAAACAAAAGTATCAGTTTTACAAATTCAAAGACAAAGAAATTTAATGACAAAACATATACAACCTACAGATTACTATCAAGTACGTATCGATATAGATAACGTTCCAGTAGTTGAAACATTCTTTAGCACTGATATACACGAAATGGAAAATCCGCATATCTACGGAATGACGTGGGATAAAGTACAAAAAACACTACACAAACATTACAAAGACCTAAGTAATGTTTATTTGGACATCTCTAACGATTGGCTAACTAAAACCGAAGATGAATATTTTTTACCACCGGAAACAAACCAACAAATGGAGTTATGGTAAACATAAAAACATCAACATTAAAAGAAGACTTATGCAACACGTGTGTTAAAGCGAATGGCAATGGATGTCCAATATGGCCACCTGCAAGAATCACATACAGATGTGTTGAATATTTAAAGAAAGATAATAAAGAGCCTAAATAAACATATGACAAATTTACACAGTAACGTTAGCGACCTAGCAAAAGAACAGAAAGATTACGCAATATATTTGCCAGCAATTAGTTCGGCATATACAACAAGTTTAAACAGTAATAGACGTTTTCCAGCAAGTATGAAAACGCTAGATGATTTAAACTTTTTTAGACGTGATCCGGATAGTGTATATCAATATGATTGGGCATTGTATAGTGCTGGACACGCAAAACTAGATTTAAATAAAAATATAGATCAAGACAAGATGATCCACACACGTGGTTCACATACAACATTACTTGCTGATAGTGGCGGATTCCAAATTGGTAAAGGTAAATGGGAAGGCGAATGGGCAAATCCAAAGTGCAAGAAAGCAGAGGCAAAACGTGATGTGTTAATTAATTGGTTATGTACTGTTTCCAATTATTCCATGGTTCTGGATATTCCATCTTGGACTTTTACAGATCCAGTAGTAGCACAGAAAGTTGGAATTTATTCATTTGATGATGCTATCAAAGGTACAAAGTTTAATAACGATTACATACTACAGAACAAACATAGTGGTGCTAAGTTCTTGAATGTTATCCAAGGTAACACACACGCAGAAGTGTTTAGATGGTTTAATCAAATGAAAAATTATCCTTTCGATGGTTGGGCATTTGGCGGACAGTCTGCACGTGATTTGAAGATTAATTTAGAAATTATTGTTCACTTGATGTATGATGGACTTTTGGAAGAAGGACAACGTGATTGGATTCACGTACTAGGTGTAGGGCGTGTACATTGGGGAATTGCGTTAACACATATCCAAAGACGTATTAGGGAAACACATAATAAAAACTTTACGTTTAGTTTTGACAGTGCAAGTCCTTTCTTAAGTACAGTTAACGCAACTATTTACAAAGGTGTTAATGTACAAGACAAAGAGAAGTGGGGATTAATTACAGATACAGCAATTGATGATAAAGCACTGTTCCAAGATACAAGTAACTTTGCAGACAAATATACTAACTTTATGCGTAATCCTATTACGGATAGAATACTAACTAATGAAGTTTGCTTAAGAGATCCAGCACAAGATCCAGAAATTAAAACAAGTTGGGATACACAAAGTTATATTATGATTATGGCAAACAATGTGTGGCAACAAATAAATGCTGTACAAGAAGCAAATAGACAGTATGATTCGGGTCGTAAGTGTGGGTTTCTGATAGACGAAAGATTTACTAAAATTAGTTTCCACGACATTGTAGACGAAGTGTTTGAACAAAAAACTAAGGAAGATGCATTAGCAGTAGTTAATAAACACGCAGAATTCTTGCATAATATTCCATTAGCAGGACAAGCAAAAGTATCAGCACAAACACAATTTGAGAACTTGTTTGACTTTGCGTAAAGCATAAATACACTAAATTACACATTTAGAGTATTATGTCATTAGAATACAGAGATCTACTTAACAAGTTAGACACACTAAACAAAAAGCAAGAAGTCAAAGAGGGATTTGAAAAATGGTTCAAAACAGTTTTTGAAGCACCTACTAAAACACAAACCAAATCAAAAGTTGATATCAATTTAGATCCAGAAACAGATCAACCTTTACAAAGTACAAACAAAGAGAAACCCACAGTACAACGTAAAAAGAAAACTAATTTGCGTATGCGTGGTGCGGCACCTATGCCAGATTTAGATCGTATAGAACGTACAATTGGTAAAGCAGACACAGATGATGATTTAGGTGACTTAGATGCTCCACAACTTGGTTACGACGATACTCCAGCAAATGCCTTAGGATATGAGCCAGAACCCACAACAGATCTTGCTACTATCTCTACAGAATTAGCAAACATTCCAAAAGAAGTAGTACAACGTGTACACAATGTAGAATGGCATGATATGATGGATTTACCAGGAAACATGAAGCAAGTAATACGTAATATGGGTCGTAGAGTATTTGCGGCATTCGGTGAGCAAGATTTTGAAGACATTGATGTTATTAGTAGTTTTACTAATGATGAAGAAGATTTGGATGTTGTTGCTGGACTTGTTAGACAACACGGAATTCCAGTTGTTAACAATGACAAAATAGATTTTGGCGATACAATTCCTGGATATGTAGCAACTTCAAGTGTTTATGCATTTGGCAATCAATATTATATGTTTGTTAAAGATGACTTCGGAGAATATGTTTATGTGTGGGATAATACAGATACACAGAAACTACAACATATGGAACCTGGAAGTAAAAAGGATAATGTTCCACAATTAGAGAGTGCGGATTTACGTAATGCAGTGGCTCACTGGCACAACTACAATACTAAACCACCTAAGTCATACAAGGGTTATACATATGATGTTGAAGCAAACGAGGAAGAAGATAATTTTAGAGTATTCCATATAATCGTAGATAGTAGTGGTAAAGAGGTTTCAACAAATCCAAAAGTCATACAAAAGGTTGGACCTTATAGATTCCCAACACAAGATGAATTTAATCAGGCAGTCGACGAACTAATCGATGCAGGAAATTAAACTAAATCCAGTTGAACTAGGACACGTTGTTAGTAGTGTTGAACCCAGTGTTGACGCATACAACTTTGCTACTCTAGTTAATCGTTTTATTGAAATGAGACGTAAGTTAGCAATGAATGATCAAGAGTTTGTCGACGGTGTACTTGCTGACATACAACAATACCTACAATCACGTAAAGTGGATCAAACACATTTCAAAGTAACTGACTTTGATGGAATGAACATATATATCAAGGTGCTATCGGATGATTTAGGTAGGCAACAAGATCTATTTGGAAAACAATCAATTTTACCAATTTTACGAAATGCAGGCTTGAGATAACCTAAAACTAGGTTATAATTACTGCATGTCACAATTACAAGAACTTAAAAATTTAGGGTTTCGTAAAGCAGGTGTTATCCATTTTGATAGCGACGCTTACGTTAATTATTTAATTACCGAAGAAGAATTTAAAGAAAACAAAGGTCAGGTATATGCCTGGGTTGTAGATGAAGAAATTCTTTATATTGGTATGGCAGGTAAAGGAATCAATAAAAGACTTTCTGAACATAAAGGTGGTTGGAAAGGCGGAAGCACTACTGGTGTTACAAAAAGAAAACTGCTAATTGAGGAACTTAATAACAGTAAAAATAGACAAGTTGATGTATATGGATATACTAGCAGTACGTATACTGCAGAAGTTCCTACTATATTAGGTACAGAAACTATAGAATTAAGTGCTTATTCATTGGATGAAGATCTTTTAATAGAAAAATTTAAACCGGTGTGGAATGTAAACGGAAAATAATATGTCACAGTTAAATATAAATCTCAATAAAACAGCAAGCGATCTTATACATAATGGTGCTATAGAGTATCCAGAAGGTCAAGATTCATTCTATATGCAAGTAGTAGAAGCAGTAAAATACAAATACTTTATATTGCGTAAGGTGGAAGAAAAATCACACGATACTGTTACCTTAAAACTACGTGGTGCTATCAATAAAACTACTGGCGAACGTGATTCTAGTACTTTATGGTTATCTTCGTCCAAAAATACTAGAGATTTGCTAAAAATCGATCATTTAGTGGCAGATACAGCATGGTTAGCAGAAAAAACGTTAAATGGCGATATTCTTGTGCATACTGACGTTCATATTACACAAAATAACGCTACAGACCCTGTTTTTGTAGTAAATGTAAAGAAAACAAACAAAGCATTTGAACTCAATGAATTGTTCAAAATAGCCTAATATTTTGTAAATACACAACCAAAACAAGACTTTTTGTTGCATTTTTCACCTGCAGGTGTTATACTGTGCATATCTGTTGCTTTAATACTTGAGGAGAGTAAGAATCATACAGATACTGTAAATGTTTAAAAATTGTGTCATGGGTCTTAAAAAATCCCCTTAATTGGGGATTTTTTATGAAAAAAGTTTGCAATTTTGTTTTAGTTTTGTTATAATATAGTAAACAAAATAAAAAAGGAGAAAATTATGAATACTTATGAAGCGTGGGTTGCCGTCAATGGTACTACAATTCCTGTTACTTTACAAGCAAATTCATCGTGGGAAGCAAAGCAGTTATTTGAAGCACAGTATGGTGCAAACAATGTAAAAACTTTACCACATCAAAAGTAGTAAAACGGTATAAACCGTACTAAATAAGTTTGTGGGTTGTGTAATAATAACCTACAAACTTTTTTTATCTCTAAGTTTTAGTATGGTTTATGTAGATAGTATCAATATAAAACAAAGAAGACTAGCATACGAAGTTGTGAGTCATTGTTACAACAGACTTTTAAACGAGTACAATGACATAGATATACTTGTAACTGTAAAAACAAACTTAGACGACGCAGTAGACGGTTGGTGTCAACAAAACAGTAGCAATGATTACGAAATAGAAGTTGAACGTAACTTAAACGATGAATACTTTATCAAAACTATATGCCACGAAATGGTTCACGTCAAACAAGGGGTCACAGGCGAATTAGTCAATGGAACCACTTGGAGAGGCAAGGAATACAACAACGAACAACCGTGGGAAATAGAAGCATATCAATTAGAAAAAGAACTTTACAACAGTTTTATTGCAAAAGGTTAAACTCTACCATTTTAACCTTACACTTTATTTTATAATTAACCTATGAAAAGAAACTTTCAGTTTATATTAACTTTTATATTCATAGGAATTGCAATATATGGATTGTTTTAATAACAGCGAAGCAAACACAAATTTCAATAATGCTGTAAATGAACTCGTTAGACAACAGACAGGACATAGCATTCTAGAACAAATAGAAAAAAACGAAATCGAAAATTTACCAGATAACTATAGTCCAGTTATGGATTTTGATATGGTAGTTTACGATATAGGTTGCACAAATGAGTAAACAAACATTTACAATTATTGGTATGGGATTTGTAGGCGGTGCTGTTTACAATGCCATGAAAGATGCTTACTATTTAAATGTAATAGATCCACACAAAGGCGACGAAGACATACCATCAAAATACGACAACGTTGATGGGTTTATTATTTGTGTGCCAACACCAGAAGGCAAATATGGATATTGCGATGATCATTTGGTAACTGATTACATTGAACGTATTCGTTTACAAAGTCATAAACCAATACTAATCAAATCAACTACTGGCATTGATACATTAAAAAATATCACAGCAGATGATGTAACATTCAGTCCAGAGTTTTTAGTGGCCGCAAATGCCAATGAAGATTTTGCCAATCAAGACTTTGCTATATTTGGTGGCGATAATGGACGCTTTTGGTACAATGTATTAAACAGTGTATGTAATATCAAACAAGTAAGATTTACTGACATTGTTACTGCTGGCTTTGTGAAGTACACAATCAATAGTTTTTTAGCAACTAAAGTAGTATTTTTTAACGAACTACACAATCTCTTTACACAATACACTAACATTCCATTTGATCAACTAACTGAATTAGTTAGTTTAGACAATCGTATTGGTGATTCTCATATGCAAGTTCCAGGACCCGATGGTGAATTTGGTTTTGGTGGTGCTTGTTTTCCAAAAGACACAAAAGCATTTAGTAGATTTGCATTGGACGTCAGTAAACTAGAACTGCTTGAATCAGCAATAGAAATCAATAAGAACTTACGTTAAAATTACATAAATACAACATATTTAAGTAAAAACGTAAGATTATGAGAGCAAGAGAATTTGTATTTGAAGCCAAAGGCGATAGAGTATTAAAACCAAATCAATGGGCAAAGCAAAAACCTCTAATAATAAAAGGTTTACAAAAAGACACTAGTCAATCTTTTAAAGACGTAGATCCCGAAGACGATAAACAATTAGTAGCAGTTGCCAAAAATCTCATCCAAATAGATCCAACAGCACAAGGTCAATACGAACTTGCTATTGTTAAATGGTGGAGTAACGGCGAATTCTTTTATGATGAAGATAAAGAAGATATCAGAGATATGCTTCAAAAGTATGATATCTTAAAACGTAAGAAAAAACTTGGAGATAAAAGTAATATCATGCAGTGGTCACGCAATGAAATTACTAATGCTGTCACAGACATCCTTACTAAAGATAGAGCAGAACAGGCGGCACTACAACAAGAGTTAGACAAAAAAGCAGGTAAGGTTCGTACGGGTATGGACATTGACCGTGGTGAATTAATATACGAAAAAGGGAACTTTAAAGTTTATATTCCACACAGTCCAGATCAGGCCAGAAATGCTTGTAAAATGCCAAAAAATGCCACTTATGGAAATGATGTTAGTTGGACTAAAGACTTTAGTGCTACAACTTGGTGTACTCATCAATCAAATATGTTTGATACATATAATAAACAAGGTCCAATGTATGCAATGTATGTAAACGATGGAGAGCCAACGAATATGAGAGCATTCCAGTTACATATACCTTCTGGACAGTTTAAGAAAGAGAACGATACTGATTTACAAAACAATGACATTGCATTTTTGTCAACACTTCCTGGATATACTGAATTCTTAAATAAACTTATATACAGCGAGTACGGCAAATACTTTGAGAAATAAGTATGGCATTAAATTTATACGATTACCACACAGACCCAACACAACTGTTGTATCATGACAGAGTGGAATTTATTAATGATAATATGGGTTTTAGAAACGATGACGGAAATCTTGTTGTAGATGGTGATTTGAAATTAGCATATACAGAAATCACTGAACTACCTGATGGGTTAAAAGTGGGTGGTTATTTGAATTTAGCACGTACAAAAATCACTCGACTACCAGATGACTTAGAAGTCAGTGGAGGTTTGAATTTAGAAAGTACAAAAATCACTCGACTACCTGCAGGATTGAAAGTAGGTGGAGGTTTGAATTTAGCACGTACAAAAATCACCCAACTACCAGATGGATTGAAAGTAAGTGGTAATTTGGATTTACAATATACACCAATCACCCAACTACCAGATGACTTAGAAGTCAGTGGAGGTTTGAATTTAGAAGGTACAAAAATTACCCAATTACCTGATAACTTGAAAGTCAATGGTGATTTGAATTTAGTATATACAAAAATCACTGAACTACCTGATGGGTTAAAAGTGGGTGGTTATTTGCAATTAGGTTTTACAAAAATCACTCGACTACCTGCTGACTTAGAAGTGGGTAATAAAATAATAGGGTTCAAGGGTTAATTTTTGAGAAGTAAGTATGGCATTAAATTTATTTAACTTACATACAAATCCAGAGCAGTTAGATTTCTATAAGAAACTTTTACATTCTGGAAATATTAAAGATTACATTGCCAATAATGGCACTGATTCATTAAGAGGTAAACGTGTATTCAGTTTGGCAACTGGTCAACCATTAAAAGGCCAACAATATACTGCTGAAACGGGTTTAAGGCCAATAGGAATTGTAGAAGAAGGGGATACACTTTATTGTTATCAAATGGATCTTGAAACATCTATGATTGATGGTAAAACAAATATCAAAAACATTGTAGCAACAGAAGATTTATTAGTCGATTACTTACCAGCATTAGAGGGTAAAAACATTACAGTAGATGGTACTCTTAAGTTAAAAGGTAAGTATAGTGGGCGTGTTAAAGTCGGTAAGTTACACGCTAACAAAGTTGAGTTAGGCACTAACATATATAACATAATTGATTCAGATGAAGTATTAATTGGCGGAAATAGATTAGTAAGTCCTGAACATATTATTAATAAGTTTATTGATGATGGAGAGGCAAAAGGATTATCTACAATGGATGATCGAGGTAAAGTAACAACCAGTGATGATGTTTATCGTAATAATCCACATCTACCTAGTTTAATAAGAAATGACGATGGATCATTTACACTTCCAGGTACACATACAGTGGAAGGTTCAAGTTGGAGCAACAAACCATATTTTCCACCTAATTTAACTATTGAGAACTTAATAATTAATGGTAATATAGACGCAGACACATTTAAAGAAAACACAAATATAACAGGTCAACTTTATGTATCTGGCACAGCAAGTACTGGTAATGATAGTATGTACGTCTTTGCATATAATGGCCAACCTGTTAGATTACTAGATAAAAATGCTTGGATTGATATGCTTGAAAATCCAGGACAGTCTGTATATGCATTGTTCACAGATCAATATTACGGTGACAATGATAAAAAATATAGAGGTATCGTTGATCTAAACTCGATTTACAACTTTGTAGAATCTGGAAAACAAACAGATGTTTACAGCAAAGAGTATGTTTTAAACGAAAACTTTACGGATATACCATTAGTTGAATACAATAGAAAGTTTTCTACTCTAAAAAATACAAAAATAACAGTAAACGGAAATTTAGATACAAACAACATTAATCCAGGTAGTCCACCAACAAGTTTGGAAGTAAATGGACAGATTAAATTAGTAACACAACTAATAAGATATATGGACTATCTCAAAGTCGATGACGAATACTACGATATTTCTTCTATTAATAATTTGGAAGGATTTAGTAGTCTATCAGGATATCAAGTTACTAAAGAAGACTTTCCAGATAACTGGTAGTTATGGTATTCAACTTATACAAATACCACACAGACCCAACACAACTGTTGTATCATGACAGAACCGTTGAAATCGAAGGGGAACTTGCTTTTAAAACAGATGATGGGTTGTTTGTGTTAGGTAATTTGGATTTACATAATACAAAAATCGCTCAACTACCTGATCGATTAAAAGTGGGTGGAGATTTGAATTTAGAAGGTACAAAAATTACCCAATTACCTGATAACTTAGAAGTGGGTGGAGATTTGAGGTTAGACGATACACAAATTACTGAACTACCAACAGGATTGAAAGTCAGTGGATATTTGAGTTTACGTGGTACAAAAATTAACCATCTACCTGATAACTTAGAAGTGGGTAGTGATTTGGTGTTATATGGGACAAAAATTACCCAACTACCTGATGGATTAAAAGTGGGTAGACATTTGTATTTAACACGTTCAAAATTTACCCAACTACCTGATGGATTAAAAGTGGGTGGTAAAATATTTGGGTTCAAGTGATAATTTTTAACTTCTTCTAATAAATATATACGTATATTTTTAAGGAGAGTTAATAATGGACTTTATTATTGAACAACTTGTCACTTGGTGGCAATTCACAGTAGTTGGCGTACTAATCATCGTTGGCTTTATCGCAAACCTTTTTGGTGTCGACCAAGACGAAGACTTAATTGGATTTAAGTACAAAGAAATGCCACATATGAAACCAATTGCTATTCCTACAGCAGGCAAAGGTTTTTGGGGTGCTATTTGGTTATGGTTAATGGGTACACGTCAATGGGAAATTGCCAAAGATTTTCACTACAGTATTAACGGTGAAGATTTTGTAATTCCAAAAGGATTCCAATTTGATGGTGCTAGTATTCCTAAGTTTTTACACACTTGGTTATCTCCAACTGGTGTATTAC
>Ga0255772_10006318_pt1 | contig 10844 bp, 14 predicted proteins | sample 071ome_34_FD_179970 | JGI IMG/M metagenome (GOLD analysis project Ga0255772, IMG submission 179970) | Coastal salt marsh microbial communities from the Groves Creek Marsh, Skidaway Island, Georgia - 071411BT metaG (version 2) | ecosystem: Environmental > Aquatic > Marine > Intertidal zone >... | reverse complement strand
AAGATCCAATGTATGCCTATTTGCAAGAACGCATTGCATACTACGATAAGTTTGTAGAAGCAAGGACAAGTTTAATTGGCAAAAAACTTCCACGCAGCAAGCGAGATCGATGGAAAGATAAAAAAGGTTGACAAAGAGTAAACTCCTGCTATACTGAATAGGTAATAACAACAGCAGGAGTTTATTATGAGTATGCATCTCGTAGGGCCGTATATGACTACGACCAACTATAAGAAGCGTAAACAGAAAGGTCTCACCAAGCGAGATCGTCAAGCACAAATTGATCACGAGAAATGGCTAGTATCAATGGGTGTAGGCAAAACACCAAAGCAGGATTATCGTGCGCCGATGCCAGATTATTCTTCGCCATCAGGTAACAAGATTCCCACTAGTGATTGCATTGATGGTCATGCACCACAAAAAGAACGCAATGTATATTCAGGCGAGCGTACATTGCTTGGCGTTGCTACAATGCACAAATCAAACATGGTACCAGTATTTGCGGACAAGAAAGAAGATGCAAAAGACATCGCCGCAATGCGCAGAAATTAATCAAACATAAGAGGCAGGAATGAAACATTTTATTATGGCCGCAATCATGCTGGTTGCAGCAAGTACAGCTAAAGCAAGCAATCTGTATACACAAGATGAATACCCTCAGGCATATTGTATGGCTCTCAACATTTACTATGAGGCAAGAGGCAGTAATCTAGCTGACAGGGCAGCCGTTGCTAACGTAGTTCTAAACCGTGTACGAGATGACAGATATCCAGATACAGTCTGTGATGTTGTGTATCAAGGTCGTCAAGACAGTGCAGGCAACATGATTCGTAATCAATGTCAGTTCAGTTGGTATTGTGACGGCCGCAGCGATAATCCTCAAAATGTAGATCTTTGGGTCGATGCGCAAATGTTGGCATATCAGATTATACATGAAAACAAGTTTCGTGGATTAGCAGAAGGTGCTACTCATTATCATGCTACATATGTCAGTCCGAGATGGGCAAACGACTTGCAATTGGTAGGTAGAATAGGTGCGCATATTTTCTACCGATGGGAATAGGTTAAATATTATACTATGATGTTAGGAATATTAGTAATGATTACGGCGCTGTCAATCAGCGCCGTTGCTATCTACTACAGTGTTAGTGGATTGGTGGCTATTTTTGCTGCCGCCGCCTTGCCTATTATTATTATGGGCGGAGCATTAGAAATTGGTAAACTTGTAACTGCGGTGTGGTTGCATTGGTATTGGCGTAAGGCTGCACTATGGCTTAAAATGTATTTGAGTATAGCAGTTTTAGTGCTCATGTTTATTACAAGCATGGGTATTTTTGGCTTTTTGAGTAAAGCACATATTGAACAAACAGCAGCAGCAGAAGAAGGTTTAGCTCAAATTGAGCGCATTGACGAAGAAGTTGCAAGACAACAAGCACTAATTGCAAGAGCAGAGCAAAGAATAGAAGAAGCAGAAGCCAGTGTAGGTGCTGGCAACGATGCAATACAAGCACAGATAGACAAAGAACAAGAACGCATCGATACAGCCTATGAACGCATACAACCTGCTATTGATGAACAGAATGTTATCATTCAAACCCAACTAAGCAGTTTAGAAGATCGTGTAGCAGTATATGAAGAAGAAATACGCAGTTTAGATACAGAACTTGAAAGACTGCAAGGTGTAGTAGAAAACTATAGAGCTGAATTAGATAGCACAAGTGTTGCAAGTATAGAGCAACAAATCCAGCCATACAATGATCAAATAGCACAACTTGATGCTGATCTTGAACGTGTTAACACACAGGCTAATCAATACGAACAACGCATTACAGAATTAGAAATAGACACTAGTGCTATAGAAACATTAAAGACAAGAATAGCAGCACTTGAAGAAAGTATTGTTGTTACAACTAATAAACTACAAAGCACAGAGCGTGACAAAATACGTGAAGGACAAGCAACCATAGGTGTTACCAGCGATGGGTTATTTGGTAGCAATACTCGCAGAGCATTACAGACTTGGGTAGAAGCACAGCAAAGCAGAATTGCAGAACTACAAGCACAAGAAACACAATTACGCACACAGGCACAAAGTACATTAGATGCTGAAAGACAGCGTTTAACCAACCAAGTTAGAGACTTGCGTGGAACACAGACTGACAATATACTGCAACGTAAACAAGGATTATTAGATGCTATTGATAGTATTAGATCAAGTGCTATAGAAGATGCTAAAGTTGCAAAAGCCGACATACAGTTAAAGATTGATACAGTCTTGAACACAGACATTCCTGCAAATCGTAGTGCAAGAGCAACAGCACAAGATGCTATTACTGCACTACGACAAGCAGACGATCCAAGAATCAACGCCGCTAGACAAAGTATTAAAGATTTACGTGCAGGTGCTGACGCACAAATTGCAGCAAGCAATGAACTTATCCAACGTCTACGTGATAATCTCACAGTAGGTAAAGATGCTAATGTAGAAGCAATAGTTGATGATCAACAAAATAAGATAGTTAATGCCAATAATACCATTGACAATCTTACAGAACAAAAGTATGCTCTCCAAGCAGAGTATAGAAAACTTGAAGCAGAAGTAGGACCAATCAAATATCTAGCAGAATTCATTTATGGTGAAACTGATCAAGATATATTGGAAGAAGCAGTAAGATGGGTTATAATAGTAATAATATTTGTTTTCGATCCATTAGCGGTTCTCCTGCTTATTGCGAGCCAAGCCACATTCGAGATGCGCAGACAGGAGCGTCTTCGGCTAGGCTCAGAGGAGCAAATCAATGACAATGAAAGCATTAATAATAAGCATGATGAACATGCACAATCCCGAAGTGTCAACAGAGGATCTAACAACCTCCAAACCACAGAAGACGGAGAAGGAGGAGGAGATCCTATCCTCGACGCCGATGCCATCGTGCGTGACTATGTTAGAACCACCGATAATGGAGGAGACGTTTCCGGAGGACTTACCACTGAGCAGCAAGCAGAGCGAGAACTCGAACTTGACAAACTAGAAAAGATTGAAGGATGGACTGACGCAAAACGCAAGTGGAAAGACAAGAATCCAGATCTCAACATAAAACCATTCAAACAACGGTATATACAAGGTGAGATTGATAGACTTCCTTGGGAAAGTTATATTCAAAACTCAGAACAAAGTAGAGAAAGTCTTTGGAACAAGTTGAGGAAAGATGACGATTAACGTTATAACACCGCCTGATGTGTTACACAATCAAGCAAAAAGTATTTTGGCAATACAGCCTAGTGAAGAAACAAGGTTAAAATTACAAAGTGTCATAGCAGATTTAGACCAACCGTTGAATTTGTATTTGTACGATGCAACTATAACTGGTAACAATATTTCTTGGATGCTTAATATTGCACGTCTTAGTGACTACATTATTATTGATTTAGATAAAATGAATCGTGACGAAAGACAGTTTGCCAGTTATTTAATTAGCTTACCACAAAGTTTTTACTTGACAAATGATGAGATTACACCGTATAATCTAATAAGTGCCAATAAGATATATGATCTTGATTGGCTTGGCATAAAATTAAAAGAGGATTGAATGGCCAAATTTAACCACAAAAAAGATATTGAAAAAACAGGTATGCAGGTTGAAGTTAGAAATAACGATGTTAACCGTGCGCTACGTAAATTGAAAAAGAAATTAGCAGATGACGGATTGATGCAAGAGCTACGTCAAAGAGAGTTCTATGAAAGCAAAGGAACCAAGCGCCGTAAAGCAAAAGAAGCAGCAATACGCCGCTATAAAAAACAACGTGCAAAAGAACAAGATAACTGGTAGGTCAAAATGCGTCTCGAAGAAGACATTAAACTAGATTACAAAGATGTGCTTATCCGCCCTAAGCGTAGTACACTAAAAAGCCGTAATCAAGTCACACTCCAACGTAAATTTGAATTTAGAAACTATGAGCCAGATTTTGACATCGGCGATGATCACTACAATGGCATTCCTATTATGGCTGCTAACATGGATGGCGTTGGTACATTTGCTATGGCAGACAAATTAGCCGAAGGCGAGATGTTTACATGCTTGGTTAAGACCTACGGTGTAGACGAACTTATTGAATACTTTATGGGTCCTATTGAACGCAGTGAATGTGTTGCTATGAGCATTGGTACAAGTGATAGTGATTACAACAAATTGTTCCAAGTAAAAAAAGAGTGTGACACCAGACTGAAATATGTTTGTATGGACATTGCCAATGGCTATAGTGATCACTTTGCAGCACACGTTCGCAAAGTTCGTAAAGAGTTTCCAGACTTGGTAATCATTGCTGGAAACGTAGTGACAAGAGAAATGACGGAGGAACTTATACTTGCTGGAGCAGATATCGTTAAAGTGGGAATTGGTCCTGGTAGTGTATGCACTACTCGCATTCAGACTGGCGTGGGGTATCCCCAACTTTCGGCAGTTATCGAATGTGCAGATGCGGCTCATGGTCTTGGTGGACATATTATTGCTGATGGCGGCTGTACCTGCCCTGGTGACGTGGCTAAGGCTTTTGCTGCCGGCGCAGACTTTGTAATGCTAGGTGGTATGCTTGCCGGACACGATGAAGGCGGTGGCGAAGTTATTACTAAGATTTACGAAACTAATGAAGTAACTAAAACAGATGACGGATTCTTTGAGTCTGTTTACGAAGAAAAACAGTTTGTACAGTTCTACGGTATGAGTAGTGAAAGTGCAAACGAAAAGCATTTTGGCGGGTTGAAAGATTATCGCTCGTCAGAAGGGCGCACAGTGCTTGTACCTTATAGAGGACCTGTGGCTAAAACAGTGCAGGAAATTCTAGGAGGTGTGCGCAGCACTTGTACCTATACAGGTGCAATGAAACTCAAGCAACTTAGCAAGTGTGCTACGTTTATCCGTTGTACACAAACCCATAATGCAGTATATGAATCATCTACAATAGGCAAGTAAATGTTAAATAGGCAAATTACAAAGGTATTAAAGGAAAATTTACAATTTCCAGAAAGCACCAATCTTCAACAAAGAGGCATTGCTGATAAAATTGAAGATCAATGTGCTGAGGTGTTGAAACAAAACTTTGAAGATGTTACACCACCTAGAAGTAGACGCAGTATTGAAGATGTAAACGTAGGCGATGTTTACGTAGATATCAAAACAAGCGATGCAGCGTTAAACTTCAAAATGCCTAATATGATCAGTATTGATAGATTGCGTAAACTAGATAAAGATTTAATCTACAGTTTTGTAATCTATGATAGTGATAAAAAGGCAATACTAGATACCTTTAGCCTTTACGTTTACGAACTTAATTGGGAGCACCTTGCAATTCAAAATCTAGGTAAAGGTCAATTGCAAATTAAGAATATGGCAGAATTTCTAAAATCGCCAACTTCTAATATGACAAAAGATCAGTGGTTATCTACGTTGCAAGAAAAAGCAATTGATTTTTATCGCAAGGTGCAAAATGATGCAATGAAAAGACAGGCGGAATGGGAAAAATTTGTATAAATAAACTGGACGCCAAAAATGGGTCCTTACATATCTTGCTTTATAAAGGAGAAATGAAATGACAAGATTAACTACTCTAGACTTCCCACATTTTACACGTTCGTCAATTGGCTTTGATAGACTATTTGATGAAATCAACAGAGAGTTTGCAAACAGCAAATCAAGTGGGTACCCTCCATACAACATTGCACAAATCAACGACGACGAATATATGATTAGTATTGCAGTCGCAGGATTTGGTATGGACAACTTGGATATCACATTGGAAAAGAATGTGCTTACAGTTGAAGGTACTGCTCCTGGTGGAGATGAGGAAGTAAACTATCTACACAAAGGAATTGGCGGTCGCAACTTCCGTAGACAGTTTACACTAGCCGAGCATATTGAAGTAGACAGTGCAGCATTGGAACTAGGTATGCTAAACATTCATTTGGTACGCAATGTGCCAGAAGCACAAAAACCAAAGAAGATCGCAATCAAACAATTTGACGCAATCGAAGGCTAACAGTCTAGGGGGGAGTAATATCCCCCCATCCTAAGGAGAATTAAATGAGTGCAGATACCGAAATCGTTTTAGACGAAAAAGTAGATCTTGAAATTAAACAACCAAAACGCTACAAAGTTGTATTCTTAAATGATGACACTACTCCTATGGAGTTTGTTATAAACGTGTTAATGAATATATTCAAACACACAGAAGATACTGCTAAGGATATAACCATGCAAATTCACGAAGAAGGCTCTGGTGTTGTTGGTGTGTATACATACGAAATAGCAGAACAAAAAGCTGTAGAAACCACAACACTTGCAAGGAATCACGGGTTCCAGTTGCAAATCAGAGTAGAGGAAGAATGAGCAAACTTAAAGAACTTACCTGGGAAAATCACCAGAAAGCTGAAAGAACAGAACATGCCCGTAAATTATTAAAGGGCATGTCTCCAAGAGAATATCATAGATATATCTATAATCAATATGTGCAATATGCAGTGCTAGAAAGCAGAGCAACAGAACTTGGTGTGCTAGAAGGCATTGAACGCATTGCAAGAGCAAAAAACATCAGTATGGACATGGTTGAACTTGAACGTGAACACAATATTCAACGTAATGTAGATCTATTGTGTCCTGTTGTTGCTCGTTATACTGGTCACATAATGTCACTAGAAGAAAAAGACGATTTACTTGCGCATATCTATGTAAGGCATTTTGGAGACATGTACGGTGGACAAATGATTGCAAAACGCAATCCAGGTTCAGGTAAAATGTATGAGTTTGAAGATGTAGAAGAACTAAAAACAACCGTACGTGCAATGTTACATGATGATATGGCAGACGAAGCAAATCGTTGTTTTGAATTTGCAATGGAATTGTTTGAGGAGTTAGGTGATGAGTGAAGTTTGGGATACATTAATTAAGATACAAGATAGATTGATTGAACGTTTTGATGCTACTGGCACAGAAGTTCAAGAGCCAGGTATGGATAGATTCAATCAACCTGGTTGGGTTAACAGAGTGTGGAGCAGTGAAAACTACCGTAGAGCACACGTAGATGTTGTAGATGCAAGAGACAGCAAAGGCTTGTGGATGATGCATTGTTGTGTATTTCCACATTTGGATAGTGACGGACCTATTTTTGGACTAGATGTAATTGCAGGCAAAAACAAAATTACAGGTTACTTCCATGACTATTCTCCAACTACGAACCCTAACAACGAAATGATTGAAGCATTTGGTGACGAAGTTGCAAAATTAGAATGGCGCAAGCCACGTGAATTACCAGAATGGGCAAAGGCAATCTTTACTGAACACATGGTAGCAGCAGGCAATGTTAACAGCACAGAAGAACTTGAACAACTTATGGAATTGAGTTTTACAAACATTGATGATTATTTAGAACACATTGGTGCATACAATGGCGTAGGCGATGCAGAAGAAGGCAAAGCAGCACAAAACCGTTATGCACATTTCCAAAAGCAAAATCCACATACACCACGCACAATGACCAGTCTCGGACTTGACGAAGAAGATGTGCGTGTGTTTGTCCAAGAGTGTTTATTTCCTGATATAGAGTAATGCCTATATGTAAAGCATTAGAAAATCAAGTGCATGTAACTATTGACGGTTACTACAAACCTTGTTGTGCATTTGATTTTGAAAGCAAACAATATCCAATTACAGAATATACACCTCAACAATATCTTGAGAGTGATTATATTCGCGGTATAAAAAATACCATGTTGTCTGGTTGGCATCCGGGTTGCAAATCCTGTGAGCTTAATGAAGCAAACAATAACCAGAGTATGCGTCACACTGTAAATTTTTTGTGCAGGAAGTATGACGATATACAAATGTTAGATTTGAATCTCAACAATCATTGCAATTTAAGTTGTAGAATGTGCAACAGTTTGAGTAGCAGCAAATGGGAAGAATTACTTGGATATACTAACAATAATTATAATGATTTTTCAAGCATTGTAAAACACCTACCAAAATTAAATCATATTAAATATCAAGGCGGTGAACCTTTTATAACAAAAGAAATACATCAAGTACTAAATTATGTTGCAGATAAGCAATGTCATTTTAGTTTTAGTACAAACTGCACATTATTTCCTACAAAATATATACATCTATTAGATAGAGCAGCAAGTTTGTTTGCAACATTTAGCATTGATGGCATAGGACTAACCAATGATTATATTAGACATGGAAAAACATGGACGACGATTGATGCAGTGTTCAAAAAATGGATGCAGTATTTTGAAGAAAATAAAATAAAAGGTGTACGAAGTGTTAACACAGTTGTACAAGCGTATAACTTTCACGACTTGCAAAATATAAAAAATTATCTTAATGATTACAAAGTGAAATGGAATGGACTTTTAATAAATGATATACCAGAATTTTCAATAAATGCTTTACCACAGCAATATATTGAACGTGTAAAAAATAAAACAAACGAAACATTTTTGGAAGGTTACAAATTTAATTATAAACTATATAAAAAACTCAAACAGAAAACCATTGAGCAGGATAACATTTTGAACAACAATATTAAGAATTATAATCCTCTACTTTATCAAGTGTTCAACGAAATAGACTAAATACATTATCAGGAGTAAGTTATGCGTTTTTTAGAATTCAAAGATGTAGAAAAAAAGCCACTGTTCGAATATGATTCGGGTATTACAGATCAAGAATTAAAAGACTTGATTGTTCAGCGTTTGCAAAGTGAAGATGATAGAAATATGCTTGATAGGATTTATCAAGCGTTGGAACAATCAACACTTGACGAACGTATACAAGCCACGCTTGGACAAGATGAAGATGCAAAAAGTAGATTATCAATCTTTGCTGGTCTTGTAATGAATACCGAAGGCACTTATGCTGAAAAGCAGGCCTTTATTGATAGTTATGCAGAAGGTTATATTGATACACAAAAACTTACTACTCCTAATCAAATACATCAATATGCCGAATGGCTAATAGGCCCACCGTTTGTAGAACGTGTGTTTGATAGCCTTTATGGATATACTCCACAAGGTATTGGTCCAGGGGAATATGCACTAGCTGTTTTATCACCAGATATTCAAGCAAGCGGACGCAGTGCAGAAATGGCAGGCGACCTTGTTATCAATGGTGTAATGTGTGAAGTCAAAGCAAAACAACAAAGCGGCGGTCGTTGGAGTGACAACCGTAAAGCAAAAATGAACATACGTGCTACTGAACAAGCATTTAACAATGCTGGTATCGAAGTAGGAAAAGGCATAAGCGGTAAAATGTGGGCTGATAACATTCGTAATACGCTAGAGCCAGCAGTAGTAGCAGAACTTAGCAAACTTGTTGTAAAAAATGCATTTGCTTTTGTTAACGACAATGAAGCAGGTGGATTGGTACAAGCTCTTGAATCAGGAGATGGAAGACAAATTGCACACGAATGGGGTATGTTAGCATACGAAAACTATCAACGTATGAGTAACTTTGAAACAATGTTATTATTAGACGGACCTAAGAGACATAGCCTATATTTTAGCGATGTAAATGCAGTAAGTGCAGTGATTAATGCTGGACAACCATATCTTGTTGGACCCGAACAGCAAATACATCCACAGATGACCTTCAAAATATAAATACGTTTGGAGGGCTACCAATGAAACGTATACTAGCAGTACTCGTATTACTGCCAACCATAGCAAGCGCAGACCTTGTACATCAATTCAAAAATCCCAGCTTCAGTGGTGTGGGATACAGTGCTCACGTATTGAGTCTTGAGCAATTGGAATTCAACCGTAGTGAAGATATACGCAAAGAAGCAGAAGCAGAAGCAGACCGTTTAGAGCGTGAATTAGAAAATTCAACACTGAACAAATTTATCAAAAACCTAGAAAGCAGAATTTACGCAACATTATCAAAACAGATGGTTGACAATATGTTTGCAGCCTGTGGCGATGAAACAGGTGTTACATGTAGTAACAGTGGTACAACTACTGTAGAAGGTGCTACCATTGCTTGGGTTAAAGATCCAGAAACAGGCAGTATTACACTTACAATAGATGGGGATGATGGATATACAGAAATAACCATACCAGGGCCGGGGGAGTTTACTTTCTAATGTGGAAAATTTTACCATTAGTATTTTTATTGAGTGCGTGTAGTGCAGTAATGAAAAGCGCACCAGAAAGATATCAAAGCACACCAAGTGTACAAGAAAACCCAATGGCATATGAGTTGAGAGATGTTCCAGCATTGGATGGACCTCCAATGACAATTGGTGTATACAGTTTTACAGACAAAACAGGACAAAGAGCTCCTAGTGTTACAGGTGCTAACTTGAGCAGTGCAGTCACACAAGGTGCAGAAGTTTGGGTGATAGATGCATTACTTGAAGCAGGTGCGGGCAAATGGTTTGAAGTTGTAGAACGTGTAGGAATGGATAATGTTGTAAAAGAACGTCAACTTATTCGCAGCACACGAGAAAACTATGAGAGAGACAATGCAACACCTTTGAAACCTCTAAAGTTTGCTGGTGTTATACTAGAAGGTGGCATAGTTGGATATGATAGCAATACTACAACAGGTGGACAAGGTGCTAGATACTTTGGCATTGGTGCTAGTCAAGAATATAGAATAGATACTGTTACAGTGTCAATGCGTTTGGTTAGCGTAAGCACAGGCAGAGTGTTGATGAGTGTAGCAGCAGAAAAATCAATAGCAAGTTATAGACAAAGTGCCGATGTGTTTAAATTTATTGAACTAGGTACACGCAGTGTTGAAATAGAAAATGGTTACAGTGTAAATGAACCAACAAACCTAGCAGTA
>Ga0255772_10006290_pt1 | contig 10869 bp, 10 predicted proteins | sample 071ome_34_FD_179970 | JGI IMG/M metagenome (GOLD analysis project Ga0255772, IMG submission 179970) | Coastal salt marsh microbial communities from the Groves Creek Marsh, Skidaway Island, Georgia - 071411BT metaG (version 2) | ecosystem: Environmental > Aquatic > Marine > Intertidal zone >... | reverse complement strand
GTCAGGGCATCAGGGCTGTAACCTGATTTATAGAGGGTATCCATGCCGATTCTGTCGGCTTCCTGCTCCATATCCCGGCTAAAGGCCAATTCTGCTTGAGCGCTCGCGGCATAGGTTGTGGAACCTGCAGCGATGGCTGCTGTCCCACCCGTGGTCACTGCTAACAGTACAGAAGCTAATAAACCGACCATGGTTAAGGGTTGACGTTTTTCTGCTTCCTGAACGCGTCGAGCAAAATGTCGCTGGCTTATGTGGGCTAATTCGTGACTGAGTACTGAAGAGAATTCGCCTTCGGTATTGGAGTAGCGAAATAGTCCGGTATTAACACCAATAATGCCCCCGGGAACTGCAAATGCATTGAGCGTTGCGTTATCAATGATGATGGTTTCGATACGTCGGTCTGTTAGCTGGCTGTTTTCAGCTAATCGATAAATTGTAAATTCGAGATAATCATTGAGTAATGGATCTTCAAGAATAGGTGTCTGATTTCTTAAGGCTCTAAGCCAACCTCGACCCAGTTTGTACTCTTGATCCAGAGAAATATAACCCGAGGTTGTATCTCCAAGAGACGGAAGCTGGTTTGTTGTGTAAGCGATTGACTGAAAACTGATCAGGAAACAGCAGAAAAGCGTGAAGAATCGGTAAGTTTTATTCATTGGCGCTAGCGGTACCCGCGGTTTTTTTCTTAGACTATAACAAGTTACGGTTTATGTATATCTAGAGTAAGAAGCATATAATGCACCGAGATACTCTAATTATTTAATTAATTCCTTTCTTAAGGATAGTAAAGACACGATGAATGAGCAGTCGGTTCCTCAAAATTATGATGAATTGTTGGATGCAAGTGGATTGAATTGTCCTATGCCTCTTTTGAAAACGAAGCAATCCCTAAAAAATATGGCAGCAGGACAGGTACTTAAAGTAATTGCCACCGATGCAGGGTCATGGCGTGATATTCAGGTGTTTGTAAATAATTCTGCTCATGAGTTGTTACTTGCAGAAGAAGTTGAAGCTCAATACTGCTATTGGATTAAAAAAGGAAATTCATAATGGTCAAAATTTTAAGACGTTGGGCAGGGCAGTATTTTTCGGAAGAAGAACCGGTTGTTTTCTTATTGCTATTAACACTAACGGGTGTGTGTGTTTGGTTGTTTGGCGGAATTCTAACGCCAGTCATTGCCTCTGTAATCATTGCTTATATGCTTCAGGGCTTGGTTAATTTATTAACTGAGAGGGGAGCGCCACATACCTTGGCTGTTTCTCTTGCTGTGGTGTTCTTTATCGGCGTGGCCTTAGCCTTAATGCTGGTATTGATGCCTCTGGTGTGGTCCCAGTTAACGTCCTTTTTCAGTGATTTCCCGCAATACACGGCGGATCTCGAAGAGTCTCTGGTTGGCTTGAGTGCTCAATATCCACATATTCTCTCGCCAGCTCAATTAGACGAATGGTTTGCACTTGCAAGAAGTGAGATCGGCCAAATCGGTCAGTTCCTTGTGTCGATCGGTGTGTCCAGCATCCCAGGTGTGATTACTATCCTGATTTACTTTGTTGTCGTACCTTTGATGGTGTTCTTCTTCCTAAAAGATAAGGATTACTTTCTGGAAAGCCTGCAAAGTATCTTGCCTAAGAAACGTCGTATGCTGAATGACGTGGGTGAAGAAATGAATGAACAGATTGCTAATTACATCCGCGGTAAAGTCATTGAGATTGTGATTGTTGGTGTCGCTACTTACATCGGTTTTGCAGTGTTAGGTTTACAGTATTCGGCTTTGCTGGCGCTATTAGTTGGCTTGTCAGTTCTGATTCCTTATGTAGGTGCAACGGTTGTGACTGTGCCTGTGGCTATGGTGGGGTTGATTCAGTGGGGTGTTGGTTCTGAGCTTGCGACCCTAATGATTGTTTATCTGGTCATTCAGGCGCTGGATGGTAATGTTCTTGTGCCGTTGTTGTTCTCCGAGGCTGTTAACCTTCACCCGGTTGTGATTATCGTCGCGGTATTGTTCTTTGGTGGATTATGGGGCTTCTGGGGGATTTTCTTTGCTATTCCTTTAGCGACCTTGATCAAAGCTATTATGACGGCTTGGCCTAAAGTGGCGAGTCATCAGGAAATAAATCCTGAGCCAAGTGATGCCTAGTATGCTTGTAAATCAGCTTTATAGAATCTGAATGAGCATACTGATTATATATCTACAAAAAAGCCGCTGGAATTAGCGGCTTTTTCATGAGTATCTATGAGCGACGAGTTACAGCAATTCGTCCAGCTCTGAAAGTAGATCTTCATGGTGAGATTTCGTCTTGAATTTATCCATGACCTTGAGCAAGTTGCCATCTTTACCGACAATGAACGTCGTTCGGATCAAGCCCATGAATTCTTTCCCCATGAACTTCTTTAGGCCCCAACAGCCATAAGCTTCTGCAATGGCGTGGTCTTCGTCCGACAGTAGTGAGAAGTTAAGGTCATGTTTCTCGATGAACTTTGGCAGACGAGCTACTGGATCAGGGCTGATGCCGAAAGCCACAACACCGCGATCTTCAAGTTCTTTTTTAATGTCTCTCATTCCGCACGCCTGGGTTGTGCAGCCAGGAGTAAGCGCTTTGGGATAAAAGAACAAAACAACAGGGTTCTTATCTTTAAAATCTGTCAGGTTAACAACATTGCCATCTTGATCTGGCAATGAAAACGACGGGGCAGTTTCTCCAGTCTTAGGGTGTGCCACGGGTCTCTCCTATGTGAATAAGGTAATAAATTATGGGTGCAAGATTATGTGTTAACGCAGTGGCTCAATGATAGCGTCTAGATTACGGTCATCACAGAATTGAATAAACTCATCCTTAAGTGAAGCAAGGCTTTGTTCGCTTGGAATGTTTACACGCATGGTTAGGTTGAACATTTGTGTACCGGTATGAGGTGCCGCATAGGTGCCGGTGGTCAGGTCATCGATATTGATTTTGCGATGAGAGAAGAAACCGGTGATGTCCGAAACGATACCAGGGTTATCGATCGCAATAATTTCAGTAACGTAAGCGATGGTGTTGTTACAGGTTTCACGACCCTTGGTGCGCTTGATGATCGTGGTGAGGTTTAGCGCTTCTGCTTCTGAAGCCAGTTTTTCTTCCAGTTCGGCGATGCCTTCATCTGAACCGGCAATCATCATAATAATGGCAAATTCGCCACCCAATACCGTCATTCGGCTGTCTTGAATATTGCAGCGATGGCTTGCTACCAAAGTAGAAAGATCATTCACGATACCAGGGCGATCAGAACCGAGAGCTGTGATTACTAGATTGTTTTGTGACATAACCTTCTTATTTCCCTTAATTCAGCGTTCATGTCTCAATTACAGATTTACTATCGTGGAAACGATGGCTTGAGACGTTAGTTTCTTAGATAAACTTCACACAATAATAGGCGATGGACAGGGGTTATTAAACAGATCCCGAAGAAATTCCTCTAAAGTCTGATATTCCCTTGAGAATCCCTGTTATTTCCCTTGTGTCATGTCGTATGGAACTCTAAAATGAGCGGCTTGGAATTCCAACGGAGAGGCCTAATGATTACTGGCAGTATTGTTGCACTGGTTACCCCTATGCTGGACAACGGTAAAGTTGACTGGGGTGCACTTGATCGCTTAATTGATTTTCACATTGAAAATGGAACTAATTCTATTGTTGCTGTAGGCACGACTGGTGAGTCAGCGACCCTGGATGTGAAAGAGCACTGCCTGGTCATTAAACACGTAGTAAATCGTGTAGCTGGTAGAATTTCTGTGATTGCCGGAACGGGTGCAAACAGCACAGCAGAAGCCATCGAGCTTACTGAAACGGCCGCACAGTCGGGTGTAGATGCATGTTTGTTAGTCTCGCCTTACTACAACAAACCAACTCAGGAAGGTTTGTATCAGCATCATAAAGCCATCTCTGATGCGGTAGATATTCCTCAAATTTTGTATAACGTGCCTGGTCGTACTGCGTGTGACATGCTGCCAGAAACCGTTGCTCGTATTGCTGAACTTAAAAACGTAGTTGGTATCAAAGAAGCCACGGGTGATCTTGATCGCGCAAAACAAGTGATTGATCTGGTGCCAGAAGGTTTTGCTGTCTACTCAGGTGATGATGCAACTGCCTATGAACTGATCCTGTTGGGCGGTCATGGCAACATCTCTGTAACTGCCAATGTATTGCCTGCTGAAATGTCGAAACTGTGTCAGTTGGCATTGGACGGAAAGGCAGATGAAGCCAAAGCACTCAATGAACAGCTGATGCCAGTTCATAACGCTATGTTTGTTGAAAGTAATCCAATCCCTGTGAAATGGGCATTAGCAGATATGGGCCTAATGGGTGAGGGCATTCGCCTACCTTTGACACTGCTGGATGCTAAATATCATGCACAGGTGCATGACGCACTTAAAGCTGCAGGCGCAGTTAAAGAATAAAGGAAGTTTGGGTGTCTTTTTTTTACCGATTTAAACAATTGAATGCAGTAGCGGCGATCGCTGTTACTGCATTTTCTTTATCTTCATGTTCGTTATTCTCGGACCTTGATGAAGAGTATAAGAACGTTCAGATAACCCAGCCTACCAAAGGTCTGGATGGCAAGAATATGGACTTTGTTGATCTGTACCCAGTGCCATCAAAAGATCAGTTAGCGCCGGGTGAGTTGGTTGATTCTGTACCTCGTCCTGAACCACTTTCCCTAACCGATGATAAAGATGGCGTTCAGCTGAGAAAGTTGGATGATCAACGCTGGATTGTTGTTGCTCAGCCGCCTAACCAGGTATGGCCGTTGGTTCGTCAGTTCTGGGATCTTCATCGTATTGCCGTTGTCTATGAGCAACCGAAAGACGGTGTGTTAGAAACACGCTGGATTAAACGAAATGATGATCGTCAGTCTTTGATGGCTCGCGTGAAAGGTCGTGTTTTCCTTGGTGATGATGTTTTGGATAAATACCACGTTTCTGTTGAACAGGGTATTCGACGCGGTCTAACCGAAGTACACCTGACTCAGCGTTCAGTGGGTATTTATGACAGCACTTCTGCACCAAGTTCCTATGAGCCAAATGAGAAGTGGCCAAATCAATCTGAAAATCTTGCGCTGTCAGCAGCCGTGATTGATGAGTTAATTACCTTCCTTGCCAAGCAGGTGGTATCAGGACAGAGTTCATCCTTCCTTGCTGAAGGCATTGTTGGCCAATCTCGTGTGAGCCTGGTGCGTAATGATCAGGATTATCCTGTTTTGCAGATCGACTCGAAATTTGATCGCGCTTGGGCATCGGTGGTTAATTCTGAAGATGAGCAAGTGTTGAAAGTAACCGACAGAAACCGCTCCGATGGTACTATCTTCGTTACTTACAATCCCAAGGCCAAACAAGATGAGCCTGGTTTCTTTGCCCGCCTATTTGGTGCTGATGCCATTTCGGACAGTGACCGTGAGTTGATCATTAAAGTCGTCGAAGTTGATCAATTCAGAGTGCAAGTTCTGGTTGTAGATAAAGACGATAATGTGTTGGATAAGTCTGAAGCATTACATGTGCTTGAGTTTATTCAGGATCGTTTATTCTAAGTGTTTTATGTGGGCGCTCTTTTTGAGCGCTCGCATCTCCTCTCTGTTTTTCTTTAGTTCTTAGCATCTATGAGCGTAATCGAGTTTTCGTCGTTAGGCAGTGGTAGTAAAGGAAATGCTACCTTGGTGAAAGCAGAAGACACCATCATCATGATTGATTGTGGTTTTACTGTGAAAGAGACGGAAATTCGCTTGGCTGCCGTGGGGCTAGATCCTTCTCAAGTCTCTGCTGTATTGGTCACACATGAGCATGGTGATCATATTAAAGGCGCCGCGCCTTTTGCCCGGCGATATAAAATCCCTGTTTATATGACCTATGGGACGGCTAGAGCCAAGTCTTTAGAAACTCATACGCAATTATCGCTGATCTGCAGTCACGAGCCTTTCAAGGTCGGTGCGTTAAGCATTCAGCCTGTAATTGTCCCTCATGATGCGCAAGAGCCGGTTCAGTACATTGTTCAATACAATAATCGCCGTCTTGGCATCCTGACTGATCTTGGCAGTTATACGCCTTACGTTGTGAATCACTACAAACAGTGTGATGCGTTACTGCTGGAATGTAACCATGATCTGGAAATGCTTCGATATGGCCCGTATCCACCGTCCTTGAAACAACGAGTCGCGGGTAACTACGGTCATTTGAATAACAACCAGGCAGCAGATTTCCTAAAGCAAATGGATCAGGACAAATTGCAGCATTTGGTGGTGTCTCACGTCAGTGAACAAAACAACAATGTTGAGGTGGCGTTAGATGCTTTGGCGCAGGTCTGTGCTAAGGGGAGGGATTGGATTAAAGTCGCTAATCAGGAAAAAGGCTTCTCCTGGCTCAGTATTGATTAAGCGACTGCGCTCATTAACTCGGCGTTATAAATGACCTCAAAATACTGATTTACCTTTAAGTAGACTGCGCTTTCTCGGTCATTTATGCCTTGATTAGTTGATGCTTGTATTTATCTTCTGTTGGAAGAAGGCTCAGCTTATGAAGCCTCATCCTCTTCTTCCTGTTCCTCTTCATCTTCGATTTCAGCCAGTTCTTTGAGGCGATCTACGACTTTACGGTTTAGAGTACCATCTGGGAAATCACCGTCGTCAGTCTCAGTACCAGGCTCTGCACCGGTCAAAATTTCCAATGCTTCATCCGCATGACCTACGGCATAGATATGGAAGTTACCTGCTTCCACCGCGTCGATGATGGTGCGATCAAGCATAAGATTTCGCACATTGGATTTCGGAATGATGACGCCCTGATCTCCGGTTAAGCCGCGTGCTTCACACAGACGGAAGAAACCTTCGATTTTTTCATTAACACCACCGATCGCTTGAACCTCACCGTGCTGGTTCATGGAGCCCGTCATTGCCATAGACTGCTTAATTGGAGTTTTGGTGAGAGCGGATAGCAAGCAGCAGAGCTCAGCCAGTGATGCGCTGTCCCCATCAATATGGCCATAACTTTGTTCCATGGCGAGACTGGCAGAAATGGCCAGTGGGAAGTCCGTGGTATATCGACCACCCATGTAACCACTCATGATCATCACCCCTTTGGAGTGAATGGCTTGGCCTAGATTTGCTTCACGTTCGATGTCCACGATACCGCGTGAACCAGGGTAGACCGCTGCAGTGATGCGAGCTGGTGTACCGAAGGTTGAATCACCAATTTCTAGTACGGTCAGACCGTTAATCTTACCAATGGCATCGCCGTCAGTATCAATCAGTATGGTGTCGTCCAGCATTTCCTCGAGAATACGATCGGCGATTCGGCCGGTCCGATTCTGTTTGGCGGCCAGCGCTTTATCGATGTGTTTACGATCGATCTGAGCATCCCGAGACAGCTTCCGAACAAGTTCGGCTTCACCGAGTAGTTCGAAGATATCGCCAATGCGGGCCGATAAATGACGCTGGTTGTCGGCAAGTCGAGAGCTGTATTCCACCATGCGGGATACGCCTTCGGAGGATAGATCTTTGTAGCCTTTTTCATCTACGCGACTTTTTAACAATTGGGTAAAGAACGTCAGGGCAGTGGGTGTTCGAGGTAAACGCTCATCGAAATCCACCAGAACCCGGAATAGCTCTCTGAATTCATCGTCATAGTCTTGAAGGAGGTAATAAACTTCACGCGAGCCAATCAGAATGATTTTCACATGCAAAGGGAGGCTGTCTGGAGACAAGGTCGCCGGACTTAATAGACCCATATCGGAATAAGGTGATTCCATCGCCAGTTTGCGAGATTTGATGGCACGTTTCAGTGCATCCCAAACGAAGGGTTCAGACAATAATTTATCGGCTTCGATAACCAGATAACCGCCATTGGCCTTGTGCAAGGCGCCGGGTACGATCTGTCGATAGTTAGTTGTCAGGGTGCCTTGATCTGGCGTGTATTCGATGCGGCCAAACAAGTTACGATAACTTGGATGACTCTCATAAATTACGGGTGCACCGGACTCTTTAGAGCGGGACACCATAATATTAGGTTCGTATTGATCCAGCAGAAGAGTGCGTTTTTGAGCGTCTTCCATCTTTTCAAGGATTCGCTCTTCAACCAGCTGGTCAATAACGGTTTTTAGAAGATGTTCTCGAGTGCGCTCCAGGAACAGAGTGACACCATTAAATTTGCCGTAGGTTTTCTTCAGCGGTTTAAGCAGGGGTTTGATTGCTTCATCAATGGTTGCCTGGTTCAGTTTGCGTAGCTGTTCGTTACTTTCACGGCGCCACTGTGGAAGGTTGATCAGCTCATTGTTGAGCATGTCTTCCAGATCGCTGATGGTCTGATGAATCTCTTCACGATCTTCGTCAGGAAGCTGAGCGAACTCAGTTTCATCAAGTGCTTTGCCTTCCCGAATCGGTGTGAAGGTGATGCTGCCCGAGTCTTTAAATACAGCAATGTTCGCACGCAGTGCTTCACGTTCAACATTGTCCAGTGCTTTGTCATACTGCTGGTTGAAAGCACGATCAATCTGATTCTTGTTGTGTTGATAGGTGGGATGTTCGAATACCGAAGGGAAGGTGCTCATCAAGTTATCAACGAAACGCTCAAGATCGTGTTTGAAGTTATTCGCAAGACCAGCTGGCAACTCAATAGCCATTGGTTCTTTGGTGTTTTCGAAGTGATTAACGTAAACCCAGTCGCTTGGCGTATCTTGATCTGTGGCGATGTTTGCTAGATAGTCCTGAACGTAGGAAGAACGACCTGTTCCTGTTTCTCCCATTAGATAGATGTTGTATCCGGGTCTGTCCATGGCAACACCGAATTCAAGGGCGTTGACTGCTCTGTCCTGACCAAGAATGCCATCAAACGGCTCGACCTCATTGGTTGCATTGAAGCTTGCTTCAAGGGTGGCTGTTGCAGCACTCAGTTCACTGGGCTTAAGGCGTTTCGGGTGTCTTTCCATGATTAATCCTTAGGTATACAACAAATGCATAAGGTGCAACGGCATTTTGCAGAAGCGTTTTTTACTGATCGTGCATTTTTATATAGGTATTTCTTAAATCCTCAACGAAACTTTCGAATTCGTCAAATAACGATTCACTGATGGCTAGGTCTAATTTAGCTTGTTCGCCGAATATTTGATCAGTTGGCGTAATCTCTTTGCCTTGTAACCAGCGTTGTACCTGGTTAATTTCCTGATAGTTGGTTGTTAATTGAACAATTATTTTATTTTCAAGAGGTTGCCATTCTGCTGTATCCAGCACCAATTTTGTGGCCGTTGAGTAAGCCCGGACCAAACCACCGGCGCCTAATTTAATACCACCAAAGTATCGAGCGATGACCACGGCACATTCACCTACATCATTGTGAGTAAGTACATTCAGCATAGGTTTTCCTGCGGTCCCTTTAGGTTCTCCATCGTCACTTTGATTCCAGTTGTGGGCATTATTTGGCATTCCAAGAATATAGGCCCAACAATGATGGCTGGCTTTTGGGTGAGCTTCGCGGATACCGGCTAGCCAGTTTTTAAAATCACTGTCCGAATTGATTCTGGCTAGATAGGCTACAAAGCGGCTTTTCTTTTCTTCATATTCATAAATATGAGATTTGGCAGGAGTTCTGGCGATCGACATCAGGTAAAAGTAGTAAGTTGCTGTATCAGTAGCGTTTGATTGTAGGGACTCGGCAAGATGAAGCAAATCATTAATGTGAATTGGATGAAATTCACATTTTTTAGTGAAAAGTGTGAACCCGTTTGTCTGTTTTTGAAAAGCCAAATTTGCGACACCTCCAATCCGCATCTACTCTGAAATACAGGAAGACAGAGATATAAGCTCCAACAAAAACAATCGGTTGCTCGTAGTGCGAGAGTGTTTATCTGTTTCTCTGCACAAGCGGTCATGAGTCAGTCGAGGTCTGAATGAAGTCGCCAATCGTTGCTATACAACAATTTGATTTGAATGGTTTGGAAAGCCTGAGCGATAGCACATTAATGTCCTATCTCGATGGTAAGTTCTCTCCAGTAGAACTGAAGAGTTTTTTAAGATTTAAAAATCGTATTTCACAGGAGTTATCTCAACACCCACTATTTACCGAAAATCACTTTATAAATTGGTTCAGTGATACTGACCTAAGTGATTACGATGTGCAGCATTTCCTTATTCAATTTGCGATCTTTGCAGAGAATCTGGCACATGCGCAATTCAGCCAGATGCAATCTATTGATAGCGCTCAGCAAGCAGCCATTCAGGATATGATTTCTGACAGTCTGGTAAATGGCGCAGATAAGAATCTTTTTGGTCAATTAAGTTTGAATTTGAATGGGGATGGCAATTACTCAGATGTTAAACAACATCAGATTGAAGGCGGTTTGTTGCGTTACATGACTCCGCACTACAGTTTGATTGCCAAAGTGGCTGAACATCTGGGAATGCCGTTCGAATTATTGGGTCAGAAAGAGTTAGCGACTGATAGTACCGATTTTGTATGTCGTGAGTTAATTAAACTTTACAGTCATCCCGATCCAGAAGTGTCCTATGCGTCTGCCTTTGCGATGGAGTTCTGGATGGAACAAGGTTTCTGGGATCACATTTTGGCAGGGTTAATTCGTTATAAACACACCAAGGGGATTTCTGATTTTCCTGTGGCGGTGTTTACCTGGAATGGTCAACATCACGAGTCGTATCAGAAGGCCCGGATGAAGAAATTGGAACATTTCTATTTTAATCATGTGGTGAATGAAGAGCATTTTATGAATGCGGCGGATGATCTGCTTGATACCATTTTGCTCTTTTGGGAGGGACTTTATTCCGACCGAAAGTCGATACATTAACCTCATAACTCAGGAGGTGCATTGTCAGATATGGTAAGTTGGACATAGAAAGTT
>Ga0255772_10006285_pt1 | contig 10875 bp, 9 predicted proteins | sample 071ome_34_FD_179970 | JGI IMG/M metagenome (GOLD analysis project Ga0255772, IMG submission 179970) | Coastal salt marsh microbial communities from the Groves Creek Marsh, Skidaway Island, Georgia - 071411BT metaG (version 2) | ecosystem: Environmental > Aquatic > Marine > Intertidal zone > Salt... | reverse complement strand
CTCAGGACCGGTAAGTCCGATAGGAGTTAAACCTTGTCTTGTCTCATTAACATTTTTCTTTCCAAGAGATTCGGCCCATAACTGGACATACCACCTATTAAAACCTTCTAAGAAAGAAGAATAAGAAAAGAGAGTATTTATTGAAAACCTGGATTTATTTTCAACTATAAATCTTGCCTTCTCAAAAATATTTTTGTAATAACCACCTTGGGAAAAAAAATCATCATGTACTTTTCTACATCCAGATAATAACAGATCTATTTTAATGCCAACCATAGCTAGTGGAATCAGGCCCACTGGACTAAATACAGAAAACCTTCCTCCAATATTCTTCTTAATTTCAAAGAAAGGAATTTTATTTTTTGATGCGAATTTGTGAAGGGGACTCTCAAGTTCACTGATAACTGTAGAATTCTTATTATTAATATCTACAAAATTGTCAACATGCTTTAATATTGCATTAACTTCTATTGTTTTGCCTGATTTAGAAACAACCACAAAATGCGAGTTTGTTAAATCAATTTTGGATAAGCAATTATTAATTTTTCTTGGATCACTAGTATCGAGAAAAACTAATTTCTTCTCATATTTGAATGTTGGATCGAGAAATTCAAAAATTGCTTTTGTGCCCAAACTTGATCCACCAAGACCAATAAGAACAATGTAATTTGCTTTGATTGATAAACAATACTTTTTAATTTCAGATATATCCTGAAATGGCAGATTGTAATAGCCAATCTTACTTTTTTCACCTTTGATAATAGTGAATATTTCATCATTTGATTTTATTTGATAAAAATTACGGGAATATTTCATTTACATTAATCATTTTTTTTAGTAGATTATACTTTCTTATAAATTCTAAAAATTAGATCATCATTATGAAGCTCAAGGTATATGTTATATCTCTATCTTCTTCGCATTCTAGAAGGAAGATTCTTAAACAACAATTTAATGATTTAGAACTTAAATTCGAACTAATTGATGCTGTTACACCAAGAGATATTCCTCAAGAACAAATTCATACTCTTAGCAAGCAATGGTTGAGACCGATGAAAAATACCGAACTTGCATGCTACCTCTCACACAAAAAAATATGGGAGATAATTTCAAATGATAATTTACCGTCTTTGATTTTTGAAGATGATGTTCTTTTATCAAAAAAGATTGTTTCACTACTTGAGTCAATATCCTTGATGAGACAGAATTATGATTTAATTAACTTGGAGAACAGAGGTAGAAGAAAATTCGTTTCTAGAAACTCTATCACTATTGATGGCTACCATGAACTTTTTAGACTTTATCAAGACAGGACTGGGGCAGCAGCTTATATTCTTTCAAAAAATGGAGCAATTAAGCTACTTGATCATGAAAGAAGAAATGGGGTCGCACTCGCTGATGCTCATATAACTTCCTGTAACAATCTTAAATCGTTCCAAGTCGAGCCAGCCGTCGCAGTTCAATTTGATCATTGTGACTTCTACAAAATTAACCTTAAAAATTTTGACTGCAATTCAATATCTCAGTCTACTGTTAGCTCAGCAAAAAACATGAAGGGAGGTGTGACCTACAGATTTAAACGATTAAAGTTTCAACTCCTTCTTGGCTTAAAGCAAATTATGCTAATCCCTATAAGTAAAAGAAGATATATAAAACTTATCCCGAATGATTTTCTGTAATAGTCGAATCATAAATGCCCAATAAAGCAGTGCTAATAAAAAAAATGAAAACTGCATTTATATGCTCTTCGCCAAAGGCTATATGTGAAATACCAAATAACAAATATCCTGATATGAGTATTAATCCCATTTGACTATATTTTTTAACATAAAAGTTTTGTTTTAAAACGCTGGAAAATCTTTTAAATGGAAGAAATAGCATAAAAAATAAAGCGACCAACCCTAGTATTCCTGATGAAACTAAGGTAGTGATATACTCATTATGAAGATGCGTATAGTCTTTGATATCACGCGCTTCAGTCGGGGCATATAAAGCTGCCGCTTGATTGGCGCTTCTATAACCATATCCAAATATAGGTGACTCTTTGAAGGCTTCGATACCTGCTCTCCACATCAGGAACCTTTCGCCAACAGAAGATTGATTTTCAATATTCGATAATGAGTCGCTTGTATTTTGCACTCCAAGATTAAATCTATCTTGCGCTGAAGGAATCATGAAAAATATAGCGATTGATAGAAAAAATAATCCTAACAATGAGAAAAACTTAAATTTAAAATCTTTAAAAGATGGGAAAACCAAAAAAATATAAATTATAAACATGCCAAATAAGGCGATCCATGACCCTCTGCTACCTGAACCTATAACTGATATAAGCCCAAGAATAACAGCAACTATGGAAAGAGTTTTAGAAGATTTTGACTCTTCACGAAAATTTAAAACTGAAAAAACCACAAAAAGAGCTGCAATATCAGCAAAAATGTTGGCATTTACCATTCCACTTGCCCTTACAGCCTTTTCTGAAGATAAAAACAACTCAAGTAGTGCTATTATTCCCATTGAAATTGAAGCAAGTTTTATACTCAAAATTTTGGTTTCGAAATCTAAAGTGCTCTTTAAAAGTGCGATACACAGAAATGGGATAAGAAGGTAATGAAGCTTCCTACCAAGATGAAAAAAATTTCCATCAAAGCCATGGTTAATAAATATTGAGAATGCATATATGAAAAAATATGAAAGAGATACAATTGATATTAACCTTGTTCTCTCATCATTAAGGGGATTTATTTTTTCAGTAAAGATTAAATAAATTCCATAAATAACTAAAATAAGCAAAATTAAGTTTCCAGTTATTTTGATCGTACCTATCAAAATCGGAAATAAAAATATTAGAATATTTATTAAATTTATGTCTTTCGATAGAATCTTCATTACAAAAAAACCAAAATTGTGAAAAAAAACTTTATTACAAACATAATTGATTCTGATTTAGAGGTTGGATTACATGAAAAAATTCAAACTCGTTTTCCTCCTGAGCCAAACGGATATCTCCATATAGGCCATGCAAAATCAATTATTCTCAATTTTGAGATCGCAAAATTTTACTCAGGACAATGCAATCTCCGTTTTGATGATACCAATCCTATCAAAGAGGATGCTACTTTTGTCGATCTAATTGAAAAAGATATTTTATGGCTTGGTTATGAATGGAGTTATCCAACTAAAAATAGTTCTGATTACTTTGACATTTTTTACAAGTCAGCTATTGAATTAATTGAAAAAAATTTGGCATATGTTTGTTTTTTATCAAACGAAGATATCAGAGAATATCGAGGAACACTAAAAAAGCCTGGCATTGATAGTCCATATAGAAATCAGTCGGTTGAGGAAAACCTTGACCTATTTCAAAAAATGTTTCGTGGTGATTTTAATGAAGGCGAATGTGTCTTGAGAGCAAAAATAAACATGTCTAGCAGTATTATTTGTCTGAGGGATCCAGCCCTTTATAGGATTATTAAAGCTGACCATCACATTACAAAAAACACATGGAAAATCTACCCAATGTATGATTTTGCTCATTGTATTTCTGATGCTATTGAAGGAATTACTCATTCGTTATGCACTCTTGAATTCCAAGATAACCGAAGGCTATATGATTGGATTCTTGATAATTTAGATGATTTTAAAATTCCTAACAGGCCACAACAATATGAGTTTTCAAGACTTAATCTTGAGTACACAGTAGTTTCTAAGAGAAAATTAAAATTGCTAGTTGAAAATAAACATGTTTCTGGCTGGGATGATCCTAGAATGCCAACAATTTCTGGACTTAGAAGAAGAGGCTATACTCCTCAGAGCATAAAAAATTTTGTGGATAAAATAGGCATCTCCAAAGTAGACTCAACTACAGATATAAAAATCCTTGAAGACTCCATTCGAGAAGATTTAAACTTAAAAGCCAAAAGGACGATGGCAGTTATCAATCCTATAAGAGTAATAATAGAGAATTACCCTGAAGATAAAATCGAAACAATTGAAGCGCCGATTCACCCTCAAAATGAATCTTTAGGTAAAAGAGAGATTTTCTTCTCAAGAGAATTATTCATTGAACGTGAAGATTTTTGTGAAATTGCCCCGAATGCAAAATACAAACGATTAAGTTTAAATAAAGAGGTTCGACTTAGAAATGCATATGTTATTGAAGCAACCACATTCGATACTGACTTTGATGGAAATGTAACCACAGTTTATGCACAATATGATCCCGAAACACTTGGCAAAAACCCTGCCGATGGCAGAAAAATTAAAGGTGTGATTCATTATGTTGAGGCGACACAAGCTATGAAAGCAGAATTCAGAATTTATGATAGGTTATTTACAACAGAGAACCCTGGAAAACATCAGAATTTTGAAGATTTTCTAAATCCTAACTCTCTAGATGTGTGTTATGGTTTTGTTGAATCAAATATGATTGGAGCTAAACTATATGAGGCATACCAGTTTGAGAGGAACGGTTATTTTTGTAGAGATGAAGACTCAGAGGCAAGATTAGTTTTCAATAAAACCGTATCATTAAGAGATAGTTGGGAAGGTTAATCTATTTTCTGTAACCATTTCTCAACTAAAGTAATTTCCTTTTGATTGGTAAGATCAATATGTAGAGGTGTAACTGAAACATAATTATTTTTTATTGCATGAAAATCAGTACCGATACCATTTTTAGCCTCCTTTCCATTTTCCCCAATCCAGAATTGGGAACAATCATCTTTGTCAGGATAAATGTTTTCTGACTGATGACGATTACCTAGAAATGTAGTTTGAAAACCTTTCACTTGACTTAGCTCTATATCGGGCACATTGACATTTAGAATCGTACTCGGTGAGAGTTCAGCAAAATGAATACTATTGATTAACTTATCAGTTATCTGCGCAGCGGTCTCAAAATAGACGCCACCCCAACTTGCAAGAGACACAGCCATTGAAGGAAGTCCAATAAATCTTCCTTCAATTGCAGCAGCAACTGTTCCAGAATATATCACATCATCACCTAGGTTAGGTCCTGAATTTACCCCTGCAACAACAATATCAAATGTATCCTCAAAAAAACCACACAAAGCCATATGGACGCAATCACTGGGAGTGCCATCAAGATAGTAAAGTTTTTCATTCAATTTGATAGGCTTTAATGGTTTGTCAATTGTTAAAGAGCTACTGGATGCAGATTTATTGTATTTTGGGGCGAAAACAAAGACTTCGTGTTTTCTTGAAAGAGTGTCTGCTAATTGACTAATTCCAGGTGAGTTATAGCCATCATCGTTACTTAATAAAATTCTCACTTAGAAAAAGAAAGTTCAATTTTATTTTTGCAAACTCCCACCTTGACTGAACCCCCATTAATCAAACTACCAAATAGTAATTCATCAGACAAAGGCTTTTTAATTTCCTTTTCAATGAGACGTGACATTGGCCTTGCTCCCATTTGGTTGTCATAACCATTACTTGCAAACCAATCCCTGGCTTCATCTGAGATAACCAAAGATACATTCTTCTCTTCCAAAATATTTTCTAGATCAAATAAGAATTTGTTAACAACGTAGATAATGGTTTCTTTAGACAGAGGATTAAAAAATATGACTTCGGATAAACGATTTCTAAATTCAGGTGCAAAAACTTTTTTCAACTCTTGTTCATAATCCAGAGAATGGTCCTGCTCTGAAAATCCAATCGAAGATCGCTGAACATTTCTAGCTCCGACATTCGAAGTCATTATCAAAATGACATTCCTAAAGTCAACCTCTCTTCCATTGGCGTCAGTTAGTTTCCCGTTATCCATGACTTGAAGAAGAATATTAAATATATCTGGGTGCGCTTTTTCAATTTCATCTAATAATAAAACAGCGTATGGATTTGAATTAACTTGTTCAGTTAATTGTCCACCTTCATCATAACCAACATATCCTGGAGGAGAACCAATCAATTTTGATACAGAGTGTCTTTCCATATATTCACTCATATCAAATCTTAATAATTTCACTCCTAGTATTGAAGCCAACTGTTTTGAAATTTCTGTTTTACCAACTCCTGTAGGGCCGGCAAATAAAAATGAACCAAGTGGCATATCTGTTAAATTTAAACCTGATCTTGAGAGTTTAATGGCAGATGATAAAACCTCAACAGCATGATCTTGACCGAAAACACCAAGTTTAAGTCTCTTTTCAAGGTCTTTCAAAAGAGTCTTGTCATCCGACGAAATTTGCTTACTTGGAATTCTTGCCAACTTAGCGACAATATCTTCAATATCAGCAACTCCAATATTTTTCTTCCTTTTAGAAGCAGGAAGAATTCTTTGTAAAGCTCCAACTTCGTCTATTACATCTATCGCTTTATCTGGCAAGCGTCTATCAGACATATGCCTATGAGAAAGTTCAACTGCTGAGACAAGTGCTGCCTTAGAGTAGTTGACTTTATGATGATCTTGATAATGCTTCTTCAAGCCAATCAAAATCTTTATAGAATCTTCGACAGAGGGTTCTTCAATATCTATTTTTTGGAATCTTCTTGTGAGAGCATGATCCTTTTCGAAAATCTTTCTATATTCCTCATATGTGGTAGATCCAATGCACTTAAGCGATCCATCTGCTAGTGCAGGCTTTAAGAGGTTTGATGCATCTAAGGATCCTCCTGATACACTTCCAGCACCTATTAGGGTGTGAATTTCATCGATAAAAAGAATACCATTAGGTATTTTCCTGAGGTCATCTAGAACAGCATTTAGTCTTTTTTCAAAATCACCCCTATACTTTGTACCAGCAATAAGAATTCCTATATCAAGAGAAAAAATTTTGGCATCTTTTAAAACCTCAGGAACACTGCCATCAAAAATTTTTTTGGCCAAACCCTCGGCAATTGCAGTCTTTCCAACACCGGCTTGACCGACCAATAAAGGGTTATTTTTTCTTCTTCTTGAAAGTACTTGTACAGTCCTCAATAGTTCCTCATTTCTACCCATAATAGGGTCAATTTTTCCTTCTGAGGCTTTTTTGCATAAATCAACTGCATATTTTTTCAAATTAGAGCCAGAAGATTCTTTTTGCGAGGTTTCGCTTGGTCCGACATCACTATTTTCCTCAATCGGGTAATTTGACAAATGCTCCATTACATCAAGCCTTGAAATATCGTTTAGTTTGAGCAAATATACAGCATGAGATTCTTTTTCTGAGAAAATACTTATCAATACGTTCATTGAATTCACGGAAGATTTTTGAGCAGATTGAGCTTGGTAAACGCTTCTTTGCAAAACTCTTTGAAATCCAACAGTAGGAACGATATCTAACTCACTATCCTGTGCGACAGTGGGTGTATTATTGTCGATGTATTGAAGTAGTTCAGCTCTAAGACTTTCAATATTGACATTTCTAAGATTTAAAAATGCAGTAACTTCTGACGTGTTTAAAAGAGCTAAAAGCAAATGTTCTACAGTAACAAACTCTAGTCTACTTTCCCGAGCAGATGCCATGATCTGATTAATTTCTTGTTGAAGTTTCCCTTCTATCATGAATTAATTATAGCAAACTAAACTTCGTTCAATTCTTTAATAACACTCATTAAAGGTTGGTTATTTTTACGGGAAAATTCCGTGACTTGAGTTACCTTGGTTTGAGCAATATCAAATGAAAAAATTCCACATATTGCTTCACCTTCGATATGAATTTTGAGCATTAAGGTTTGAGCATCATCAGTTGACTTATTGAAAAATCTTTGAAGCACCTCAACAACAAACTCCATTGATGTATAGTCATCGTTTAATAAGAGGACAGCATATTTGCTCGGAATCTTTGTTTTAATTGAAGAGATAGTTTTTAACTTAGTGGCCATTTTAGAACTTTTTGTACAACAAGATACTTAATGCTAGCATTACCATGATTATGAATATTATAGTGATAAAAGAAAAGATCTCTAGCTGTATGAAAAGAGATAACAATCTAATTAAATAGAAAGCTAGAATAGATAAAATAACGCCAATTGTAATTTGTCTTGTTAATGAAAAAGAATTGTTTATTCTCAGTAAAACCACAATTGCTGTGAAAGCAATTAAAAGCGTAAAAATAGGAATAAGAATACGATTTTGAATTTCGTTAACTGTTTTTGCGTCTCTTTTGACTAATAATGACTTCATAAGGTCTATCATAGTCAGGTAACTTGGTGAAATGAGCGGTAAGTTTTTTAACTCAAAGTTTGTAAGGTTTTTATTTTCCATTATGTCAATCTGATATTTATCTTCCAAAGGTTTGAAAATCAATCCAGGCTGAGCTAGAAATTTTTCACCTTCAGCTTGATAAGATTTATATCCTGATAATGTATTTTTTTTATTTAATTCAAATATTTTTATGGAATGTAGATTATCGTTAGTTTGCATTGGAGAAACATTTATTATTTCATTATTTCTTTTAAGCCAATAATCTGAAGAATTCTTAGTGACCGGCGATTCAATCTCTAATTTTTTTGCTCGCAATATTTCAGCTTTAATTGAAGAGAAATTAGCAACTTCATTTATGAAAAAGAATATCAGGAGGGCAAAAGTTAGAAAATAAAAGAATTTCCTAGAAATTTGTTTTTTACTCATGCCAGAAAAGTATATTGGTAAGATTTCATTTTCAGATTTGAGGTCTGAAACGGTAATGATTGAACCGATAATCAAGGCAATACTTGACATCATACTAAGGTACAGTGGTGTTTTAAGTATTAGATAAATAATGCTGCTTCCTAAGTCATATTGATTGACTCCAATATATTGCAATTCATGAATAAACTGAAATCCACTAAAAATTAGAATCAACACAATTAAAACCAAAATTGTATTTTTCAAAAGAGCTTTAAATAAAAAATTATCAATAATTTTCATAAAAATAACCTTTAGAAAATTTCAGTAATTAGGTGAAAGTTAAATATTTTAAAAAATAATTATTAATACTTATAAATATCATGACCATGAAATAAGCTTGCAATTCAACTCAGTTAATTTTAGCACTTGTAATGGAACCTAACTAATAAGGAAATGTTATAGTTAATCTAGAAAAAATGCGATGACACCTCACATTAGTCGCAATAACATTAAGGTTGATTTTACTTTATTGGTGCCCGGAGCCGGAATCGAACCGGCACGGAGTTTAACCTCCGCAGGATTTTAAGTCCTGTGTGTCTACCAATTTCACCACCCGGGCATATACATGCTATTTAAACAGTGGGAATTATATACGATAGGTTGGTAAAATTCTCAAAAACTCTTTCTTCTAAAAGAATATGGGAATTACTAAAATACTAATCATAGCATTACTTGTTTGGACTGCTTTAAAAGTGTATTCAGTTGTTAAATCTAGATCAAATGATTCAGATGATAACAGAATGAATAAAAAAATTATTCCTTGTAGCTTTTGCAAAACCCACGTACCTTTATCTTCTGCAATTAGGGTTAATAATAAATACTTCTGTAGTAAAGACCATTCAAAAAATGCTTAAATTTATTATTGATTTTTTACCAATTGTTCTTTTTTTTGTTGTTTATAAGAACTATGGTATTTATCCCGCTATTTATTCAATGATTGCCGCTACAGCATTACAAATTTTATTCACCAAAATCCAAACAGGTAAATATGAAAAATCGCATTTAATTACGTTTGCTCTTTTGGTTATTTTTGGTGGCATAACATTGGTATTCAATGATCCTGCATTTATCATGTGGAAGGTGAGTGTTCTTTATATAGTTTTTGCTCTAGTCTTAATTGGATCGGTTTTCATTGGGGAAAAGACCCTACTCCAGAGAATGCTTGGAAAGGAAATAAATGTTCCACAAAATACCTGGAAAACTGTGACTTGGTTCTGGAGTATAGGTTTCTTAGTTATTGCCGCAATTAACGCAATTTATGTGAATTCAGCATTAGTGGCTAGAAGTAATTTTTTAAGCACTGCAAGTATTTCTGGAGAAATAGAACTTCAGGAGGTTAATTGTTCGATATCCCCTTATTCTGATGCGTGTTTTATTGCTCAACAAACAGAAGATGCATGGGTAAACTTTAAACTTTTTGGTACATTAGGTTTAACTTTTCTGCTAATAATAATAACTGTATTGATGATCTCAAAATACATAAAACCTAAAAAATAATGAATAAGACCTGTCTTAACCCACTACATATTGAACTTGGCGGGAAAATGGTCGATTTTGGTGGCTGGGAAATGCCACTAAATTATGGCTCACAAATTGATGAGCACCATTATGTCCGAAATGATGCAGGCATGTTCGATGTCTCCCATATGTGTGTTGTTGACATTAGGGGTATTTCTTCTCAGAATTTTCTTAGGTTTTTAATTGCAAATGATGTCAAAAAACTAAATTCTAAAGGTCAAGCTTTATATAGTTGCATGCTTAACGAAAGTGGGGGTGTAATTGATGATCTTATTGCATATTACCTAGATGATGACTCCTATCGTCTAGTTGTTAATGCAGGTACCACTGAAAAAGATTTAGATTGGATATCAAAACAAAGTGAAGAATTTGATGTTTCAATAAATCATAGGGCAGATCTCGCAATGATTGCTGTTCAAGGACCAAATGCTATTTCTAAAACTTATCAAGCAATTCCAGGGACTGAGGAAATTTGTAGAGATTTAAAGCCTTTTCATGCTGTTTCAATCGGTTCGTTATTTATAGCCAGAACCGGATATACCGGAGAGGATGGGTTTGAAATTATTCTTCCTGAGAAATCTGCTGAATTTACTTGGAAGATGCTGAAAGATACAGGCGTAAAACCTTGTGGGCTTGGTGCTAGAGATACTCTCAGACTTGAGGCGGGAATGAGTTTATATGGCTCAGAGATGGATGACTCTGTTTCACCTCTTGAATGTAATTTGAGTTGGACTGTT
>Ga0255772_10006284_pt1 | contig 10876 bp, 11 predicted proteins | sample 071ome_34_FD_179970 | JGI IMG/M metagenome (GOLD analysis project Ga0255772, IMG submission 179970) | Coastal salt marsh microbial communities from the Groves Creek Marsh, Skidaway Island, Georgia - 071411BT metaG (version 2) | ecosystem: Environmental > Aquatic > Marine > Intertidal zone >... | reverse complement strand
TATCACATATAATCTCTATTATTTTATTTTTATTTTTATTTTTAGTATTTTTCAAGGTATTCATGTAATGATATAATTTTTTTGAGTTTTTAAAATATTCTTCATAACAACGTTTTTCGTTATTAATTCCCTCAATACATTTTAATTTTGAATTTGTTGTATGTTTTATATTTTTAAATATATCTATTAAACACGACGGAACTTTATTATTTAGTAATAATTTTATTTTATTTCTTAATGATATTAAACATAAATCATAACCCTTTTCATCAATCGGTTGAACTGAATGTATTTGCATTTTTGAATTTTTATGTTTAAATGATGTATTCACTGTATTTTCATTTGTATATTGAATATGTAATAATTCATCTGATGATTTTTTAAAATAATTTATATAATTATTGTATATACCCACCATATATAAATTTGTATCAAAAATATATGATAATTCTAATATATGATTTTTTGTTAATCCTAATGAATATTGATCACCTATATTATTAACATTACCATGAAAATTTTCATACATATATTTTCCTATTTCATATGATTTAGGTCCAATTATAGTAATATCATAATCAGATGTTATATTTGTAGATCCTATAGCACTATAACAATGATGTTCAATATTATTATATTCATTCTCTTTAAAATACTTTAAATAATAATATTCAACCAAATAGATACGAATGGAATCTAATAATCTTAATCCTATAGAACAAGTATTTTTATGTTTTTTTAACATATTCCACCCTTTATTTGATAATAAATTTAAATTATCTATATTACGACACTTATTATTCATACATATATTACATTCATTTTTATTAAATTCATTATACATATATTCTACATATTTTGCATATATTATGATATCTATTGTATTTGTCTTTTTATTTTTATAATATTTTATAATATTTAACAATGTTCTATCTATAAAATTTCCTAAAATAGAATGACTAAAATCAATAATATCACCAATGTTATTTTTTATTTTCATTCTTTTAGTTTTTATATTTGATTTTATTTTCACCTTCCTTTTTGTTCTATTTATATCCTTTATCATTACTTATATATTATATAATATTTTCTACATTTTCAGATCTTATTTATTCATATACCATATATGCTCATATATTTTTTGTAATAATTAATTTATAATCAATATATAATAATGAATAATTGTATGGAGTATTTCAAGTCGTTACTTCGAAATAATTACAAAAATAATCATATAAATAATCATATAAATAATCATATAAGTATGTCTTCGATATATGATGAAAAAATTAATGAATATGAAAAAAAGATATCTGAATATGAAAAAAAGATATCTGAATATGAAAAAAATAAAAATGATTATTCAAATTTTGTAGATAATTATGTAGAAGATTGGTTTGAAAAAAATAAAGAAGATGTTGATATTGGTAAAATCAATATTGGAATGTTTGAAATAGATATTTTACCTGATTATATTGAAAAATATATATATAAAAAAATATTACGAATTCTTTTTTCGATTATATTAAAAGTTCCAAGTGCTTAATTTATTTTCTATGAAATGAAATGAATTGTTATGATATTTTATAAATTTGTTTTCTATGTAATGAATTTATAAAATATATTATAAATGAATTAGTTCTAAATCTTTTAAATTCCAAAATTCACGCATCCCATTTGGTAGAGGACGTGCTATTATAAAGGGTAATTTTTTTTCTGTTAATTCACGTTCCGCTATATGTATTGGATCTATATATAAATCGGTATCTTTTAGAAATGTAGGTGCATTATTTTCTATTTGTGATGTTCTTAATCCAATTACTCTTGTTTTCTCAAATTTTGTCAAAAATGGAACTGTTTTATGTATTTCATCTTTTATATTTCCATCTTTATCATATTTTATTTTTGTTCTTATTTTCATTTCATCATATGATATTTCCTTCATCTCAGGATGATATTCATTTATATACCCCATCCTCAAATTATCTCCAAATAATTCATTTGTATATTCATTAATATCTTCATCATAAACATCATCATATTCTTCCTCATTTTCATCATTAATTATTTCATCTTCATTTTCATCATCTGATAATGTAAAATTTTCAACATCATTTTCTTCTTCTTCAATTTCCTTATTTATTCCTTCTCCTTCATCATCAACTCCTTCATCATCTCCTTCATCATCAACTCCTTCTTCTTCTTCATCATCTCCTTCATCATCAACTCCTTCATCATCATCTCCTTCATCATCTCCTTCATCATCTCCTTCATCATCAACTCCTTCATCAACTCCTTCATCAACTCCTTCATCATCATCTTCATCATCATCTTCATCATTTTGCTTATTTATTTCTTCTCCTTCATCATAATCATTTTCTTCTTTATCATTTTCTTCTTGTTTATTTCCAATAATATCGAGTTTTTCATCTTTTGTAGTCATTGTACAAACTTAAATTATAGTATTATAAAAAATATTTTTATATATTTTATTTTCAATTTTATTTTAATTAAGATTATTTATATAAATATATTAAGAGTATTATTTATATTAAGATGAATTATTTTTCCATATATAATCACACTCATTACACATGAATAAATATCCCAAATCATTTTGATTATATCTAAAATATAATATATTCTTTTCTTTATTTAACCCCTTTTCATCATCACCTTCTTCTAATGATTTACAATTTGTATTTATACATTTTACTAAATTTGTTCTCGGTATAGTTGGATCCATCTTTATATACTTTTTATTTATCATACTACTATAATTATGTTTATCTTTATTATATGTTGTTTTTGAAACCACTATATTTACATTATCCGTTGTCGTATGTCCACAATTTCTACAATAATATGATAGCTTTTTTTCTTCATTAAATTGAATATAATACATATTTTCGCAATTTGTACAGAAACGCATTATTTTTTTCTACTCTATTTATACTATATATATATTCAATTTTTAAATAATATATATTTAAATTATATTTAAATTATATTTAAATTATATTTAAATTATATGACTATATTATATTTGATTTTATTAAACATTCTTTCAAATGTATCATTTTCTCATATAATTTTTTATATGAAATCATAATAGACATCTTCTGATAATAAGCAAAATTAATATAAATAGTAGATTCTGTATTAATCGTCTTTTGTTTTAATATATCTTCTATTATATTATCTATATTCTTTTTCATATTATTCTTAATATCTTCTTCAAAATATCTATATATTTTATAAATTGTATTATTATTACTTGTAGTATTACTTGTAGTATTACTTGTAGTATTACTTGTAGTATTACTTGTAGTATTACTCTTATTTTTATTCAAATCATTGTTTACAAATATCTCCATACATAACTTATAAATGACAAAATCATAATTTTTATATATAATACATTTATTGTAATTTTCTATTATATCTGTCTTATAATTCTGAATATATGGCTCATGTAATATCGGTTTATCATCAAATATATTCATCAACGTTAATAATACTGACCTAATCGTCTGACATGAACTCCATTGCTCCCCTGCCCATGTATTCAATATTGATAAACATACCTTTCCTGTTCTATATAAATTAGGATGAAATCTCGTTATACCATCATTTGTCAAAAACACCACCTTAGGTGGATGATATGGATAATCTATTGGATATTCAAATTTAAATAGATACATCCCATATTTATAAACTGTATCTTTATCCCCTATAATCATCGCATATCCTGATAATATATTATCCATATCATGATGATAATATATATTTTCAGAATGTAATGGATTTTTATATATATCTCGAACATCTTTAGCTAATCTCTTTTTGGTTTCTATACTAATACATTTATCATTAGTTGATGTCATTTGTAAAGGGAACCATTACTATTTTATAATAATTATTTTTATATTCTTTATATTTATACTCTTATTAAATGTTGTTATTTTCATATATTAATATTTCATTATATTTATTAATTCGTTATTTTAAAATTTGTAATTCTATTATTTTATATTTATGAAAATTGAAATAAAAAAATATATATATAATATGTATGCGAAATATTGCGTATATGAAATCTACACAAAACTATACTAAAGAAACTATTTCATCTACATTAAAAAGATTTTCTATACGTAATAAAGATGATAATATTACACATACACGAATTGGTAATCCTAAACTTGGAATATTCGGTGGTAAGTATCATATATCTGATGAAAATAAAAAACAATTTTACCAAATATATTTTAATGATGTTATTGTCAACAAAAAAAAAGAATATTTAACAGAAAAACAGATTGAAAATAGTCCAATACTTATTGATCTTGATTTACGATATAATAATGATATACAAACGAAACAACATAATGACGATGACATTATTGATATTATTCAATTATATTTACAAGAATTATCTGTTATGTTCACATTTCAAAATAATACATCTATTAACGTATATCATTTTGAAAAAACAACTATTCATATTGATAAAGATAAAAATATCGTCAAAGATGGTATTCATTTAATAATTGGTTTCAATTGTAATCACGATATACAGTTAATTCTTCGTGATCTGGTTCTTGATAAAATAGATACTATATTATCATCTTTACCTATTACCAATACCAAAGATGATGTTATCGATATAAGTATTTCAAGTGGAAAAACCAATTGGCAATTATACGGCTCTCAAAAACCTGGATATGAACCATATAAACTATGTAAATCTTATACATTCACATATTCATCTGATTTAAATCTATTCGATATGGATGTTTTTGATTTTAAAATTAATTCACCAGAATCACTTCAAATTGTAAGCTGTCAATATAATCATAACATACAAAACGCCGAACTGAAACAAATCTATGTTCAACAATTATCAGAAAAAGAATTATCCAAACAAAATCACATACAAAACAAACTAATGTCCAAATCTAATACTCATTCAAATTCACTTAGCATCATTTCTTCCACTATTCATTCATTTGATGAACTCATTATGTCTATCGACTCTATTGAAACACTCACAAAAATAACAAATGAATGGTTATCCAAATTATCTCATCAATATTATCATATCAAAGAAACACATCTTTTCACCATGGAATTAACAAGTTCATATTATGATAATTTTGATAAATGGATACGTGTTGGTTGGGCTTTACATAATACCAATCATAATATGTTTCTCACATGGATGTTATTCAGCTCTAAATCACATAAATTTAATATATCCGATATATATACACGTTATCAAGAATGGAACCAATTTAAATCAAATGGTCTAACCGAACGTTCTATCATGTATTGGTTAAAACAAGACGATATACATAAATATAATAAAATCAGAGAATCCACCATTGACTACATGATTGATCTTACTATACAATCTCAAACTGAATGGGATATCGCTAATGTTCTATATCATATATTTAAAGATACTTATCGTTGTGCTAATGTCAAAAATAATACATGGTTTTATTACAAACGTCATCGTTGGGTTGAAGATTCAGGTAGCAAACTTCGTTATGAAATATCCAACACATTATCTCCATTATATACCAATAAAGTTGATATTACTATTGCACAAGCTATGGAATATATTGACTCCAATCCCACTAAAAGTGAACAACTCAAGAAAAAGGCAGGAATTCTTTCCGATATTTCCATTCGTCTTCGAAAAACCAGAGAAAAACAAAACATCATGAAAGAAGCCTCCGAAATTTTCTATGAAAATGATGAACATTTCTTCTCCTCTCTAAATAAAAATCCTTATTTATTATGTTTCTCTAACGGTGTATACGATTTTAAAACAAATGAATTTAGATCTGGTTACCCTGAAGATTATATATCTATATCCACTAATATACGATATATTCCTGTAAAAAGAAAATCATCTCAATATATCGAAATTCGTGATGAAATAAATCAATATATGGAACAATTATTCCCTGACCCTAGTTTATGCCAATATATGTGGCAACATCTTGCTTCCGTTCTTATCGGTGTTAATAAACCACAAACTTTCAATATTTACAACGGATGTGGTAGAAATGGTAAATCAAAACTAATTGAACTTATGACCAAATGTTTGGGTGAATATAAAGGTTCTGTTCCTACTTCACTCGTTACTGAAAAACGTGCTGTCGTAGGTGGTCTAACTCCTGAAATAGCACAATTACAAGGAAAACGATATGCAGTTATGCAAGAACCATCTAAGGGTGACAAATTAAATGATGGTGTTATGAAACAACTCACCGGTGAAGATGAAGTTCAAGCTAATCCAAAATATAAAGATCCAGTCTCATTCATTCCACAATTTAAACTCGTTGTTTGCACTAATAATTTATTTGATATCAAATCTACCGACGATGGAACATGGAGACGTATTCGACTTTGTGAATTTAATTCAAAATTTGTATCCAATCCTAGTAAAAATCAGAAAGATCATGAATTTCTTATTGATAGCAATATAGATGTTAAACTTGAACGATGGAAAGAAGTATTTATGTCCATGCTTATAGATATTGCTAAAGATAAACAAGGTGATGTTGATGATTGTGATGCTGTTCTTGAAGCCAGTCGTAATTATCGTAAAGAACAAGATTCACTTATGGAATATACTAAAGAACGTCTTATCAAGAAAGATGATGATATTCTACACAGTGTCGGTGGTAAAGAAAAAATTAGATGGACTACCTTATATGATGATTTCAAAAATTGGTTCACAGAAACATATGGTCGCAATATTCCAAAAGGAAAAGAACTCAAAAATTTCCTTGTTAAAAATTATGGTAGCCAATGGGCAAGTTTATATATATTACGCATACAATACGATGATGATAACGATGTTAATGATAACGATAACGATGATAATGAATATTATAATAATCATAATGTAACAGATGATTCAAATGACGATTTTAAACATATACCATAATATTTTATACAATTCAAAATTAACACACATTGTAACACTCATTGTAACACTCATTGTAACACTCATTGTAACGCATATTTTTATAAATGAAAAATACTATTTTTTTATTTATAAAAATATTAAAATATTAATTTTGTATATTTTTACCATATCTAACTATATATAATTTAATATAATCCTTGAATAATAATTTCAACGGTGGGAATCTTCCCATCATCATAAATATAAATTTGGTCATCAATGGATCCTTCATACATACACTTAACGCATACAAAAAATATTCTTCCTCCGGCCACTTTGACAATTCTATATTCGGTTTTACATACTCTAATCTCTTCCCAAATTCATATAATTGTTCTGATTTCATCACTATTCTATATTTAATTCCCTTTTTTCTTTATATTTCTTTTTCTATATTCTATATTCTAATGTCTCCGTTTCATATATATACACTTTAAACGGTTCTTTATATCCTTCTACATACACTACATCATCCGTATATATTTCATCACATCCATGTGGAGAATTACATGACCTCCCTTTACTTTTTATAGGTAATTTTATACTATTACTTTTATCCGTCATCGTATAATATTGCCATTTATTTCTTGCTCTATGTAAAGGTCTTCCAAATAATGCTAATATCGTCTCTCGTTCCCTCTGTTGATCGTATTCATCCACTCTTGTTAATATACCCACTTGTTTATATTCGTAATTCGTATAATAGGATGTAGACACGTTTATAGGCACCTGTCCAACATCTTGTCTTATTCCTAATTCTCTATGTATCATCTCTCCATCTCTTCTATGTATATTATCTAATTGCCAATTATGCTTTGTAGGTGGTAAATATGTATTCTCATATACACTATTTTGATTTCTATTTTGATTTAATCCATTTATACTCGGTATATTCATCGGATACATATACGTTTCATGTCTTATCTTATCATTCCATCCCATATTCTTATTACTTTTCATATTCACATTTATATTCACATCCTTCATTCTGGATACATAATGTATTGTCATAAAACTCACTATACCTATTAATATATATACTGCTATTATAGTCTTATTTAAACATAATGTATTTTTTGGACACTTTTTACGTGCCATTTTCACCTTTAATTCTTAATATGTATATACATAATTTATTATCTATATACATATATCTATATACATATATCTCTCTATCTTTTATTTTTATTTATTTTATTTATTTTTGAATTTTTCCTGATAATGTATTCATACCTTGAACTAATGTATTCATACTATTTATTAAGGGTTCTATATTCTTCATATTATTTATCATCTTTTCTTGTTGTTCCAATGATGCTGGTCCCGATTGATGTTTATCCTTTTCTTTATCATTCGTTCCTTCTACAACTACCCCTTCTTCACCTTCTGTATTCATTCCACCATTTCCTTCTACAACTTCTTTATTCATTTTATCTTTCTTTTCTTCTTCTTCTTCTTCCTTGTTACTTACTGGATCCACAAATCCTTCCATACGTGATGTTTCAAATAAATGCGAACATACTATCGATGTTCCTATAATTATATAAATATTTCTTGTAAAAAAACTCAAAAATACTATAGCTCCTATAAAAAATAATATCGAATAATAACTCTTCACCGACCATAATGCCATTATATTCACCGCCGATAATCCCAACATTAATAATGTCAATAAATCACGTTTTCTATGAAATAAATGATTAAATGCATTCACCTTATTATTACTTCCACTTTTCCTTGTTCTTCTTGTCTTATTCTTTGAACTTTTTACCATTCTTTCTTATTTATTATTATATTATATACGATAAAAAAATATTATTTTCTTTTATTTCATTTTCATTTCATTTTCATTTCATTTATTTCTTTTTACCTTTTACCTTACTTTTATTCCCTTTTATTTTATTCTTTACTATCTTACAATTTTCGTATTTTTCTATTTCTTTTATTTCCATAATCGCTCTTTCTTTTGTATAATTATCATTTCTCTCATTATTCATATTTTCTTTTATATACATCAGTAATTGTTGTAGTAATATATCCATTTATATATTCATTTATTTAATTTTATAGCTTAATGTTTAATAAATGAAAAACCTATATATAAACCTAATCCAGCAAAAAAAAATAATCCAGACAAAAAACCAATACCATAATACATTTTTTTTGCTGAATTATTATAAGATATGTTTATACTTATTAAAGCAAATAATATTGATAATGAAATACAGGTTACAAACCCAATATTTCTATAGTTATTATTCTCATTTCGCTCTACTATTGGTGTATTAGGTTTTTCTGAATTCATATTATTATTATATTCACCTTCATTTATTCCTATTTGATTTTTTTTACTTTCTTGTGTAAAATTTACTGGTGTTTCATCAAATTCTACTATATTATTCTTTTTAAATAATATAAAATACATATTATCATATGATAACTTAGAATTCTCTATATAATAATAATTGTTTGAATCGTTTATAGATTTATATACTTTATCATGACTTACTTCATATTTATTAGGTAATATATTTGTAAGATTTATAATTATTTCATCATTATCACTTTGTGGTTCAATTTCTATAATTTTATCACTATTTACTAAATTATTTTTATCATTTAATATGTTTCGTATATGTGTTTTTAATGTATCATCCTTCAATTTATAAATAGAATCATTATTCGTTTCATATATAATATCCATTAAATTATCTAATATACTATTTACTATTGATGATGGTGACGAATTTCTTGAAATCACCGGTTCTAATTCATGTATTATATGTCTGTAATTATCTGTACCATTTGTATCATCTTTGAATACAAAATGTATTTGACTTGTTTTTTTTCTGTCTGAATTATTATATATTATTGATGGTCGTTTGAATAATAATATATTTGTTAATGTTGATGTAGTAGTAGTATCATTCTTTTTAATTTCTAACTCTACATTACTATCTACTATAATATCAATCATATTAAAAGATACGTCTGATCCTACACTTAATGTTTGAAATGAAGTATTCGTTAAATCTGTAAATTTGTCTGATGTTTTTTTAAATTGAATTTTATCTATTGTGATATAATTAGAATTTTTGCTATTTATGTCTATAATATCTAATGTTTCATATTCATTATCCAGTATATAATTTGAACCTGATTTAATACTCATAGTAGTCATATAATATATTTTTATAAAATAATAAAAATTATGAACATAATAACCATTTTTATAATTGTTTTATTTTTATAATTGTTTTATTTTTATAATTCTTTGATAAAACAATTATAAAAATAAAATAATTATAAAAATTATATAATGAACAAAACATTACGTCATCATTCTCATAATAAAAAAAATACATTGCGTCGTAAAATGAATTCAAAATCAAATATAAAATCAAATACAAAACAAAAAACACTTCGAAAAATTATTCAAAAAAACAAAACATTTAAATCTAAATCTAAACCAAATAATATTTTAAAATCAAAATCAAATAATATTTTAAAATCAAATCCAATAAAAATAAAGAAGAAGAAGAAGAAGAAGAAAAATAAAAATATAAAAAAAAATAATGTTTTTAGGAATGAATTATTTCCTAAATATAATATGTATGGAGGTCATAAAATGAATTCCACTAATTTTATTCAATATCATAGATTATCTATTTAAAATATCTATCTATTTAAAGTAATTATAATTAATTTTAATATTGGAATATTTTAATTAGATTATACTATACTATATTATCATGACGTTTAGAAATAAAAATAATAATAATAATAATAAAAATAAAAATAAAACTTTTAGAAATTCAAATAAAACTATTATAAATGGTGGTACTATAAATTCATCATTAGAAATATCATTAGGCTATATGAAAGCAG
>Ga0255772_10006281_pt1 | contig 10878 bp, 10 predicted proteins | sample 071ome_34_FD_179970 | JGI IMG/M metagenome (GOLD analysis project Ga0255772, IMG submission 179970) | Coastal salt marsh microbial communities from the Groves Creek Marsh, Skidaway Island, Georgia - 071411BT metaG (version 2) | ecosystem: Environmental > Aquatic > Marine > Intertidal zone >... | reverse complement strand
CACCCTACTGACTCGCTCGGCGGGATGCATCGCCAATGATCTAGCTGACCGAAATTTTGATGGCCATGTCAAAAGGACCGCTCAGCGGCCGCTGGCGACCGGGCGTGTCCGACCGGTTGAGGCAATGGGTTTTATGGTCTTTTTGCTTACCCTCGCCCTCGCATTAGTCCTGACAACCAATCTCAGTACGTTGCTTTGGGCGATCGGCGCTGTACTCGTCGCTGGCGTTTATCCATTACTCAAACGCGTCACTCACTTGCCTCAGGTAGGCCTGGGTATTGCATTTTCATTCGGTATTCCCATGGCTTACGCGGCTCAGGGCGCGCCCATTGGTATCGAATCTGGGCTATTATTTTTAGCCAATCTATCCTGGGTGATCGCCTACGACACATGCTACGCCATGGTTGATCGTGACGACGATCTCAAAGTAGGCATCCGCTCAACCGCTATTCTGTTTGGTGATCTCGATCGGGTCATCGTTGCTGCACTGCAAGCGTTGACGGTGATGCTTCTTTACCTCCTAGGCAAGCAATTAGAATTTACCTGGCACTACCAGGTCACCCTTGGCATCATTGCCTTGCTATTCATCTACCAACAAGGACTCATCTGGACTCGTCAGCGCGACCGGTGTTTTTCAGCCTTCCTGAACAACCAGTGGGTGGGGGCGGTCTTGTTCCTCAGCGTTTTGACCCAGTTCTAAGCAATCAGGCCATGCAACGTTTCTTAAATATCCTCGACCTTATCTCAGAACGCTTGGGTCAGCTGTGCGGCCTGATGATTTTCCTGATGATGCTCGGCACCGCTGTTGTGGTCGTGTTGCGGTACTTCCTTAATGTGGGCTCAATTCCTTTACAAGAGGCCATTTTGTATCTACATGGCAGTGTCATCATGCTGGGTATTGCTTTCACCTTGAAGCGAGGCGGGCACGTGCGAGTCGACATCATCCACCGCGCATTGCCCGAGAATCGAAAGCGCTGGATTGATACCGCCGGCACGCTCCTATTTCTAATGCCGTTCACGATCTTTGTTCTTTGGTCCAGTCTTCCCTATGCCCGCTTTTCCTGGTCTGTTCTGGAGGCATCATCGGCGCCCGGCGGTTTGCCTGGGGTGTTCCTTTTGAAAACACTGATTCCAATCATGGCAGCACTGCTATTTTTTCAGGGCTTTAGTGACCTCATCCGTATGCTGAATAAAAAGGCGTAGCAAGATCGATGGAATACGCCGCGCTCTACATGTTCTTGGCCGTCTTTGTTTTGCTGCTGCTCGGCTACCCGGTCGCATTGACCCTCGCCGGGACATCCCTCATCGCTGCACTCGTCGGCGTGGTGGTGGGACACTTCGATCTCATTTTCCTCAACGCACTACCCAACCGACTTTTTGGCATCATGACCAATCAAACGCTGATGGCAGTGCCGCTCTTTGTTTTAATGGGCGTGATCCTCGAGCGATCAAAGATCGCAGAAGACTTGCTTGATGCGATGACGCGCGCCTTTGGTCACGCACCTGGGGGATTGGGTTTAGCGGTTTGCATGGTCGGCATGCTGATGGCGGCGAGTACCGGCATTGTAGGCGCGACGGTAGTGACCATGGGCCTCATGTCCTTACCCACCATGCTCCGAGCAGGCTACAGCCCACAACTTGCGACCGGCACAATTTGTGCGACCGGAACGCTGGGCCAAATCATCCCGCCCTCAATTGCGCTGGTCCTACTGGGTGACGTCATTGCCAGCGCCTATCAGCAGTCGCAGCTGTCCTTAGGAATTTTTAACCCGCGATCGATCTCTGTAGGCGACTTGTTTGCGGGTGCGATTATTCCGGGTTTAATTCTCGTTCTGCTGTATAGCGTATTGATGTTCTTGATCGCGATCACTCGTCCAGCATTAGCGCCTGCCGCCAATCTCCCTAAGGTGCCATTCGACCAGCTGTTGAAGAGCGCCTTGCCGCCACTGGTGCTAATTATCCTGGTGTTGGGTTCGATCTTGTTTGGCGCAGCAACGCCCACCGAAGCCGCAGGGATCGGCGCCATGGGCGCATGCCTCATGGCGATGACAAGAAAGACATTGAATCGTCAAGGCCTCGCAGAGGGATTGACATCCACCGTTGAAACCACGTCGATGGTGTTCTTCATATTGATTGGTGCTTCGCTTTTTTCTCTGGTGTTTCGGGGTTACGGCGGTGATGAGATGGTGGCGGGTTTATTCGAGCAAATGCCAGGGGGTGTGGCGGGCGCCTTAGCTATTGTGATGCTGACCATCTTTTTATTGGGCTTCATTCTCGATTTCATTGAAATCACATTTGTCGTGGTGCCCATCGTTGGCCCGATCCTCATGGCGATGGGTGTGGATCCCGTGTGGTTGGGCGTTATGATTGCAGTGAATCTTCAGACCTCTTTTTTGACTCCCCCCTTTGGCTTTTCCCTCTTCTATTTGCGCGGGGTTGCGCCCGAGAGCGTCGCGACACGCGATATCTATCTCGGCGTCATTCCATTTATTTTGATTCAACTTGGGATGCTCGGACTCTTGGTCTGGCAGCCGCGTCTTGCGACATGGCTGCCTGAGCAGCTTTACCAATAGCGGGTCAGATTCAATAACCCTCAATCTCGGCTCGAACGTTCAAAAGTGCCCGCTCAGAGAGCTCGTTATAGTTCATCACGTTTTGGCGATACTGATGGTAAGACGCGTGAATTCGTTGATAGAGTGGATCATCTCCAATCATGAGATCGACCTTCTCATCCGCAATTCGCTTGAGCTCGGCAAGAACATCGCTGGGCAGACGCCGAACTTCCACCCCATGTTTTTCAGTGAGTTCCTTTAGCGCCTGATTGTTACGCGCGGTGTACTCAGCCAACACATCGTTATTCACGGCTTCCGCCGCGGTCCGAACCATCATTTGCAAATCCTCTGGTAGTTCGTCCCAAGCGCCTTTGTTAATTGTGAACTCAAGATTGGGACCCGGCTCTTGCCAACCAGGGTAGTAGTAATATTTCGCGACTTGGTGAAAACCCAAAACGAGATCGTTGAAGGGGCCAACCCATTCAGCCGCGTCGATCACGCCCGTTTGAAGACTGGTGAAAATCTCCCCTGCTGGAATATTCACCGCAGTGCCACCTGCAGCATCAAAGACTTCGCCACCCAGACCGGGGATTCGCATCTTGATGCCCTTTAAGTCCACAAGGCTGTTGATTTCTTTGTTGAACCAGCCAGCCATTTGCACACCGGTATTGCCGCCCACCAGTGGCACCAAGTTGTATCGCGCGTACAGCTCCTCCCAGAGCGCCATTCCGCCTCCGTGGAGTAACCATCCATTCATTTCTTGAGCAGAGAGACCGAACGGCACCGCGGTAAAAAATTGTGCGGCGGGCACACTCCCTCTCCAGTAATAGGCTGCGCCGTGCCCCATCTGCACCGTCCCTTGGGATACAGCCTCAAAAATTTCGAGCGCGGGTACTAATTCGCCGGCGCCATAAACCTTGATGTCGAGCCGACCGTTACTCATCGTTCTGACGCGATCCGCCAGTTTTTCTGGCGCCATGCCCATACCAGGAAAATTCTTGGGCCACGTTGTGACCAGCCGCCACTTAAAGATCTTTTGAGGTTCGGCCCCGCCTGAACTGGAGGTCGCCTCCGGCGCTCCGCCACAACTGGCCAGCAGGCCAAACACGCATATCACTAGAAAAGCTCTTAACCCCATGGTGTTTCTATTCCTTAGGTTCTAATTTCGCCATCGCAGCCATTAGCCACTTAATGCCCTGCCCATCAAACGCAACTTGCACCCGCGCTTGGGGACCCGTTCCTTCATAAGCCAGAATGACGCCCTCGCCAAACTTAGCATGGTTCACTTTTTGCCCCAACTTGAGTTGCGTGCCTTCAACCTCGGTTTTGAATCGGACTTTGGGCGGACGTGAGGTGCTGAGGGCTGGTCTCACCAGGACCTCGTGTGCTCGAATCTCTTCGACCAATTCACGAGGAATATCACTGATAAATCTCGACGGCCGGTTGTAATGATCGCTCCCGTTTAGTCTTCGAGACTCAGCATAGGTGAGGTATAACTTTTGTCTTGCGCGAGTGATCCCCACGTAACACAGCCGCCGTTCCTCTTCGAGTCGACCGGGCTCATCCATGGACATTTGATGCGGGAACAAACCGTCCTCCATGCCTGCGAGGAACACGGTTTTAAACTCAAGGCCTTTCGCGCTATGCATAGTCATCATTTGCACTGCGTCCTGCGTGCGATCGCCCTGCGCATCCCCAGCCTCAAGCGCGGCATGAGCAAGGAATGCGTCTAAGATCGAGATCTCAATTTCACTATCCTCTTCAAACATCACTTGATCGTCAGGGTCAAACGACCGCGCAGCCGATACCAATTCGGAGAGGTTTTCGAGGCGCGCTTGACCTCTCTCTCCGCCTTCCTTCTCGTAATGCGATTTAAGTCCCATCGCATCGATCACCGTCTCTACGAGGCTCGGCAAATCAAACTGATCTGTACTCTCATCAAGTGTATCGATTGTCGAAAGAAACGCAGCCACAGCGCGTTGTGCGCGACCAGGCAGCGCGTCGTTCGCACAAAGCTCGCTTGCCGCTCGCCACAATGAAATCTCTTTTTCTCGGGCGAAATCACGCAACAGCCCAATGCTTTTGTCGCCGATCCCCCTGGGCGGTACATTCACCACCCGTTCAAAGGCGGCATCACTGTCTCTCGAAGACAACAGCCTGAGGTAGGCCAAAGCCGTACGGATTTCTGCCCGCTCGAAAAAGCGCTGACCTCCATAGATTCGATAGGGGATGTGTGCGCGCAACAAGCCTTCTTCTAGCACGCGGGACTGCGCGTTTGAGCGGTACAGGATCGCATGCTCGGAAAGCGCTTCACCGCCGTTAAAGCTGTCCTGGATACGCGCGACGATAAATCGAGACTCATCGACTTCGTTATACGCCGCATAAAGTCCAATGCGTTCGCCTTCGACGTCTGCGGTCCAGAGTGATTTACCTAAACGATCCGCGTTCTTTTCAATCAGCCCATTGGCAGCTTGGAGAATGGTTGCGGTCGATCGATAGTTCTGCTCGAGTCGGAAGACAGTGGTCGCCTTAAAGTCTTTTTCGAACCGTTGAATGTTTTCGATTTTCGCGCCGCGCCACCCATAAATGGATTGATCATCGTCCCCAACCACCATGACTTGGCTGCTGTCGCCTGCCAACACTCTAAGCCATGCATACTGCAGCGCGTTGGTGTCTTGAAATTCATCGACCAAAATAGCTTGAAAGCGTCGCTGGTAATGGGCGAGCAGCTCTGGTCGATTCAGCAGCGTCTCATGCATGCGCAGTAAGAGCTCAGCAAAATCAACGAGTCCGCCTCGCTCACATGCTTCCTCATATGCTCTGTAGACTCTCAACTGAACTTGAACGAAAACATCGCCCTGATCATGAATGTGCGCAGCACGCAAGCCGTCATCTTTTTGCGCATTTATCCACCAGACTGACTGCCTGGGGGGCCACTTCTTCTCATCGATATCGAGCGCGACCATCACACGCCGAACCATCCGGAGCTGATCGTCGGCATCAAGAATTTGGAAATTTTGATCGAGGTTCGCATCTTGCCAGTGCGCTCTCAAAAATCGGTGTGCCAATCCATGAAAGGTGCCCACCCACATGCCGCGGAGTGGCAGGTTGAGTTGCGCTTCAATGCGATGCCGCATCTCTGCAGCCGCTTTATTGGTAAACGTGACCGCCATGATGCTGAAGGGAGAAAGCCCTTCAACCTCTGAAAGCCATGCGATTCGTTGGGTGAGTACTCGGGTTTTGCCACTTCCTGCACCCGCAAGCACCAAGGCATGGCCCAAGGGTGCGGAAACAGCCTCTCGCTGCGCTTCATTTAACTGATCGAGTATCGCGGTGACGTCCATGGTGAGTCGCCAGAGCCTGTGGTGTAGAGGAAGACTGCGCCGCAGTCTATCATCTTCACTCAAGTGACGCGGTCTCGATGGGCATCATACCTCGCCATCGCCCGACCGAAATGGCATGCTTCGCGAATCCCAAGGAGATTACCGTGAATGTACTGAGTCGTTGGCAACTTAGCCTCAGGCGAAAAAGCAAAGACTTTTTGTTTGACGGTGACGATCGCGTGTTTAAGTCAATTCTCCCCTCAATCAACTGCTATGCCGAGTATGGGGTGGGTAAGTCCAGTTTGTGGGTACTAGAGAACTCTAAAGCCTCAGTTTTGGCGGTGGACACCTCTGAATTCTGGATCGATAAGGTCAAGTCCTCGGCGGGCGTTAACGCGAATCGGTTCGAAATTGAATGGGTCGACCTTGGGCCTGTCGGCTGGGCAGGACGGCCTTTAAGCTATGCGCATCGGGGCGCATTTCAGCGCTATATTCAATCACCTTGGACGCGCGAGCAGAAACCTCAAGCGATCTTGGTAGACGGTCGATTCCGAGTGGCCTGTTTTCTTTACTCACTCGCGAAGGCAGATCCGGGAACGATTATTTTTTTTGATGATTATCGCGAACGAGGCCAGTATCACTTGGTTGAGGAATACCTCTCGCCAAGGGAAGCCTGTGGCCGCCAGGCGATCTTTGAGGTCCCGGCCGAGATAGACCGGGCGGCGCTTCACCTCGAAGCTGAGCGATTTCAATACGTCATGGATTAGAGGGCTGCACCGCCGACGTCGACCCGAAAGGTGTCGACGTGGCTGAGCGCTGGAAGCTCCAAAGCCTAGTCGTTCCTCTCGGTCACGCGTGACTGATCGTTGTTTTCCTTCCGTTTCATTTGATCAAACGCATCATTGATTTTTTTCTCAAGCGCTGCCTGGCCGTCATAGGCCATGTCTCTAAAGGATTTAGCAACGCGATTAAATTTGGGCACGTTCTTTTGATTGTTTCCTGACAGGCCTCCGATTGTTTTCTTTTTGCCCATATCAGAGTCAATCCTCGCGGCCTTGGTAAAAAATCAGCTTATTTCCAAAGGGATCCAAAATGGTCATATCCAACGACCCCCAGGGTTGCTCGATCACAGAGGGCTGATAATGTCGATAATTTTTTTGGCTTAAGGCACCGTGATACCCAGCCAAATCCGTCTCTTGAACCCGCACGCTTGAACCTGGCGTCGCATCGCCAAAATGTTCACTCAAGTGGAGCTCACATTGCTTACGCTGAACACCCATATAGAGCGGCGCATCCTCTTCAAATCGGTGCTCAAACAACACTTCAAATCCCAAGTAATCCATATAGAAAGCGCGTGCTAGCGTTTCATCAAAGATTCTTAAGATGGGTACCACCCGCGACATCTTCCGACCTTTTTTCATTCAATTAAGCGATTCAGTCATCAAGATTGTGACATATTGCTGGCCAAAATTGAGAAGCGTCCATCCTTCTTTGAAGAAACAATACTTCAAGAGAAGCTTTTATTTACCCGAACTCGCGATCCCGTATTCGATTGATTAGATTCCATCTAAAACGAAAGTGGGAAACATCTCGCAAATCCAATGGTCGTGACCTTACCCCTAGAACTACTCCACCAGTAAGATGGGAAATCAAACTCTATTCTCACGCCGCACGTTCCGCAAATTGTTTCGGTGATAGACTTGCAGGCGATTCCGGCATGCAGCGAGAAACCTGCTTGCTTGGTCACCAGATCGCTACCTTTGCGCGGTTCAGTTTGTGTGTGAAGAGATACAAGACAGTTAATATATTCGGAAATTTTAGAAGATAAAATCGAAAATGAAATCAAAACCACTTAAAAAACACATCAACGATTTAAAGAAACAATTAAATCAAATCAAGAAAGATATAACTGCACTCGAATAACTTTTCATTAATCTAGAGAAAGACTTATAAATAATTTTTCATAAGTTTCTCCTTTCTTCTAATGTAATAGACAAGACTTTATGTCAGAAGTTCATCAAAATTCTTTATGTCTCCTAAAAAGACTTTTGATATCCAAGAATAAATTGATAATCAGTTTCCATTTGCAAACCATTCTTATCCTGTTCGATTGGTAAGACAAATTCAATTCCAATTCTATCGGCATGTCCTGGAAAAATAGAAGTTAACAAATTGATTCCTAAACCAAGTTGAATTTCTTGACCACCATAATTTTTTGGATTTGCTGTTTGAACTGGTGCCATAATCATAGGATTACTGCCAACAATGCTATCTTGGTCTATTAACTTTATTCTTGATGATAAAGATACAGACGAATTAATTTCATACTGAACCCAAGAATTTAATTCTATTGCATCACCAAAAGACCAGTCTTTATCTGAGATAACAAATTTTCCTCTTAATTGGTTTCCAAAACTCCAATTATCATTAAGATTACTTACGTTGGTGAATCCTAAAACTAGTCGTGTAGCACCGTCACTTATTTGCATACCGTAAGGCAATATCATATCCATGTTCATGCCCATTGGAGTTAAAACTTCGTCCTTTAATTCATTTTTGTCTAAAGATTTTTGAAGGGTCACTTCAGCATGCCAACGACCAATATCGTTTTCTTTTAATTTAAATAGTGCACCGAAGGCAATATCGGATAAATCACTTGAAGAGGTTGTAAACTTTCCTAAGAAATCTCTGCCCATCATTGGTTTGTAGGAAGACAAATTCATTTCTTTATCCATAAACATGCCCATTGCCATTAATGTGATGTCATCTGTAGGGGCATACATCCCACCCAACATAACCATGCTCATGTCCATTGAATTAGGAACTACTGACAAATTTGCAGGCATCATTCCTAAAGGATTAGGTAGTGCTAAAATCTGTTCTGTATTTATGCTATTTCCATTGAAGATATTGCCATCCATTTTCATGGAACCATATCGCAATGAAATCATTGATTCTCCTTTCTTGTGAAAATGGTCTGCCATCACCCCTATTGGTGCATGTTCGATTGCAGAAGAATTAGTCTTTGAATCTGCAAAAACTCCTGTAGAAAATACTAATAAACAAATAATTAAAAATCGCATTTTTGCTCCTTCTACAAAAAATATGAATATAATAAATTTACTTTTTTTCTATACCCTTTTGGGGTATGTGCAAAAAATTATTCGAGGTAAAATCTTAATATGTGCAATTCATGTCACAAAGACCGCATAGCAAATTTAGAAAGAATTGAGGGTCAAACTAAAGGCATAATCAGAATGATTGAAAGAAATGAGTATTGTATTGATATATTGAATCAGACTAAGGCAGCAAAAAATGCCAATAAAAAAGTAGAAGAACGGGTTTAAACTCTTAAAAGAAGATAGTGCCTAAATTTAATTATTGCTGTATTCATTCTCAGAGTAAAATTTCTCATTTTTCTATCTGTTCTTTCATATAGATATCAAAGTCATCGTCTTCCATAAAAATACGAATCATTTCATCGATGATTGCTCTCCCTTCTTCTTTTGTCATTTATTTAAAGTTTGCCAATCAGTTGAAACCCATGCCTTCTTCTTAGTCTGTCTTATTCCAGTTGTATATGCGACATTAAAGTCTTTATCTTCGAGCTGAGGTATTGCTACCAATTCAAAGTTGCCCCTTTGCCGTCACTGACTAAGTTCGAACAGTGCATTAGATTTTCATTATTTTTTAACTTTGTGATGGATCATTGTTAAGACGTAAAAAATGATTAGCACCTCCAAAATTAACGAAATCCAGAAAATAATTTCGTTAAAGGTATCATCTCTTGGGTTTGAGGTTAGCACTAGTGTGTTTATTACTAACGTAGTAAAAGTACTTAACTTATTTGTTGCTAAGTCTTGCTGTATTGATTTTTTTATTTTGCTAATCATTCTACAAATGGGTCATCTTTGTCAGTGAGTCTTCCTGTGCACTTTAAAAAGAAATAATAAGTAAATGCAGATAGAAAGAGTGGAGACCAAATATCCCCTAATCTCATGGGCAAAGAGAAAAATGCCCACCAAGACCACAAACTTACAACAAGTGGCAAATACCAAAAATGTTTACCGTATTTCGATAATAAATTTTTCATCACATGATTCTAAAAGTTTTGAAAACTTTTTTGTAGGTTTAATTTTTAAACGTTCTGAGTTCTTCCTGACCAACCAGGAAAAATTTTTTATTCAACAGTCACTGAGTAGATACAAACAGTGAATTGAGTTTTCCCTTGATTTCATAGTCTTCCTTATTGCTTTTTTTTGTGAATTTCCGACCTGCTTTTGCTGTGACTTCATGCACAAGTCCAGTTTTGAGAAGATTATTGCCATCTTTTAGATTGTATCCTTTTCTCTTATCGTTCTCATCATTCCATATCAACTTGTCTTTCACTATCTTCATTTTGAACCTAATAACAAATGAGTGACCAATCTGAACTTGTTCTTCTTTTCGATTGAATCTATGTTCAGTTTTTACCGTCACACGATCAATCATGCCTGTTAGAAAATCCCTCTTTTTATCGAAAGTCTTTGTTGATCTGATGATGTCTTCTGCAAATCTATCAACTTTTCCTGATTTGATGTTCTCTCTGTCATCAAGTTCCATGTATTTGTTGATCATGTATGCGTTCATATAACCATGTAATCTCAATCCTGTTGATTTGTTGAATGTATAACTGTTTCCTTTTCCACCTTCATGTTTTCTACAAGTTCTAGTAAGTTCTTGACTCGAAAATAGAAACCCTTTGTTTGTGCATGTTTCAGACGCTTCTGTTCACCTAACTGTTCACCAACAAGAAGATCAAAAAGAAATTTCCTTACTGGATTATGAACAATCAATCTATTAAAAAATAAGAACTTTTCTATCGGTTGAAATTATATGTTTCTGCTAAAATCTATATACATGGCAAAATACTAAAATGATTTGCAATCTAGATTTATCTATTCTTAAACATAACCTCAAAAAGGATTGGGAAAAATACTTAAAACAACACGGAGTAAAGTTTC
>Ga0255772_10006274_pt1 | contig 10885 bp, 16 predicted proteins | sample 071ome_34_FD_179970 | JGI IMG/M metagenome (GOLD analysis project Ga0255772, IMG submission 179970) | Coastal salt marsh microbial communities from the Groves Creek Marsh, Skidaway Island, Georgia - 071411BT metaG (version 2) | ecosystem: Environmental > Aquatic > Marine > Intertidal zone >... | reverse complement strand
GTAAAAACGCAAAGAATTATAAGGGTATTGACTACGACTCTAACAATAACAGTGTTAATTACTCTAAAAAAATCGCAGAGCGTTATCCTCTCCTTATGAACATGGACTCTTACTACTGCAAGGTTTCTGAAAAAGATGCGATTGAATACATTGAGATTATGGACAAGCATCACGGCCCGTTGAAGGTGTAAAAACTTTTCACTAGGGGCTTGACAGCCCCTAGTGATTTTGCTATAATACTTCTAACCTCTAACCAAAGGAAATGACATGATTACTGCAACTGCTCCAACTCCTACGTTTCTAAATTCTTTCAAGACTGGCGATGCCGTGACCGTCTTTTTCAGCGGGCATGATCCCATCACCGTTGCGAAGCAAAACTCCCTGTATGCAAGTATTGAAGAAAAGCTGCGTACTGGCGACACTTCCGATCTTTACGAACTGGCTACATTCGCTGCTCGCGTTAAGCAACACTCTGGCGGCAAGTTTATTCTTGTAGAAAAAGATGGTCGTAATGTTGTGCTGCTTCACAACAAGCCCATGCCTCCTGCTCTTTCGGAGTTTACCTTGCAGTTTGTTGAGCAAGGTTTTGACACCGACTTCATTGAGCGTTTTTGGAAGAACCTGTGCCAAAACCCCTCTGAGCAATCGCGTGAATCTTTGTATGCTTTTATTGAAGCAAACAACATGACTCTTACCGATGATGGTTGCTTTATCGGCTATCGTTCGATCCGTGAGAACTGGACTGACCACGCTACGGGCAACATGGACAACTCTATCGGTAGCACCGTTAGCATGGATCGCTCTGGCGTTGATTCTAACCCCAACAACACCTGCTCGTCTGGCTTGCACGTTGCTGCATGGTCTTACGCTTCTAGCTTTGGCTATCGGGCAAGCCGATTGGTTGAAGTCAAGGTTAATCCACGCGATGTTGTGACTGTTCCTCCTGACTATAACCAACAGAAGATGCGTGTTTGTGAGTTTGTCGTTCTTAGCGAAGTCACCGAAGAACGTAACAGTCTCGTTCACCCTGATACGTTTGTCGATGCCTCCGAAGCTGGCGACGATTGGGACACTGGATCGCTGATTGACTCTGACACTAATGCTACCGTTGTCAGTAATGGTAGTGAAGTATTTGTTATGAATGTTACGACTAGCGGTGGAGTTAATGTTCCTAAAGAATTGGCAAAGAAGGCTGGATTTGCTGTGGGCGATACTGCTAATGCCTGCTACGATAGGGCTACTGATACCGTCCGTATTAGCAAGGCTTGTTGTAACGCTGGTACTGCCTGTGCAAGCCGCACCGTTGACAGTCACAACTCGATCCGTCTTGGATCAAGCGTGTTTAGTGCTTGGGACTTGGTGCAGGGCGATCATGTTGAAGGCAGAGTAGTGACTGATTCTAACGGCTACGAATATATTGAACTTTCGTAACACTGAATTGATGTGTATGACCCTTAAAAAGGGTCAACCTACGACCGACGGTGGTGGTTTGGAGTTAGGTGGTGGGGCATAGGGAGTAAACCCCCTATGCCCCTTTTAGAACAATGGACGATCATATTTCAATCTTGACTTGGGCGCTTGCAAAAGATGCTATCTTAGTTGCGTCAGATATTGACAGAAGCTTAGAAGATAGAATTGATTGCACTAAATTTCTTTTTAGGTTAAACAAAAATTTAGTTACACTAAATTATGAAGGCACTAAATTCGAAGTTTATTTTACCATTTGGGCGATTGTATCTACTGTCAAACAAAAGTATGGCACCGAAAAAGCTTACGAAGAATTGATTAAGTTTTATCCAGACTTAGCTAGCACCGAAATTTATGACAGTATTTATGCTGGATTATTTGACTTGACATCTAGCACCGAATAAGGTATAATTACATCATGACGATTGCAAAGACTATTACTGAACACATGAGCGACAGAGACATTATGTTGTTTCTCGGTTCTGTTCGCGGCTGGCGCAAGGACGCTGAGGCATTTCGTGATGCTGCTGATCTCATTTCTGATATTGATGCCTGCAAGGTTTTGCGTGAGCGTATTGATGATGTGTTTGAAGAAATCGAAGGTACTGAAGAAGAAATTACTGACATTTATCATGCTCTTGATATTAATGTTGATGACCTTGCATATTACCCTGTTCTTTTTTTCGGGGAAGTAAACAAATACGAATGGATCAACCTGTCTGATATTGATACCCCTAGTTTACCTCTTAATGAGTATGGGTTCAAGACCGCACAGTTGGTTCGTGGTCGTGTTCCTGTTCCTCCTATTTGTGTTACCAGGTTTGCTAATGGGCGATATAAGATTGTAGATGGTAGGCATCGTTTCTTGGCATTTAAATTAAATGGTCTAGAAAAAATCCCTGCCTATGTTCACCCTAGTATCAAAGAAGCTATTGAAGCAACAGGAAATAAGTATAATAAAACTTTTGAAAAACTAGCCAAAGGACCAGAGGATGAATGATATACCAGAAAACAATGAAAAATTATTGAAACTTATTAATGATTTAGATGATTCAAAAAATAAGCCGAAGCATGGTTGTATGTATTGGATCTTATTGATTGCTTTTTCTTTGCTTATTGATCTATGGAACGCGGCTACTCTATCTTATGCTAGTTTATTGATCTGGAAAATGCACATAACTCCTGATCTGGACTATACACCTAGCTACTTTGTTTTTATTGGTGTTTTCTATATTATATCCTTGCTTCGTTTGCCTTCTGGCCTTGGAAATAAACAAGAATTTATGGTAGATTCTTTTGCTAAGGCTATGGGCATAGCCCTAGCGATTACCTTTTTCGCTTCTGTGCTTACGGGATTAGCTTGGTTGTTTACTATTTTTATCTGATTTTTTGAGATATGGGGTTGACTCTTGGCGGAAAGTTTGCTAATATATGGGCATGAACGGAACAATCCTCTATCGTGGCCCCTCCAACTTCAACAACGAGCCTATTGTAGTTATCGCTACTGGCCTTACTAAAGGTAGCTCTAACTCTAAGACTGGCTCGATGGTACAGATTTATATTCTGTCCGATGAAGATGAAAAGCCTAGTGATGCCCTTTATGGCTCTGGCAAGTCTGCCTCTTGTTGTGGCGATTGCAAACATGATGCTTGGGGTACTTGCTATGTCAATATCGGGCAAGGCGGTAACTCTGTCTATGGTGCTTATAAGCGTGGTACATACCCTGTTTACAATCCCGCTGAACATGGCGACGTTTTTAAGGGTAAGATTGTCCGATTCGGGACATACGGCGACCCCGCTATGGTCCCGATGAAAGTCTGGACTCCTATTCTAAAGTCTGTTAAGGGCCATACTGCCTATACTCACCAGTGGGGCAAGGCGTGGGCTGCAGCATACAAGTCGTTTTGCATGGCATCGGTTGATACTCAAGCCGAATATGACAAAGCTAAGTCTATGGGCTGGCGTACTTTCCGTGTTCGGCCTCAATCGCAGGCCGATGATACGACTAAAAAGCGTGAAACTGTCTGCCCTGCAAGTGAAGAACAAGGTTATCGAAAAAACTGTATTGATTGTTTGCTCTGTGATGGTGTGGGCAAGTCTGTGGACGTTGTGATTGCTGTTCACGGTACGGGTTACAAGTCCCGCAGATTCAATCAGATTATGGAAGCGATTAACGCAGGTGAGGCATACGATAAACTTGTTCCGCTTAAAATTACTGCTAGGCCGCACGCTGTTAAGGGTGCTGGCGTTGGAGTAAAATAGAAGAGTAGGCTTGACATTGTAGCGGGAAACTGCTACAATGTTTTTCAACTGAAAGGAACGATATGGGATATATGGGACTAGCTTGTGCAAGTGAAAGTGATACCGCTGCTGGACTGATGTTCACTATCGGTGATGCGATTGCCAAACAATTGGCTGAAGAATTAGAGGATGAAGGAAACTGCTTCAATACTTCAGGTGCAGTTAATTGTGGCTTTTTTGTTCGTGATGTTCTTGTTCCTGCTGTTAAGCATCATAGGGAACAAGAGTTTTATATTGATTTAGTTGGCGAAGAATTAGTTTCAGTTTTAAAGGAAATTCAGACTAGCTTAGAAGCTGAGGTAAAAGATTGTTCTGAGGAAAATAAAGAAGAATGGGAAGATCAGGACAATAGAAAAGAACACTTTAATTGCTACAAAAGTTTGTTAAAAGCTGTTGAGTTTGTTCTTAGTGAAGTAGAGGATGAAGAATAAGCTTGACAATAAATTATAATATGGTATAATGTCGCTATGATTAGACATCTTGGTTACTCATGGCTTTGGGCCAGTTTTTCTAGCTCTAGTTTCTTTGTAGTCAACTTCTTTTCCCATATTCTTTTTCCTTTCGCAAAAAATTGTAGCATCTTCATAAATTAATTTGTGGAAATTAAGATATTTCAATCTTCCATTGACTTGAATGTGATAGCCGCTTTTAATACTTCTATATCCATTGCTTAAGCATTTTTGTTTTTCTAAATAATTAGCTAAACCTGATATAAAGTCTTCACTTCCTGATATAAAGCCATAGGCATATCTAGTGCTAACAAACCATCCATCTCCATCAAAGTATCCTCTTACAAAGTGATGAAGCAATTTTTTAGGAATGTTTTTAGTTACATCATTCCATTTGATTGTTTTAGTTTTATTTGGTTTTATTCCTAGTTTAATTAAATCACTGTGAATTTTTCCATTAATAACTAGATTAGACATTTTTGATTGACTTCCACTTTTATGAGTTCTAGTTCTATGATAAATCTTGTGATTAGACTGTATGCTTTTTTGAAAAGACTTTAGTATTGAAATATCTTGATTATTAATTTCAATACTGAGATAAGTTCGCTTATTGTGCAAAGAACCATCCGCTGTAATAAAACCAAGAAAATAAGCTTTTTCTTCTGAATCAATTAATTGAAAGAAATTTTCATCATAATTATATGTGTAGTTTATCTTTCTTATTTTTATGTTATTTTCAGTTAGTATGTCTCTTATTTTCTTTTTATAAATACCACTTAATTGAGCTATTTTATTAATTGAATTTCCTTGTTTATATAGTTTACAAATTTCTGATTCTACCATTGACTTTCTCCTATTATTATGGTACAATACTATGGTATTCCATGTATTAAATAGGATTCCTTTAAATGCCAACGAGATTTTTGGGCTACGCATGTATTAATCTGACTTTATCTGCTGACGTTAAGAAAGCAGATAGAGTTATGAATTCTCGCACCTATCGCATGGCAAGTCATAGTCTTGACAAGGCTAGTGACATTGGCTATCAAAACGCCAAAGACTTGCTTAAAATTTTACAATGGAACGAAGCTAACGGAATTAAATACTTCCGTATTTCTTCTGATATGTTCCCCTTTATGGATCATCCAGAACATAAGTATGACTTAGATAGTCTAAAAAATGCTAAGTGGATTCGCAAGACTCTGGCCGAAGCTGGCGAGTATGCCCGCGAACATGGGCATCGTCTTAGTATGCACCCAGGCCAGTATACTTGTATTGCTTCGCCTAACGAAGATATTGTATCAAAATCTTTGTTGTGTTTAGAAATGCACAATTTAATTGCTGATCTTCTAGGTGCTGGCCCAGACTTCAAGATTAACATTCACGTTGGCGGTACTTATGAGGGTAAGGCAGAAACCGCTGCTAGATTCTGTAAATCCTTTGAGCGTCTGTCTCCTACTTGTCAGAGTCGTTTAACTGTTGAGAATGATGATAAAGAATCTATGTGGACTATTGAAGAAATCAATGACTATATCCACAAGAAAATTGGTATAGCTTTGTGCTTCGACATTCACCATTGGGATTGTTCTAAGGGTAGTTTCAGTTCTGCCGCTGATGCGTACAAGGTTGCAGAAAAAACTTGGGGAGACATTGTTCCAGAAGTGCATTATAGTGAACCCCGCGATCCTAATGGTACTGGACAAAATTATCGTTCTCATTCAGAGTATTGTGTTAGCACTCCCCCTGTTCTTAGCGATAAGCCATACGATTTAATGATTGAAGCTAAGATGAAAGAAAAAGCCGTACTCAAAGGCTTGACAAAACTCATGGCTAATGATATAATCATGGCATGACCCCCTAAAAAGGGTCAATCTAAAAGAAAGGTAGATATGAAAGTTTTTGTTCCTACTAACAAAAAGCATCCTAGCTTAATTTTGTGTACTAGCTGGCCTAGCCATGATTTTCTTGACAACTTGCAAGGAAATAACTGGTTAGATTTTTCTGATGATTCTTCTGTAGGCTCTCAAGACATCGCATATTGCAGCATTAAATATCTTAGCGATCTTTATGATAATATCAGAAAAGCAATGAGAAGTCACTATAAATATAAGAAGTCTGCTGAAAACTTTTTAAATCAAAGTTGTAATACTCCTCAAACTATTAACTATCGTTATTGGAAAGATTTGCATGATAGATTTAAGGATTGGTCTTTTGAAAGACATGAACAAAACGAATTTTGGCAAAGGTGTCAAGACGAATTAGTTGTTAAAGAATATAACATCAATCCTTTTACCATGGAAATTGAACCCGTAGGGGATCATGAGTTCCGAAGTCTGGCCCCCCAAAAGCCAAGTGTTATCTATTGACAAACAAAAGAAAGTATGGTATAATAAAGATATGAGTTACGATCATCACGACGATTTTTCAGGCGGGGAAGATGAAGATTACGGGCCTGACCCATTTGACTATGAATGGTATGGCCCCAATAATGACTTCAACCAAAGTGGCTTTGGTGGTCATGGATTTGATAATCCTGAGACTTCTTTGCCGCATAATCCCATTGAGCCAACTGCTCCTGAATACAAACTGGCAGACTGGAAGCGAGACGATCCAGATAATTACGGCAAAATTATGCGAGTACTATCTGATTGGTCTATAAAAAGAAGCAAAAGACTTCTAAAGAAGTACGGCGAATGTGCTGGGCCAGAGTTCATCATGGAAATTTGCGAAGCTGACTTGGACGATGGATGGAACAAGCTTATGAACGCCTCTATTGATGGGGTTGTTCGCACTTGTGTCTATGAATTTAATGACGTAACTGGACAGTATGACCTCTCCGAAGATAACTGAAAGAAAAAAAATGAACACTATTATTTCTGTTGAAGAAGCGTATGATACAGCAGCTTTCTATAGCTATGATCGAAGTTTCGGGTATGATCTAACTGACATGTTAGCCTTTACTCCTGATGAAGATTTCAAGGCTTTTATGTTGTACAATCTCCTGTGGCATACTTATCGTAACTTCCAAGAGCCTGCCTTGCGTTTCTTCAAGATCAAAGGTAGAAGTAAGTTGATTAAAATTATTCGTAATACTAATCTCTATGGTTTTAAATATGCTATGCTATTCAAAATAACTGAGGGCAGATTGCCTAAAGACGAAAATGAGCTTGAAAATTTCCTTACTAGAAATGACCCTAATAAAAAATGGGGCAGAGCCATTTTTTATTCTTACAATAATTTTGATACCAGTATTGACCACATGGAAAAAATCGCTGGATTACTCCAAGACACTTCTATCTATGAATGGATTTCTCTTTATTGCAATGACAATAATAACGACTTGAATTGGTTAATTAAAGACATTAGTGCTTTTTGCGAAAAGCTTAATGCCATTATGGCTACTGACGCCTATGGCATTAAAGAACCGTTCAATATTCGAGTAACTACACATGAAAATTTGTTAAATGAACTTATTGCCATGGGTGAGCGTCCTGCCCCTTGACAAATAGCGTCTATGTTGCTATAATAGTTCCAACTCTAATGAAAGGCAAAGTCTATGACTGCTCTTGCTACTGTCGCTAATGCACCTGTATTGAATCATGGAAATTGGGAGCGATATATGGTCGCTTTAAAGGGGCATGAGGAATGGGTGTTTAATGCTAAGGATTATTGGTTTAATGAGTCTTGGTGGGAAATCGACCCTAGCACCGCTTTAATGAATATTCATTCCAAATGGCAAAGGACAATTAACGGATGGATGAAGATTGAAGGTGCTGATGCCGTTAATTTTAATGAGCATGAAAACCCTTTCTTTGATAGTCCTAATGATGTTTATAAGATGATGCGAAAGGCTATCCGCAGAAACAGGCATGCGGTTAGTGCTGAACAACAGCGTGAAGCATGGGCGTGGGCCCAAGAAAACTTAGTTGTGTACAAATTTACGTTGAATCTTATTACTATGCAGTCAACTAAAGAAGTGATTGACTTCCGCAAAGATTGTTGCCCTAGAAACATCACAACGGTGTCTTCCTAAAAATATTACAAGAGAGTGCAGATTTCTGAAAAAGAAATCAAACGCAACCAACCAACATGGTTAATCCCGACGAAATTACAAACTATAATCGCACTGATCGTGAATTGGAGGAATTCATGGTCTTTGCTATTTGTGCTGCTGGCAAAAATGCCAACACTACTGCTACGATCTTGAATAGGATTTTTCTTGATTTTGAACTTCAAGGTAAAATGCCTGTATTCCATCTTTCTAAGAGGGCAGCTAATTTAGCCAATTATTTTAGGATTCAAGGAATTGGATGCTATAATAGTCGTGCTAAAACTATTCGTCAATTACATCGCTGCATTCAGCATGATAGCAATTTCCTTAAAATTGCTACTGTAGGTGAGTTAGAGAACGTCCACGGCATTGGCCCTAAGACCGCTCGTTTCTTTATTATGCATTCTAGGCCGAACCAGCGAGTCGCAGCACTAGACACTCATATATTAAAAGAATTAAAAGCAGAGGGCTACAGCGTGCCTAAGGCTACTCCACCTGCTGGCAAACGCTACAATGAATTAGAGCAATTATTTATTAAATTAGCTGACAAGTCAGGAATGTCTGTTGCTGACTATGATTTAGCTGTATGGAAAAAATGGCGGAAGAAAGAGTTTGTAGTAGCTACTTGACATAGTAGTTAACAAATGATATAATATAGAAAGTAAATCATGCCTAAGTTAAAGATAAAAACTGGAAAAAGAATGTTCATTGTTCCCCTGCAATGTTGGGGAAAAGTCCGTAAAATCCGCCAAGATGATGCTGGAGTTGACATCATTGATCTGGATCTTGACGATGGAGATTACGTCATCGCCCGCCGAAATGAACTGTCAAAAACAGAGGTAAACAATGGGAAGTTTTAGTATATCGTGTACGGCAAGTAAATTAACGGTAGGTTATAGGGATGAAGTTTATCTTATGCCTTTATTTCCTGCAACGCATGCCTATTCTACATTCCCCACTTCAATCGTATCTAACGAAGGGGCACTTATCAAAAACACCGTAGGCCCGCCGCTGCTGGGCTATTACGATGATTACGGTAGAGTTGAGCTTGCCGAAGAACAAAACCCCCTTATTGACGAGTGTTATCGTAAGGCTTATGGCGATGACTATAAGGATCAGCTTTGGAAGATCATGGATCGTGAAGGGGAACCGCACGAGCAATTCTGTGTAATTCTTAAAGATTTCTGGGATAATCTCGTCAAGATCACAGATGAACGTGAGAATATTCTCCATGAATACCTAAAGGCAGAGTTTTTTATTGCTCATGGTTTCCAATTCAAACCCTTTGATGATCGCCACAAGGCACACGCTAAAGACCATCGTGATGTAGTTTATTACAAGAATTATCAGCTTGAACACCCTGATAGCGATATTGTTGCATTTGGAGCTACTGATTATATCAGTGAATATTATTACAACAAGAAAACTGATTCATATCATAAGATGGAAAACAAGTATGTTCGCAGCGAGGACAATCCTGATTATGCTTATGATCAAACTGAATTTTCCAAAAAACTTGGTGTGCCTATCATTTATTCTTCGCCCAAAAAAGCAATGTCTATGTTCAAAATCATGAAGTATGAATTTGAAGCAGAAAAAATCAAGAGTTATGACAAAGCTTCTTTTAAGTTTGCTCGATTAACAAACTCTTGGCTTGATGCTGCTAATCAATTCGGCTTGATGTGGCATTGTTTAGATAACCGATACTATAGCCATAACAAATTCCTAACTCCTGACAAAGACTACCTCAAAGAAGGCAATCCTTGGTCTATGTGGTTGATGGACAAAGATTTACGTGTAGCTGCTGACCTTATGACAGAATTTGAGGTTGTCTATTGGTTCATGCACAGTAACAACAGAGCTTTTGAAATGCAGTGGTGTGGCCCTCAGTGTCCTGAAAGACAAGACGAGCTAATTTTCCATGAAGCTGTCTTGGCTGCGATTAAGAAGCAGCTTGCAGAAGAATTAGAATAATAGGTTGACAAACCTCTGAAATAAGGTATAATACTGGCATGAAGATTCTATGTGAAGTAAAGCGTTGCAAGGAAACCGTTTCTCGCGGTCGATTTGCTGGTCAAGAGACAGAGTATGCCCTTGTAGTTGGAGGGGATAACTACTCTTGGAATATCAGCCGCAATAACCTGAACGCGATGACACCGCCTATTGGACAGAAATACTTTAAGGGTTTCTGTCACCTTATGGCCTACTTCGCTGACTTCGGCATTGAAGATGATGCTATTGATAAAATCGTCGATGCCCTTGAGAAGAACACTGGCAAAGATGCAACAGAACTAAGGAAAGAACTTAAAGAACAGACTTTGCTTACTGAGACTGGTAGGTTAATTGATGACTTTTTCCGTTGCAACTACAATAATGAAGAACATAATTCAGGGAAGCAAACTGATAAGGATAGAATCTATATCCGTGTTCTCAAAGCGAAAGTAGGACAAAAAGACTAACAACGGTGTTTTCCTAAAAATATTACAAGAAAGTGCAGATCTCCGAAAAAGAAATCGAATGCAACAACTACCTAGATATAATTTTTGGATTGATACAAGTTTAAAGACAGCAAAACTTGTGCTTACAGTTATTACAATTGTATTTTTTCTATGTCTAC
>Ga0255772_10006272_pt1 | contig 10886 bp, 10 predicted proteins | sample 071ome_34_FD_179970 | JGI IMG/M metagenome (GOLD analysis project Ga0255772, IMG submission 179970) | Coastal salt marsh microbial communities from the Groves Creek Marsh, Skidaway Island, Georgia - 071411BT metaG (version 2) | ecosystem: Environmental > Aquatic > Marine > Intertidal zone >... | reverse complement strand
TTTCCAAAAATAGAAGACGCAGATCAATTAAGCGAATTGATTGATTCTTGTTATCTTCCACCACATGGATCTAGAGGGGTTGGATTCTCTCGTTCCAATCTTTTTGGAGAGTTTTTTACGGATTATATTAAAGATCCCATAAAGCCAATCATTGTTGCAATGATTGAATCAGTTAAAGGTGTCAAAAACTTACATAAGATTCTTGAAGTTTCTGGTCTTGATGCAATTCTTATTGGTCCATATGATCTTTCTGCATCTCTAGGCGATGCAGGTAATTTTTCTACTGAAGCCTTTAAAGAGAATGTCAATATAATTAAAGATCTTACCAAAAAGAAAAGTATCGCCTTAGGTTCTCATATAGTTAATCCTGAAATAGATGAACTCAACAGTAAAATTTCTGCCGGCTATACGTTCATTGCTTATAGTATCGACACTGTTTTTTTAAGAATTGCCTCAACATTTCCACTATCCAAGTAGGAGAAATTAAATGGATAAAATAATAGCAATAATTCCAGCTAGAATGGGTAGCTCCCGATTTCCAGGCAAGCCATTGGCAGACATAAATGGTAAGCCAATGATCCAGCATGTTTATGAAAGAGTGAAACTTTGCTCTAAACTAGATAAGGTTGTAGTGGCAACATGTGACAAAATAATTTTTGACACAATTCTTGATATGGGAGGTGAAGCAGTTATGACCTCAGAAAATCATGAGAGGGCCTCAGATAGGTGCGCTGAGGCACTTGAATTTATTGAAAATAGTGAAAAAGAAAAATATGAAATTGTTGTAATGGTACAAGGCGATGAGCCTATGACTGACCCTGAAATGATCAATGAGTCACTTGTGCCGTTTGATGACCACTCCGTCCAAGTTGTTAATTTACTTGCTGAGATAAAAACCAAGGAAGAATTTGAAGATCCAAATTGTATTAAAGTGGTTTGTGATAAATTAATGAATGCTATTTATTTCTCAAGATTGCCAATACCATTTGACCAATCCAATTCCCATCCTTACCATGGTAAACAAGTTTGCATAATTCCTTTTAGGAGAAACTTTTTATTAGAATACATAAATTTAGAACCCACCATGCTAGAAATATCTGAGTCCATTGATATGTTAAGAGTAATTGAACATGGGTACAAAGTTAGAATGATGCCTACAAAGTTTGAAACAAAAGCTGTTGATACTATCGAGGATCTTCAGGCTGTAAAGGCGTTAATGTCGTCCTAGTTTTCTTTCATCTACAAATATAATTTCAAATGATTAAGATTAGTCTTTTGTCAGGAGAATTTTTTTTAAAGTCTAATGATAAAACAACTTTAAATTCTCATCAAATACAAGAAATTTGGAATTTAGCCTCACTAAATTATATTAATTCAAGGGATTATTTTTTCGAGTCATGTTTAAAAAAAAATCGAGACGTAGGATTTAATGGATTTAAGTATAAATTTATCTCATATCCATTTTTTTTGGATTCTGAAAATAAGAGGGAATGGCTTGAATATTTTTTTTTAATAGAGGCAGCTAAAAGAAAATTTATTTTCTATAAACTCGAAAAGAGAACTAATAAAAAAATTGAAGTATCAATAAATGACTTATTAACTAAAAAATTAAATAAGAATAAAGTAGTAAAAAGTTTCTTTTATTCTATATTAAATTTTATCCTAAAAAACTTAGCTCTAAAATTTCTGTCTAAAGTTCTAAGCTTTAGATTTTCTAATCATAAAGTCAGTCCAATTAATCTTAATGTCAAAGAATTATTCATAAGGGTTTCTTTACCTGGAAATGCAGTCAAATTCAATAATATGTATTTTGATAGACATATTGGAGACGAAAGAAAATTAAAAGTAAAAAACTTAAAACTAACTTATTTAATAAATATTATTTTTTATAAACGCGGCCAAGCAATAAAAAATCTATCTAACCTATATTATTCATTAAAGTCTTTTCATGAAAGAAAAGAAGGTATTGTTCTTATCGATGAAAAGATCACAATTAGCAATCTTTTTGATATAGTTCTACAAACCACTTTAAGTTTCTTTAGAATAAGAAAAGAAATAAAGAGACATAAAGAATCCAATCTTGAGATTGCTCTAATTGGAAACGATTTTCTTACTTCATTTTGTGGGTTTATTCAGAATAATTTGTCGCATTCAATAAAGTTATTGAATTCTATAAATAGCAGATCAGGCGTGCTATTCACATATGAAGAGTTACTGCCTCATATGAGGTTTTACTATTTTAAATCAGATAAAAATAATATTAAAAACTTAGCTTACCAACACGCATATTCGCCAAAAGGGAAATTATGGTCATATCACTTGCCAAGCGAAAAAAATGAACATGATTTCAAGGCCAAGTATTATCCTTCCATTTTTTTGGCACAAGGATCTCATTATTCTAACCAAATAAAACATTTGTTTGGAGATGACCTGCATATAGTTGGATCTTTAAAGTCAGATGCTCACCCTCCTGCAATCCATCAAATAAAAGAAAAGAATATTCTTCTAGCTTTATCAGTTGCCGATGAAGAGATCTTATTAAGATTTTTATCTAGACTTTCTTTAAAGGATGTTAAGTTCATTATTTCTGTCCATCCATCTTCATCTATTAGTCTAATAAAGAAAAAGATTGACAAGCTGAAAATCTCAGTTCCTCTTGAGATTAGTTCAAAGAAATCAGCAGATATTTTTGACAAGGTGTCATTAATAATATGTTGTTATAGCACGGTTGCAATAGAGGCCATGAAGTATGGAATCACTTCATGTCGCCTTATACCAATTGATAGACTCTCGTTATTTGATCATGATGATGATGTTTATGAGATTGATTCATTAAATTTTAACAATAAGGTTATTGATAATTTATTGAACCAAAAAAATATTAGTCTTAAAAGTAAGTACTCATATTATGAATCCGATCTTAATACATCAACTGTAATTAAAAACATAATTTCTAATTTAAAAATTTGATTCAAATTGAACTAAAAGAAGGGATAATGATTCCAGTCTGATTTCTAAGAAAAAATGTTTAATAATATCTTTAAAAATAAGAAAGTCCTAATAACTGGCCATACTGGTTTCAAAGGCTCATGGCTATCTCTATGGCTAAAAAAATTAGGAGCAGATGTATACGGCTTTTCTAATCGAATTCCAACTAATCCCTCGATGTATGAGCTTCTAAATTTGTCTGATGATTTACATAGTTTTACTGGCGATATAAGAGATATAGAAGCATTGAGTGAAAAAGTTAATACTATTAAACCAGAATTTATTTTTCATATGGCAGCTCAGGCACTGGTTCCAGTTGCTTATCAAAATCCGGTTACAACTTTTGAAACTAATACACTTGGTACTGTCAATGTTCTCGAGGTTGTCAGAAAAATCAAGCATCAATGCACAACCATAATAATAACTAGCGATAAGGTTTATGATAATGTTGAGTGGGAATGGGGTTACAGAGAGAATGATAAAATTGGAGGTATAGACCCTTACAGTGCCTCAAAAGGCATGGCAGAGTTAGCGATAAGGTCATATTTTCAATCATATCTTAAGAATATGAAAAATATAAAACTTGGGATAACTAGAGCGGGCAATGTTATTGGTGGAGGAGATTGGGCAGAAGGTAGAATAGTCCCAGATTTAGTGAGATCAGTTTTTAATAAACAAAGAGCTAAGATTAGAAATCCAAATTCTACTAGACCCTGGCAGCATGTGCTAGAACCTATTAGTGGCTATCTTCAACTTGCAATGTCCTTGAATCAAGAAGAGGTGATAAATGGAAGCGAGTTTAATTTTGGCCCAAGTGCAGATAATGCATTTTCTGTAAGATCATTAGTTAATGAAATCCAGAGCCAATGGGATATTTTAAATTGGGAGGATGTATCAACAAGTGAAAAAATCGATGAAGCTGGATTATTAAAACTCAATTGTGATAAAGCTCTATTAAGGTTGAATTGGAGACCTGTTTTAGATTTTAAAGAAACCACTAAATTAACTGTTGATTGGTATAAAGCCCTTTATGAAAAGGACCAAAATTTAAAGAGTTTATCTTTATCTCAAATAGATTCTTATATTTCTCTTGCACAAAACAAAGAATTAATTTGGACTTCATAATTATATGGAGATCAGAGTTTATAATCACTTAGATAGCGAACTTGAATCCCATTGGAGAAAACTAGAAAAAATAAGCATCTGTTCTATATTTCAAACCTTCGATTGGGTAAATTACTGGCTAGCATGTTTTAGTTTAAAGTCCAACTTCAAATTAAACATTTACTTAATTTATAAAAACTCCAAGCCAGTAGCACTTTTCCCTTTTTACATAAAAAATTATTTTTTTATAAAAACATTAGAATTTCTTGGATCTGATCTACTTGATTTTGGCGGTCCTTTAATTGATAAAGATTTAAGCGAAGAGGATATTTCGAGAGTTTGGCAAGAAATAATTAATCAAAAAAAAATTTCAGATATTATTTACTTACAAAGAATACCTTGTCGAATATATGGATTAGATAATCCTTTTAATATTTCTGTAACTAAATATTTCCTGGATAAGGCTAATATAATCAAACTGCCAAGTTCAGAAAAAAATCTAAAGAAAAGAAAAGACAATATTAGAAAAATAAAAAAACTTAATCAAATAGACACTTTAAAATATGAGGTTGTCAATAACTATAAAGATTCAATTAATACAATTGAAAGACTATTTGAGCTTAAATCTTTGAGATATGAAGAAACTGGAGCAAATGACATTTTTTCAAATATAAGTTTTTATAGTTTCTTCAAATATTCTTTCCTGGCTTTAGATAGCAATCCAAAAATACATATTTCTAGGTTAATGCTAGGGAATGAAATTATTGCAGCACATTTGGGCTATATTTACAATAAAACTTTCTACTACATCTTGCCAGCATTTGAATCAAATATTTATGCTAGATATTCTCCCGGTAGGCTTCTTTTGGAATATTTGGTTAAAGATTCTGTAAATAGTAAACTAAATTTTTTCGATCTTACCATTGGCGGGGAGATTTATAAAAATGAATGGTCAAATGATACTGTAGATATATGGAGTTCATATTTCCCGACCACAATTCTTGGTAAAGTAGTTGCGCCAATCTTCAATTTATATATCAGAATCAGAAGAAATGTCTCTTTTAAGAACAGAATCAACAAAATTAGAGCATACATAAGAAAATGAATGTTAGGCCGAAAATTATGTTTTCCTTGGATTACGAGAAGGGGTGGGGAATTCACCAATTTGCAAAAATCAATAAAGAAAAATATGATTTTTTCTTAAAAAATGAACCCAGGGTTCTTGAGGCTACATTAAATTTGTTTGAAAAATACAATATACGAGCCACATGGGCAGTAGTTGGTGGAATGCTATGTGATTCATGGGAAGAGTTTGATTCATACGGTGTACCGTCACCAGATTATGACAATAAGAAGCTTGGTTTAGATCAAAATATTAAAAATTCCAAACATCTTTGCGAGTATTTTTTTGATAAAGAATCTGTCCAGAAAATTCTAGATATTGATGGGCAAGATATTGGTGGACATAGCTTTTCGCATTCATACTTTAAAGAAAGCGGGGTTAAGTTTTCTGACTTTTACAAGGATACCGAAGCCTTAACAAGGGTTTTTCATAATAAATTCAAACATAAAATTCAAACTTATGTTTTTCCAAGAAACCAGATTATATCGCCTGAAGTGCTTATAGATTTTGGCATAAAAGTTTATAGGGGAAACTCCACAAAATGGTATGACAGAATTAATTCTAATTCTATGGATTTTCTAAACCTTCTGTCAAGATTCTATAGATTTTATTCCGCACTCTCTCCTTTCGCAATTTCTGAAAGAATTAGTTCTAACTTTTTTGTCCCTGCAGGTATTTTTCTGAGGTTTGGACTTCCAACAACTCTATGGGAAAGTCATTTTTTTAAAATAAAAAGGTGTATTTCGGGTACAAAAGATGAACAATTATTACATTTATGGTGGCACCCTCACAATCTTTGCATTGATTATCAAATAAAACTTTTACGTCTAGAAAAAATCCTTCAATTTATAACCAAAAAAAGGGATAAGGGCCTTTTAGAAATTGTTAATATGAATGATATTTAGCAATTATGTCTACTAGAATTTTAATAACTGGCGCATCCGGATTTGTTGGTTCAAAGTTAATTGAAAGACTATTAGGACAAGACCAAGAATACATTATTAAAGCCACTTATAATAGAACTAAGCCTAAAATTAGAAATAAGAATCTTGTATGGCTAAAAACAGACTTATTAAAAGACGAAGAAATATTTAAGCATTTAGAATCAATTGATATCTTAATACACTTGGCCGGTATTTCTAATGTTGGGCAAATTAACATTTCTGAATATTCAGATATGAACAATTTAAATGTTGACTCAGCTTTATTTTTGGCCGAGCAAGCTGCAAGATCAAATGTAAAACAATTTATCTTAATAAGCAGCATAGCAGCTTCAGAGTTTGCCGATTGCCTTGAAATTAATGAGCGTAATGGTTTGCCAAATCAACCATATGGTTTAAGCAAATATTTATCAGAGATTTCATTGAAAAAAATTTGTAAAGAATACTCAATGAAATATACAATTTTAAGACCGACTGCATTATTTGGCGAAAATCACAAAGGTAGTATTTATGAGCTAGCTAAGTTAGCTAAGTTTGGTTTTTTGCCTATTATTGGAAATGAAAGTAGAACTAATTTTTATTTTATTGATGATTTTTGCGATGTAATTATTAATGTAATTTTTTTAGAAAAGGCATATAACGAAACATATATTTGTTCTGATTCTTCCCTAACTTACAGGGATCTGTCTTCTCACATAGCCAAAAATATGGGCATAAGAATTAAACTATTACAATTCCCTTTACTCGTAGGTTATCTTATCTCAATTTCCTTAAATATTCTATCAAGAGTATTTCTAAGGACCAATCCATTAAGTTTTCAAAGATTAAATGCCATAAGTAGAAAAAACATATACAGTAATAAAAAAATTTCAGAACAACTTTTTATCAAGCCTAGAATTGGTGTTGTGAGTGGTCTAAGAAAAACTGTTTCTTGGTTTAAAAGTAATGGCCTACTCTAAAAATTTTCCTGTTCTGTTGATAATTTGCACAAGTCCAAAAATGCTAAGGTATTTTATGACCGATCATATAAAAAATATGTCGGCTCATTTTAGAATTATAGTTTGTACTAATATAGAAGATGACTCCCAATATCTAGAACATATCAAAAAATATATTCAACTAATAAATTTACCTATCAAAAGAGAAATAAATATTTTGAGGGATCTACGCACTACCCTATACCTAATTAAGTTTTTATTGAAAAATAAAGTCGAGATTATTTACTCAATTTCTCCCAAGGCAGGATTAGTCGGAGCTATTTCTGGGTTCTTGACAAGAGTCCCTATAAGAATTCATAATTTTACAGGACAAGTATGGGTTACAAAAACTGGCATCAGAAGGCAAATTTTGATTAATTTTGACAGATTAATAGCAGTTCTCTCAACAAACATCTTTATTGATAGCTATTCCCAAAAAAAATTTCTTTGTGAAAAAAATATTGTACCAGCTGGTAAAGGAGAAGTCATTGGATATGGCTCCCTAAGTGGGGTAAATTTAGAAAAGTTTTCTAAAAATACTGCTGTAAGAAATAATCTAAGAAGAAAATACTCAATTCCTGACGAAGATATTATTTTTTTATTTGTTGGCAGACTTAAGAAAGACAAAGGATTATTTGATTTAGTTGAAGCTTTCAAAATAGTTTCTCATAGGAGAAGTAATATCCATCTATGGTTTGTTGGAGATGATGAAGATCTTATTAAAAATGAACTTTCTAATAAATTAACAGAAAAATTGAATTTTAAATTTTTTAACTTTTCAAATAGTCCAGAGAACTATATGAATGCTTCAGATGTTTTTTGTCTGCCCAGCTACAGAGAGGGATTTGGCTCAACAATAATTGAGGCAGGGAGTATTGGAATCCCAACAATTGGTTCCTCAATCTATGGTATATCTGACGCGGTTATAAATTATAAAACTGGAATTCTAGTAGATCCAAAAAACCCATTAATGCTTTCAGATGCCATGGAGTATTTAATAAATAATCCTTCAACTAGAATCAAAATGGGAGTGGATGCTCATAGAATGGTAGTGAATAAATTCTCTTCTCACTATGTTTCGAACTTACTAATAGATAGAATTAAAAATTTAATTGAATGAAAAAAATTTTGATTACTGGTTCTAGTGGATTTTTGGGGGCAAAGCTTATTTCTTATCTTCGATTTACTAATCAAGATCTTGCAATTAGAACATTAGGAAGAAGTACACCTAAGAATCTGCGGTGTGAAAACTTTCATTGTGATTTTGAAAAAGATCAAATACCTGAGGAAGCTTTTACAGATATTGATACAATTTTTCATTTGGCTGGTTGCGCCCACGATACAAGAAACTCCGAAAAAAATTATGAACGTTATTTTAAAGTTAATGTCGATGTCACTACCAAATTAGCCGAATTGGCAAAAAAACATAATGTTAAAAAGTTTATTTATGTAAGTAGTGTTAAAGCTGGATTAAATACTTTATATGATATTTGCCCAAATGAATCTTCTATAGGTAAAGCCAATGATCTTTACGGAATTACAAAACGCGATGCTGAATTGAAACTTCTTGAAATACAAGAGAGGACTAATTTACAAATCATAATAGTCAGACCGGCTCTTGTATATGGCCCTAATCAAAAAGGTAATTTAGATATGATGTTTAAAGGAATAAAACAGGGATGGTTTCCTCCTTTGCCCAAATTATTTAATCGGCGATCAATGATTCATATTGATGACTTGATTCGTGCCATAGTTTTTTTGGAGAACTATAAGAATGCAAATGGAGAAATTTTTATTGTAACTGATGGTTATTTATATTCCTCTGACGAGATCTATGAAGTAATGTGTAAGATTTTAAATAAACCAGTCCCAAAATATAGAACCCCAAAATTTTTATTTATCATTTTGAAAATCCTTATTCCTAAATTAAAATTAAAGATTGATAAGATTTTAGGGGATGAGTGCTACTCTTCCAAGAAGTTGGAAAAAATTGGATTCAAGGCAGAAAAGACTTTAAAGGATATGAATGAAACGAATTTTTGACATTATCTTTTCAATCTCAATACTAACTATCGCAATAACTCCAATGTTGTTAATTGCTCTTATCATAAAATTTTCTTCATCAGGCCCAATTATATTTTGGTCCAAGAGAGTTGGTATGGACAATAAGATCTTTCTTATGCCAAAGTTCAGGTCAATGAGAGTTAATACACCCTCGTTAGCAACTCATTTATTAGAAAATCCAGTTAGTTATTTAACGCCAATAGGCGCCTTTCTTCGTCAGTATAGTCTTGATGAACTCCCGCAATTGTTATCAGTTTTAAAGGGGGATATGAGTCTAGTTGGACCTCGTCCGGCGCTATATAATCAATATGACTTAATAAATATTAGAACTAAGAAGGGAGTCCATAAAATATTGCCTGGAATTACTGGTTGGGCGCAGATTAATGGAAGAGATGATTTGGCAATTCTAAACAAGGCTCATTTAGACGAAGAATATTTAAAACTTAAGTCTTTTTGGTTTGATTTAAAAATATTATGGAAAACTTTTTACAAAGCACTATTTAGAGAGAATGTCTCTCATTAATTTTATCGATGTTGAGTAAAGATTATGGATATTGGATGGATATAGCTTTAAATGAGGCTAAAAAAGCAGAACAGATTAATGAAATACCGGTGGGAGCAGTTTTAGTTTTAGGTGATAATATTATCTCTTATGGAATGAATAGGACAATTATTGATAATGACCCTACATCGCATGCTGAGATCAATGCAATTCGTAAAGCATCAAAAAAATCAAATAACCATAGATTGATTGATACAACTCTATTTGTAACTCTAGAACCCTGTGCTATGTGTTATGGAGCTATAGTTCAAGCAAGAGTTTCCAGAGTAGTTTTTGGAGCCTATGATCTTAAAACTGGAGCATGTGGAACATGTATGGATTTGAAATCGAACCAATGTTTCAATCATACACCTGAAATAATTGGCGGAGTAATGCGAGAAGAATGTTCAAAATTATTATCTGATTTCTTTAAGAATAAAAGAAACTAAACCGTATACATACCTCCATTGACATGAAGGGTTTGGGCTGTAATATAGGATCCTGACTCACCTGCAAGGAATAACACTGACTCAGCAATCTCATCAACTGTCCCTAATCTACCTAGAGGTATTTGATTTGCAAGAAACTCCTTTTGCTCTTCTGGTAATGCATCTGTCATATCGGTTTTAATAAAGCCTGGAGCAATTGCATTGACAGTAATGCCTCTTGGACCAACCTCTCTGGCAAGAGATTTTGTAAAACCCATAATCCCTGCTTTGGCAGCAGAGTAATTGGTTTGACCCGCATTTCCCATTGCGCCAACCACAGATGCAATAGAAATGATTCTTCCGTTTTTCTTTTTCATCATGCCACGAAGTACCGCCTTAGACATTTTGTAGACCGATGCTAAGTTGGTAACCATAATATCATTCCACTCATCATCTTTCATTCTCATTAAAAGATTATCTCTAGTGATACCAGCATTATTAACTAGGATGTCGACAGATCCAAATTCATCACTAATGGATTTCATGAGATTTTCTATTTGATCATTCTCAGTCACATTTAAGGCAAATCCTTTACCAGATATTTTATGTTCCTGGAATGTTCTGGATATTGCGTCAGCACCTGACTCGCTAGTAGCGGTTCCAATGACAGTTGCCCCGTTTTCTCCAAGAATGATTGAAATTGCCTGACCAATTCCTCTG
>Ga0255772_10006268_pt1 | contig 10890 bp, 6 predicted proteins | sample 071ome_34_FD_179970 | JGI IMG/M metagenome (GOLD analysis project Ga0255772, IMG submission 179970) | Coastal salt marsh microbial communities from the Groves Creek Marsh, Skidaway Island, Georgia - 071411BT metaG (version 2) | ecosystem: Environmental > Aquatic > Marine > Intertidal zone > Salt... | reverse complement strand
AAGCGCTCCCGGTGGATTCGAGCAGAATTCCCGGCCACAAGCCCTGCCCGTGCGAGCCTTGCGTCTCGGGCGTAACCGAGGAAAAGAAGGTGGTTTGATCAGCTTCCAAGGACCCTTCAACAACGATGGCAAAGGTGCCTGCGTCCACGCTTGTCCCGGGTGAAAGCGTGAGGGTGGTGCCGGAGGTCACCGTCACGTTTCCAGAGAGCGTGACGTTCCCGGACCACGTGGTGTTGACCGAAACGGTGCTGTCCGCCCCAGAAACCATCGGGAACAGCAAGACCGTGAGCAAGAGGGTTGCGATGCTGGCGGCTTTCATGCGTCCCATGCACCGACGGTGCGGTGTCGCCATATCAACCCAAAGGACGGTTGACAACGTTGACACACACGGAAACAGATGGTGGGCCCGCCCGGATTTGAACCGGGGTCTGACGGCCCCCAGCCGCCAAGTATAGGCCAAGCTAACCCACGGGCCCGAGGAATTCCTCAGTTTCGTGCTGCACTGAACGGTGCAACTTCTTCGATCAAGTCGAGATGTCCAACGTACATTCGACGGCAACAGTAGCGCTTCAAGCCCACGGCATCGAGGGCTTCAGCATCCGATTTACCATCGGCGAGCAATTGCTTGAATTCTTCCCACTTGTGGGCGACAACGCCGCCACAACTGAAACATCGTACTGGAATAATCATGCATCTCACCTCATCGATAGGACTTCTGCTTCTTGCGACGAGCACCACGGCCGAGTTGGTGTTTGGGTTCCTTTCGGCGTGGGTCGTTGACCAACAAACTGCGGTCAAAGCGGAGGTACTCGTCTCGGAGTTCTTCGTCAACACCCTCAGCACCACCGTTGTAGTGGACGAGGCCGCGGGCAATGGCGGTACGGATGGCGTCGGTTTGTCCCATGATGCCGCCGCCGTTGGTCGTGACGTTGATGTCGACCTTGCCCAGGCGGTTCATGGCATCGGCGATGACCAAGGGTTCCATGGCCTTGCGGCGAGCCAACGAAGGTTGGAGGATTTCAATGGGTTCGGAGTTGACACGGACGCGCCCTGCGCCGGCCTTCACTGAGGCACGGGCCACGGCGGTCTTTCGCTTCCCTGAGGATTCAACAGATTTCTTCTTACGAGCCATCACTGGTCACCTCCCGTCCATCGGTGAGCGGGTGCCCCCAAGTCTGCACTGATGTCACCCAAGCGGATGTAGCGGTCTGGCAGGTCTCGGCGGAATTTGCTATCGTCGCCTCGCTCGTGGCCTTCGGGCATGTCACCGGAAAGGTGGCTTGGGCAACCGATCTCCACGCGGAGGTTGCGAAGTGCTCGGCGGCCGCTGGTTTTCTTTTGGTACGGCAGCATGCCGCGCACGGCTCGCTTGAGGATCATGTCGGGCATACGAGGGAAGAACGGTCCCTTCCGGGCGTGGTTCAACTCGTACTTCTTGTGGTAGTTGTCCAACACGGCTCGTGGTCGACCGGACACAATCGCTTTCTCAGCGTTGATGATGATGACCTTGTCATCTCGGTCTTCCCGGGCGGCCTTCAGCAGGATGTCCGCCGAGGCGGAGGCAAGGCGACCCATGATGAGGCCGTCTGCATCAAAGACGTAGGTGGTCGCTTCAGCCAAGGATAACGACCCCCGTTCCGGTTGGGTTTTCATTCATCAGCTCGCCATAGGTCACAACACGACCACCGGCGGCTTCGATCTTCTCACGGGCACCGTTGCTGACGCTGTAGGCGGCGATGGTATGGCCGTTGGTCAACTCTCCGGACCCGAGGAGCTTGCCCGGGACGAGGATGGTTGCACCCTCGGGGGCGTATCGGCTCACTCGGCTCAGGTTGGGTTGTGCCCAATTCTTGCGGCTCTTGGAGAGTCGCATTGCCACATCTCGCCAAACAGCAGCTCCGGTGTCGCGAGACTGGGCTTTCAATTGGTTGATGACCTCAACCAACTGAGCGTTTGTCTTACGTACTGGGTTACTCATTTGACTCCCTCGATGCTTAGAAGCAACCAGCCGACCGTCCGTCCCGTTATGAAGCCACCGACGCGGAATGAACCTTCTTCGCGCCGCTGTCGTGCGATTTTCGGCCCCAACAGGTTGCAGTCTGTTCATTCCAGGAGCATCTCGCCTTTTGCGTCCAACAACTCCACGGTCAATCCCGCAGCCTTGGCTTGAACGATGATTTCCTCGTGCAACGTGTCGGAGAAGTCGTCCAGAGCACCGAGGGCCGTGATGCCGGCAACGTCGGTCAACCGGTCGATGAGGTGGTTCAGAACGCAACTAACGCCGTAGGCTTGCCCGGCTCGGAACGCATGGTCTGCACCGCCGACCTCGGGGTCTTCGGCCTTCATTCGCAGCATGACGGTTTGCGAGTAGGCCACGAGAGCGCCGTAGATGGACTCGATGATCTGAGCAGCTTCCAAATCGCCGAGAAGCATCTGGGATTGAGCCAACGCGGCTCGAACTGCATGTTCGTAGAGGCCGTGGGCACCGATGGTGTCCGTTGTTTCAATCTGCATGGCTTGGTCGATAAGTGACTTCCAGTCGTCCATGGAGCGACACAGGACCTCCACCCTTTGAAGGTTAAGGCCAACATGGCTCTCGCTCAAGCCGTTGCCAGAAGGCACGGAAGGGGGGCTCAAATCTTGAAGTCGTTGTTTTCGCCTTCAACGATACCTGCTTGTCGAACCGATCCGTCGGATGCGACGAACTCACCGGCCTTGGTCAGGTTTTCATAGAGTCCAGCCACATCAACACGCTTCACAACGCCCTCCTCACCAAGCGACATGGTGAGTGAATTGGTGATGGCGCCAAGGGTTTGCATGGCGCGGTCACGGTGGCTTGCGTCGATCGTGTGTTCGGAATAACGGGCCTCTTCAAAGATGGAGAGGAAGTCGTCGAGTTGGTCGACCGGAACCATGTTGAAAGCGTTGCGAACCGCCGCTTCAAACTCACGAGCGGTTTCGTAGACCTTCTTCATGAAACCGTACTTCTTGAAGTGCTTCACCAAGCTCTTGTAGCAGTCGAAGATGGCGGCGATGTACTCGTTGCTTGCCTCCAACTGCATCATGGCGTCGGTGAGGATACCCCGTAGGGCTTGCACTTGACGGCGCTCCTGAACACGCTGGTAATAGATGGCCCCGGCGATGAGCAGCGCCATCGTGATGATGGCGAAGATCAACAGGTTGCCCGGTGACAACAGACCGCTTCCCGAACTGAGGACTTCGGCTTCCATGTACTTGATTTCGTGCGTGATGTTGTCCTGAGATGGAGCGAAGTACGTTGAGCCGGGGTAGAAGGCGGTGATGCGCCACAACCCTTCACACTCTGTACCGTCGCAAGTTGGGCCCGCAAAGGCCCATTCAAAGGAGGCAACACCTTGCTCGTTGGTACGGGTCTTGTTGTTCAAATCCGAAACGACCCATTCGCCGAGCGTGCTGTCGAAGTACTCGTAGGAGAAGATGACTTCTTCGTTTTCAACAGCGAGGTCGAGACGGTCCCGCAAGAGGGCGATTTGGCCGGTGACCAGTTCACCCTCGTCGATACCGTTGGCGCCGCTGTAAGCCCAGGTCTCCTTGACCTGCAGGTCAACACGAGAACGGACGAGGACTTCCAAGTCCATGGATGAGCCGTTCAACGCATTCGAGTTGTCCTTGTCACAACCGCCGGGGATGCTTCGGTCCGGCTCAAAGGCCACACGGAGCGTTCGGAAACCTTCCAGTTTTCCGCCCGTCGTTTCAACACCGCGCAACGTCGGGTTTTGCAACGGGTCACCGCTGAACCACTCCACGCTGCCGTCGATGTCGCTGGTGCGAACCGTGGCGAGCGGACGAACGTTCTCATCGGGGTCAAGGTAAATGTTCAGACACTTTCCGCCGACGGCTTGGCCGTTGGATTGGGCCAAGAAAGCGTCGATGTGGAAGGACTCCTTCAGGTACAACACGGGGTACCGGGTGCCGTTTTGGGCGACCCACTGGTCAACGCTGGACTTGAACGGTCCAACTTCCGTGATCTGAAGAGTGGAGTTCGAGAAGACCTCAAACTCGGTCTGAACCGTCTTGTTTTCGTAGCGGTAAGCATCGTTGTTGTCGTAGGCAGAGTAGGTCACCGTAACCTTGGCCTTGCCCGCCATCACGTCGGAGAGCGGACAGATGATGGAGAAGAGGCCGTCGGCGTTGGTCATGCCGGATTGACACGCAACGGGACCGGTTTGGCCGTTCACCATCTCGTAGTTCACGCGGATGCTTCGGTCCGTGAGGTTCACGCCCAACTCGTCGCTGAGTTGGCCGGTGACCACCATCGGCTTGGGCACCACTTCGCCGGTCAGCGGATCGATTTCGCTGGTGTAGACGATCTGATCGTCAACGGTCATCACCGTACGACCAATCAGGTTGAACCCGTTGGCGTTGTTGGTCATGGTCAGGCGGAAGTGGTCGTTCCCGGGGATTTGCGTGCATGGGTCCCAAGCGCCTTGGATGCCAAGGTAACTGACATCGAGCGGTTGGCAACCTTCGTTTGGCAGGGTTTCTCGGAATCGGAGAATCACGTTCACCGGTCCAAAGCCGTCGGGCAGGAAGGACTCGGGGTCCTCTCGCAGAAGGCCAGGGTTGAGCGGCGAGATGTTTGATTTGAGACATCCGATGGTCTCCTCGGTCTCCAAGCCATCGCCGTCGAGGTCGCGGTCGGGCACACCGTCGCCATTGCCGTCGTAGAAGCACAAGTGCGAACCGTCCGGCTCGACGTCGGGCAGAGAGATCACACCGGCGTTGGGAGCCAACGTAGCCACCACTTGGCGATGCAACGTGCCTTGGAAGTCCGAGCCTTCGAAGATGACGTCAACCAATCCGCCGTACGGTGATTCTGCGCCCGAAAGCGCCGTGCCGCCCGCATCTCGTATGCTCGTTTTGTTATCGTCCGAAACTTGAGCCGTGAAGTCCCATTTATCGCCGGAGCGCCTGAGATTATCTTCGGTTGAGATGACCTGCATGTACGTTCTCGACACGACCCATACGGACTGAGCCGTGGAGGCGCCTTTCAGCAACGGCGTGCCGGCGTACTCGAACTGCAGCGTGAAGTTGCCCAATGCATCGGAGGCAGAGACGTTGAACGGGATTTCAAAGAAGCCGTTGTTGTCCGTGTAGTTCACACCGGTGCGTCCGTCAAAGGACCAGGTGTAGTTGACCGGTGCATTGCGAACGGGTTGCAACGAGTTGTCAACCAACTTCGCTTGAATCGTCGTGTTCGTGTTGCGGTAGAGGCGGGGAAGCGAGGTCGTCAAGAAGTCCGTTGTTCCGACCACGGTGACGTTGATGTACGCACCCGTGGTTGCGAGCGTGGACGTGTTGCCCGTGAAGTAGTAGGCGGAGTTGGTGAAATCAACCCGCAGGCCGTAGGTACCTGCACCGTATTGGCTGTACCAAGACCAGTTGTAATCGTAGGTGGCGTCGCCGTCCTTCATGATCGGTCGCTGGGTGTATGCGGTTTCACCCGCACCGAGGAACTGCCCGTTCTTGTCAACGTCGACTTGCAGGGCAATCGGGTCTTGGTCCCACGGGTCGTTGGTTCGGTTGGTCACCTTTCCAATGACTTGCAGGGATTCGCCCGTGTTCATTTCAGGAACGATCTCGCAGCGAATGGGGCTGTTCGGGTCGGTTCGGTCAACCGGCCCACACGGTGGGAGGTTGCTGTCACCGCCGTTCACCAAAGCGATGAACCAGTGGGTCCCGTTTCCGGAAAGGAAGGGGCGAAGAGCCGCAGCTTGTCCAGTCAGCCCGTTTGATGTTCCGTCCCACGACTTTGGATACGGCTTGAACGCTGACACGGTGCTGTAGGAAACACCGGCGGCGTCCAATGCGGGTTGGTGGAAGAGCGTTGACCAATCACCAAAGGTCCCGTCGCCGTTGTTCACGGTGGAGTCGTAATAGTAAATCGGACTCAAGCCGTCCAAAATCAGGGTTCCCTCGATGTTCATGCGATGCATGATGCGGACGGAGAAGGGTTCTGCTTCGTCGCCGTGCAAGAACGGGAACGGCCATTCGTTGGCCAATTCCGGTGATACGCGGGCGATGATTTCAATATCGCCTGCAGGCAAACTGGTGTTGGTGTAATTGTAGCGCAACGGGTCACCGTTCGTGTCCAAGACAACGTCGTGTTGCTTGGTCAAGTCGTTCCAAACGATTTGCTCGTAGGCACCCGGAATCTGTCCCACGCCGTTGTCGGCGGTTGAGTTCCACTGAACTTGCTTCCAAGTACCGCTCACGCCAAGGTCTTGGACAAAGGTCAAGGAAGCCCAACCCGAGGCATCGGTTCGGTAACCGTTGTTGCCCAGACCGGTGAAGTTGGTGGGCGCAGTCAAGTTTCCGAACAGGCCTCCAAAGATGGAGAACGTGATGGGCGCGTTGCGGATACGGTTGTCGAACAGACCGCGATCCCAATCGGCGGCGTAATGGGACTTGAAGTCCAGCCAGAAGGGCTGTTCATCGCTGCGGAAGTACGTCCATGCGGAGTAGTCGACCGTCATGTTGGCTTCAGCACCGACATAATACGACTGAGATTGGTTGCCGTTGAACGTGAACATCTCGGTCACCTCCGCGTAGACGCGGTAGGTCGTGTTGTCACCGACGGTCAAATCTTCAGGATAGAGGAATTGCCCGACGCTGAAGTTACCGCCGCTGTTGGTCAGAACGTCGATGGTCTCGATGGCCGTGGTGTTGTTGGCCGTCCATTCGATGTGCACTTGAACGGGGAGTTGCGGTGCTGCCTCGACCACACCCGTGATGGGGTTGAGCCAGTCAACATGCCCGGAGAAGATGGCCGGTGCCTGGGCGTCCAGCCAGAGGTTGTTCGGCAGGTTGAGCGTGATGAAGGTGGGCGCTTTGTCGTCGGCATCGAGGATGCCGTCGTTGTCGTGATCCCAATCCGAGGTCAATTCAGAGTCTTCCGTGTGGTCGAAATCCGTGTCAACCCTCGTGTCGTTGTCGTCGTCGTTATCGATGGCGTCAGGCCCGGTTCCAGCGTCGTTGGGGTTGGCCATGGCCTCGCCGTCACCAAAGTCGTCGTGGTCCCAAGGGTTGGTGGAGTTCCGGTTGAAGCGCGTGGGCCAAAGAATCACTTCGTCCTCATCGTGCATGCCGTCTTCATCGTCGTCCTCGTCAATGTCGTCGCGTGTTCCGTCGTTGTCGTGATCGAAGGGCGCCGTGATGTCTTGGAGCAATTCAACGGTGTTGGAGATGCCGTCGCCGTCCCAGTCGTTGTCGGCCCAGTTCACCAAGCCGTCGTTGTCGTAATCCCATGTCGACTGCTCTTCGCCCCAGAAACAACCGGGCAGGAGTTCTTGGTCAACGTCCAGACGTCCGTCGTTGTCGTCATCTGGGTCTTCACCGTCGGGGATACCGTCGTTGTCGTTGTCAACGTCGTAAATGCTGGGCTGGCGGAGGCCTTGCGACATGATACCGCGGTCCCAGACGGCTTGGAAGAAGCCGTCATCATCAGCGTCAGCGTCGTTCCCGTCGTCGTCGTTATCGGCACAATTGTCGCCGGAGAAGAAGTTCCCGTTGTTTTGGCCGGTGTCGTCATCGAGGTCGAAGTTGCTGTCGATTTCAAAGAAGTCCCAAACACCGTCGTTGTCATCGTCCACGTCGTACCAATCGTAGATGGCGTCGTAATCGTCATCGAGGTCGATGGTGGAGTTGGTGAAGTCGCCGTCAACGTCGCCGTCAACATCGTTCTTGAGCAAGTCTGCGCCGAGTTCGTCGGGGAAGTCAGCCTCGGGACCGTTGTCGCTGTTCCACTGCCAAATACCGGTGGCAAGGCCGATCCAGGTGTTGAAGGCGTCGCGGTTGTCCTGCATTTGCGTGAACGTTAGTCCAGAATCGACGTTTCCGTCACCGCCGAAGTCGTAGTGCCAGCACCCAATGCCTTGAACGGGAGTGCAGCTCCAGTTGCCCGATGGGCCACCGGCCGTTGCGCCTTGGTCGAAAGCGGCGTCGGGTCGGGTCGAGTAAGGCGAACCAAATTGAGCGTTGACACCGTTGAGCGGCATCTTGTAAGCGAGCGCATAGGAGTAGCCGCAGACGAATCCTTGGCCGAGGTTTCCTGCGGTCCAACCGCAGGTGGAGAGGTTGTACGAACCGCCCATCTTGACGTCGTTGATGTCGAGAACGCCGTCGTTGCCCTCGTCTTGGTCCCACCAATCCGGCATTCCGTCGGCATCCTGGTCAACATCCAAACCGTTGATGAGCGAGTCACCGTCGGAATCAATGTCCCATTCGTTGCCACCGTTGTAAGGCGACCAACGAGCGAAGAAGAACCAGTAGAACTCCGGAACAAGACCGGGAGTCACGGGCGTGGTCGTGGCGTCGTAGCCGTTGTAGTTGAGCACCACATCAGCGAAGGGGTAGTGCATGAAGACCATGTTCCAGTGGTCGGTGGCGTTGGTACCGTAGAGTTGGGAGTCGGCCGAGCCGTCGAGTGAACCTCCGTCGTTGACGGGGTAGTAGGGCGTTCCGAAGGCGTCGGTGGCGTCGAAATCAACGACGCCGCAGTTTCCATCATCGGGGTCGTAAAGATCGGAAACACCGTCGTTGTCGTCGTCCCAGTCAATGCTGTTCTCCAAGCCATCGCCGTCAACGTCGGAATCGACATCGTTCGGGCCGTCATCACGATACAACCCGCCGTTGATCATGTGCAGGTCGTTGTCGTTGTCAAGGTCACAATCCCAGTCGATGTCAAGAACGTCGATGATACCGTCGTTGTCGTCGTCAACGTCGTCCCAGTTGCTGATGCCATCGCCGTCCCAGTCGTTGAATTGAGAGAAAGAGGCCCGGCGTGTTTGACAGCGGGGGTCGGGGTTGGTTGGGTTGGGGTTGGCCTGTGTAGGACAGTTCCACGTGGCGACATCCGAGGCAGCGTCAAGCGGGAAGGAGTCGTTCTCGTTCTCGATGTTATCGTTGTCAAGGTCGTACGGGAGGTCGGCCCCGCCAACGGCAAAGTTACCGAGGTTATCGGGCGAGGTGGTGCCGCCCAAATCGGCATCAAGCCAGTCGTAGATGCCGTTGTAGTTCTGGTCAAAGGGGCGACGGATATCGTCGTCCAAGTCGTAATCGTAATCGATTTCACAATCGATGGAGCCGTCTTGATTGCCGTCCGCTCCAGGAACTTCGAAGTTCGTCGTGGAGACGCTGGTGATGGTCAAGGTCGCATTGGAGTTTCCACCGTTGATGGCGACGCTGTCGCCAACGGAATAACCTGAGCCCGCTCGATTCACGCTGACGCTGGTCACCGAACCGCCCGAGGTGGTGATGTCCACGGTCAATCCCGTGCCGGGACTGGTGGTGGCGGTTCCAACATCGGTGCCGTCGCTGTAACTTTGGCCGCTGGTGGCGATGGTCACGCCGGTCACGCCTCCGTTTTGCAGACCGGTGTAATCGCTGGTTTGGTCGCCGTTGGTGTCGATTTCAATGCAGGTGTCAGGAATGCCGTCGTTGTCGTCGTCAGGATCGACCATGTCCAGGATGCCGTCGTTGTCGTCATCGGTGTCGGCGCTGTCAGGGGTGCCGTCGTTGTCGTTGTCAGGGTCGAGGAAGTTGGGGGCGCCGTCACCATCAAGGTCACCGTCCACGATTTGGCTGAAGGAAGGCGTGCCTTGAGCGCCGAAGGCGCCGAAGCCGGAGGCGGTAGCGCCGGGGCCGTTGACACGGTTGCGCTCCCAGTCGACGTAATCAACACCGCCAGAGTACGCTCGGTATTCGTTGAAGTTCCACGTTCGAGCGGCGTTGTACTCCAAGTCGTCGGTGGTGCTTGCGGCCGCTGCTGCAGCCATCGTCCCGGTGATGGAAGCGTCGTAGGGGTGGGCGTCGAGAACGTCGGGGGTGCCGTCGTTGTCGTCATCGGTGTCGAAATAATCGGGGATACCGTCCCAATCGAGGTCGCAAGGCCAGGTGAACTGGTCGATTCGACCGTCGTTGTCGTCGTCTTCATCGTAGCGGCCGGGGCCTGCCCCGTCGCTGTCTTCGTCAGTGACGCCGTCGTTATCGTGGTCCATGGGGTTCTGGTCGGCGAGGTAGAAGTTGCCTACGGGGTCGCCGGTCCAAGGGTGCACGGTGGTCGGATCGAGGAACCGGTCCGTTGAAACGTTGCGTGGGTCAAGCCCTTGGCCTTCGAGCGCATCGTAGTCGATGGGGCCCTCAAGGATGCCGTCGTTGTCGTCATCCCAGTCATCGGCATCGAGAACGCCGTCGTTGTCGTGGTCGTACGGGTCCGTTCCGTAACATCCGTCAAAGCGTTCCAAGAGATCGTAAATACCGTCGTTGTCATCGTCCAAATCGTTCAGGTCGTCAATGCCGTCGTTGTCGTGGTCGCCGGCCTGGGTTTCTTCGAGGAAACTGGAGTACGCCGGAATCACCGACTCGAGAACGGAAAGATCCATGATGATGCCCGAAGAGACACCGGGGTCAGACCACATCAAGTCCCTGAGGGCTTCGTGTGCCAGCCCCCATCCGCCGTCGTTAGCGCCTTCCCAACCACCTTGGCCACCTTGGTCGGTGGACTGAACCGGTGTGTAACCGATACCAGCGCCGTCAACCAAACGGGTTGCCCGAGGGGTTTCTGGCTGATCCTGGACGCTCTGGACAATGGCCAGCAAGCTGCTTGTGAGCATCAAAAAGACGAGCACAATCGCCATGGAAAGTCGTTGTCGGTCTTCGATGTTTTGGACGTGTTGTTTGGACAGCATACGGGCACCTCGTGAACACGCTTCCACTGAAATACCCTATTTGAAAGGCGTGGGTGGAATGAACACTTGCGTATCACGCAAGGCGTCGCGTATCATGGGCGCCCAAATGAGGGAAAGAAGAATGGAGGCGAATCGGGGCCTTGGCCCCAAAGCGCCTGTTGTA
>Ga0255772_10006266_pt1 | contig 10891 bp, 4 predicted proteins | sample 071ome_34_FD_179970 | JGI IMG/M metagenome (GOLD analysis project Ga0255772, IMG submission 179970) | Coastal salt marsh microbial communities from the Groves Creek Marsh, Skidaway Island, Georgia - 071411BT metaG (version 2) | ecosystem: Environmental > Aquatic > Marine > Intertidal zone > Salt... | reverse complement strand
ATCAACAAACTTGCAGAAGAATATCTTTACGCTTATATTAAATGGGCATTACTTAACAATAAATATGGCGTTCAAGAGTACATCGTAAATAGAGTACGAAGAGAAAAAACAGCTACTCTTAGAAACGCAAGAATAAGGATGAGTAATTTACATCCAGCTAGATTGCTGATGTCATTAAGAGGTAAAGATAAGCAGATAAAATGATTAATCTAAACAGAACATTTGTTAATGGCAAAATGAATAAAGACCTTGAGGAGAAACTACTCCCCAATGGTCAGTATTTAGATGCATTAAATATAACCTTAGATAGTGCTGAGGGATCTAATATAGGGTCTATTCAAAATTCAAAAGGAAACTCTTTAATATCAGATATAGCCACTGTAACAGGGCTAACAGTTTCAAATGCTAGAGCTATAGGTGCTGTATCATACGAGCCAGAGAATTTAATATATTGGCTTGTTACAAGTGATAACTTTGATGCTGTATTTGAGTATAATGAGATAAGTGGTGTTACCAGTAAGATATTATTAAGTACCACTGGTCAATTGAACTTCAGTAAGATATATGCTGTAACAGGTATAAACTACATACCTGCATCTAGAGATTTAGGTCCATATTTATTTTGGACTGACAATCTAAATCCACCTAAAAGAATAAACATATCAAGAGCAAAGTTGTGGGCAGATGATGATCCTAACATTGATATTGATACTAATGTTATATTAAGACCGCCATTAGACTCTCCAAAGATAGAGATGTCTGTAAATACTGCTGATGAAGCATCAGTAAATTTAGAAGAGAAGTTTGTGTATTTTGCATATAGATATAAGTATGTAGATAGTCAATATAGCTCTATGTCTCCATTTTCAGCTGTAGCCTTTCAGGCTAAAACATTTGGATACGATTATGAGACTGGTGACAATATCGGTATGGAGAACACATATAACCAGGTCGAGATATCGTTTAACACTGGTAATGAATATGTTGAAGAAATACAAATTGTATTTTACGATACATTTGGAACTACAACATACCTAATAGACTCATACAACAAGAGTGAGTTAGGATGGAATGACGATACCATACAAAGCATAACATTTTCAAACAACAAGGTATATACAGCTATTGATGTATCTCAAATAAACAGGTTATTTGATAACGTACCATTAAGGGCTAAGGCACAAGAGCTTATCGGTAATAGGATAGTGTATGGAAACTACACACAGTTTAGAGATATTGTAGATGCTAATGGAGACGATATATTGATTGACATGACTGTTGATCTTCTTTCATATCCAATATCAGTTCCAAATGTAGGACAAAAAACTTTTAGGTCAGACAGAGATTATGAATTAGGTATTATATATACAGATGAGTATGGTAGAATGACAACTGTATTGACATCTGAAAACAATGGCATATATGTACCTCCCTCTGTTTCTAATCAATCAAATACATTTAAGCTAACTATAAACAACGAGGCTCCTGAGTGGGCAACTAATTTTAGAATAGCAATAAAACAACCTACTGGTGATTATTATACTATATTTCCAAAAGGCTTTTTAATTGATGGCAATTTCAGGTATTTTGAAATAAATGAATCAGATAGAGACAAAATAATTGTAGGGAAATATATAGCAATAAAATCTAGTAATGAGATTGCTACATTTTCTTCTTATAGATTTAAGGTATTAGAATTAGACGTAAAAGATGCTAATTTTTTATCTGGTGCTCCTGAAGGCTTGTATTTTAAAATAAAGACAGATGGTTCTTCATTTTTAAGCACTGGATATACATATACCGCATTTTATTCTGGAACAGGTAGGGGGCCAGACATCGGAGGTATATGTATAGGCGGTGCTGATACTCCAAATCCAGTAAAAACTAAATTTGCTACAGTAAATACTACGCCTGTTTTTTATTCTTCTACAGGTGATAATACTATAGAAACAACTACACCATCATTAACTGCAAGTATCGCAAACTCTACTACTGATGCTAATAATGACAGAAGGATTGCTATAAGGATACTAACTGCAACAACTTACGAGTGGACTAGTGATGTGAATTTAGCAACTGCAACATGGACTGGTCCAGTCACAATACCAGCTGGTTTAAATGACACTATAACTGCTGGATCTCCAGGAGCATCAGATTATATATTATTACAATTAACATGGGATGATGATGGAACTACAAGTCCATATACTCCTAATGATGTATTTATATTTAATGTAAGAGGGTATTTTGCAAGTTTGCCAACTGGATATACTGGAACCCCAACAAGTATTGGTGCATCACTTCCATATTACAATGGTTTATATAACGATCAAACAGTTATAGACATGCCCACAGCAGATTACGGAGGTGCTGCTTTGATTAGATTTGATTCTCCAATTTATCCAGGAGCTGAGATTGATATAAACATTGTTAGAGATGGTGAACCAGGAAGTTCAGATAGAAATCTTATAAATGCTACATATATAAATGGATTAGGGGTAGGTAATTACTATAAAAATCTAGAAGAATGGTTTTGGGCGAGTGGAGCATATCTTTCTTTTCAACAATATGACCAAGCTTTAAATCCTGTTGATCTAGGAGTCTATACAACATTTAGAGAAGCATCTTTCTTTAGCGATACTGGTAATCCTGGAAATTCAAACTTTATAGTTCAGGCTAATGGAGATACACCTGTCAGCTACATGATAATAAGAGGTTTTGGAGACGGTACAGTTTTGGGGTGTAAAAGAAACGAAATAACTGTAGATTTTACAATTAAACAAAGTGAATCAAATCAAAAATTAACAGCTGAAACTATTCCTGATGATGCCAATTTAGAGATATACCATGAGCTTAGTCATACATACGAAATAGAGAACGGTCAACACAAAATATCTTGGGAATATGCAGACTTTACAGCAGGAGGATTTTATACTTATCTAGGACCATTAACGCCTGGTTCTCCAAATGTATTAACAGATAAAAGACATTCATTTAATGTTGGTGAAACAATATATGTTGAAAATCCTGGATCAACAACCCCTGTTGGTCCCCCAACTGGTTATTACAATATAATAAGTGTTTTAGACGAATATACTATAGAAATAGATTGGCCATTTGTGGCTGGTACACCTACAGCAGGCAAAGTATTCTATCAAGACTACGAGCAAGACCAATCAAGCGGTAGTCCTTGCATCCTAGAGATCAACCATATAACCTCTCAAAACTCAGACTTTAACGCCTTTGCATTCGGTAATGGTGTTGAGTCAAACAGGATATTAGATGGGTTTTTAAATCCACAGATGAAATACTCTCAAAGGGTAACATCTACGATAGAAGATTATAAAGAACAAACAAAAGAAACATCGTTAGCGTATAGCGGTCTATATGTCGGCAGTACTTCCGTTAACAACTTAAATGAGTTCAACCTATCTCAAGCTAACTTCAAGAACTTAGACATAAAGTATGGTCCTATACAAAAGCTGTACGCCAGAGATACTGATCTATTGGTATTACATCAGGACAAGATAACAAAAGTTCTATATGGCAAAAACTTGTTAGTTGATGCTGTAGGTGGGGGCACTGTATCTTCTATCCCAGAAGTATTGGGTAATCAGACTGCACATCCATCGGAGTATGGTATTAGTAATAATCCTGAGAGCTTTGGTAAGTACTCAACGTCATTATTCTTTACAGATGCTAGAAGAGGTGCTGTATTGCAGATGGATGGTGATGTTGTTACTGAGATATCTGATAAAGGTATGAGGTCATACTTTAGAGATGTTATGCGTGACAATCCGAACACTCAAAAGTTAGGATGCTACGATCCACATGATAATGTGTATATATTAGCGTTTAATGACCAGTCAGTATTCCCATGTAGTTTATCTATAAGACCTAGATCTATAACACTCCCCAACTCATCAGTAGGGGCACTATTCTTTACTATAACATCTAACACATCATGGACTGTATCTAAAGATCCTGCTGATACATGGGTGTTCTTAAATACTACTTCTGGTTATGGTAATCAAGAGATATATGGAAGTGTACCTATAAACTCAACAGGAATGGATAGAGTAGCTATAATAACAGTGACCTACTGTGATGGTTTAGAAGAACAATTTACCTTAACTCAAGAAAGATAATATGTGTGATTGCATTCAAATACAACAAACAGTCAGGAGATATGAGATTACTTTCCAGATAGGGAGTGATGCCCAAAAAACGGTACAACTATTAAGTAGGGGGGTTTATAATGGCTTTGATTGGTTTAGATTTTATAAGTCACCAGGAGTCCCTGTATCTATTTGGTATGATGTAGTTAGCACAGAATGGAGAATTGAGGATGGAGCTAATCCTGGAGCTACTGGAACTTATTTAGCTACATACACATTAGTTACTTTAGGTATTGCTCCTACAGGTAGCATTGGTGTTGGTGAATGGGAGAATGTTGTTGAATTTAATACATTGACAACAAACTGGTATGTTGAGGAGGTAATAACAACTGATGCAAATGCTCTAGGAACATACAACGGAGAGAATTATTTCCAATGGGATTTACAGAGCCTAGATGACGAATTGTTCTCTGAGGAAAATAAGGTGACATATTATCTCTATTATGATCCTGCATTTGGTGGGGGTGCTGGTGGATGGTATATATCTACAGTCCTTGGTGATTCATCAAATGGTCTTGGAGAGGTTACTGGTCCTACTGGATGTCCTCCGTATGTGGGTACTCCTCCTTGGTTTCATAGAACTATAGGATATGTAAGCACAACAACAAGTGCATCAACAAGTTGTGGAGATTATCCAATAAATAATGCTACATGTAGCTGTATAAATGTTACTGCTACAAAGGCTGATAGTGCTATAAGAAACATAGAATTACAGTCTACTGGTGTTAAAAATGGATATGGGTATTGGGAGGACTTAATAGATGGTCAACAAGCATATATATTTTATTCAAATGGAATCTGGCTTTTTGAAGTTGCTGGTAGCATTGCAGGATCTATAGAAACACAAGGTTGTCCTCTAGGAGACTTTGACATTATAGATAATAATTATATTTTAAAATTAAATGTATCTGAATGTGATACAGATGAAAAGACAATTACATATTCAGTAAACAGTGGTGGATGGACTTCATTTTGGTCTTATAGACCAGACTGGATGGTTGAAATGAATAACGTATTGTATAGCTTTAGTAATGGTAGTATGTGGAGGCATAATACAAATAATACTAGAAATAATTTTTATGGCATACAATATACATCAAGAGTAAAAACTATATTTAATGATAATCCTACAGAAAACAAAATGTTTTCAGCTATATCTTTAAATAGTAATTACTCCTGGTCGGCAGACATAGAGACCAATATACAGTTTGCTGATGTTCCGTATACATATTTTGTTGAAAAAGAAAATATATGGTATGCATATATAAGGAGACAAGATAATACTGTAGAGGTAAAGGCTTTATCTACACAGGGTATAGGCCAGGTTGATAGTTTTTCTACTCCTACTGCTAACTCATGTGTACTCACATTTACTTTTGATATAGACACTACAGCTGTTAGTGTTGGAGACAAGTTATATAAGAATAGTTCAGGCACTTTATTCTTCTTAGGTGATGTTACAGATATTACATCTACAACAATAACTATAGACACTACGTATGGAGCTAATCCTACTGCTAGTGATTTTATTATATCTGCTAAAAATTCTCAGACAGAGAGTTATGGCGTTAGAGGTTTTTACATGACTATTGAACTTGAGAATGGCGATACAGAGGAAGTTGAATTATTCTCTATAGCGACAACGACATTCAAAAGTTTTCAGTAAATTTGTGTAAAACCTATAATCATGATTCCACAATTAGCATTATATGCTTTAGGTGCTGGACTACAAGGTGTTCAAGCTTTTCAAGCTCAAAAAAGAATGAAAAGTGCTGAACAAGCAGCACAAAAAGCAATGAATGAATTAAAGCAAATAAAAGAAGTAAATCCATTTAAAGCAATACAAGTTCCTACAATGGGTGCTCAATTACAGCAAGAAGCATTAGCCAGAGCAACAGCTGGAGGGCTTCAAGCTGCTCAATCTGCTGGTGCTGAAGGAGTTATTGGAGGATTAGGAAATATAATGGGAGCATCTGCCGATGCTTCTAGAAAAATAGCTTCTGGTTTAGAACAGGCTGAGTATCAAAGAGATTTAGCTCAGGCTGGACAGGAAGCAGCTATAGGTCAGAGAGCAGCTGAAAGAGAATTTAAGATTGGAACTACAGAAGCAATGGGAGCACAACAAAGAAGAGCTGAACAAGCTGGATTAAGAGATGCTGCAATTACAGGAATAGGTGGAACTCTTGCTGGTGCTGCTGGTCTTATGGGTGCATATCAAGCTGAAAATCCATACGCTAGTTATAAACAAATGTTCTTCCCAGGGTCAGTTCCACCACCAGATGAGCCACAATCGAGCGACTAAAAACTTGAAAATATGCCAACAGAAAATAATTATTTCGGATACGTACCATCAAGCTCAAGAGTAGATTGGGGGAAAATGACAAGTGATATTGCTGATGAATTAACACAGGCGTATCAAAATAGAGAACTAGCAAAACAGCAGCTTGATGATATTAAAACAGCAAATGATAATTTAGTTTCGTCTACTGAAAAATCGAAAACACAACAAATTAATGATTTGGTTCTTTCTGGGGCTGATGATGCTAGACAAAAAATGTTGCAATGGAATAAAGACCTTAAGACTGGATTGTTGCCTGCTAGAGACTATAAGTCAAAAATGAATAAGGTAAAGGATGATTGGACTATTTTTGCTAACAACATGAAGCAGTTTGATACTAGAATACAGGAAGCATTACAAAGACAAGAAGTTGGTCCAGATGGAAAGCCTCCTATTGGTTCTAAATTAGAAGCGGCTATGAATGAGCATATAGCTGCATTAGGTGATTTAAGAGGAAAAAAAATAACTGTAGATAGTACAACAGGCAAAATATATATAGGAACTGTAGATCCAGAGTCAGGTATTCTTGATCCAAATTCACTTTTAGATGCATCATCGATAGGAAATGCTCAAAATCAACACGACAATAGGTTGGATTTAATAACTGTAGCTAAGCCTTATATTGACCTTGTTGAAGCATGGAAGATACAAGAGCCAAGTGGTACTGTCGGTGATGCTAAACTGAATCCTGAATTAAAAAACTCTATAGAAAACTTTACTTATGGTATACTAGGAAATAATAGGTCTGCTACTAGTGTTTTATTAGATAATTCAGGTTTAGAATATGATACATATTTTGACGATCAAGAGTATGATCAAAAGGTAATGGAAAAATTTAAAGACAAGATTAGAAGCATATCAGAAACTCCTAAATATAGTTCTGATGAGATAATTGAAATGGTATCTAAATATAAAAAGAAAAATAAAAAAGCTACAGCTGATGATCTTGAAAATTATAAAAACAAGTTATCAATGGAAGTTATAGGTGAATTACCTATAGAGGATCAAGAGATGATAATGGATGAAATACGTTCAAAAATGATAAAAGTTTCTCTTGATGATAATGGCATATATCAACCAGAATTAACTAAAAATCAGATTGATGATGCTAAAGGCGTTATAGAAAGTTTGATATACACAGGTATACCAAGAACTGTAACACTACCACCAAAACTTAAATCTAGTGGTACAGGATTGAGAGGAAAAGGAACAGGGAAAAGTACTGGAATTGGTACTGTTGATTATACCTTGTATGATAAGGTGAACGCAGGAGACCCCAACTCTCTTAATTTAATGTTGGCAAATAAAGGATATAAAGTAGTAAAAAATTGGTTTGGTACACCTAAATTATATAAGATTTCAACAGGCCCATACGATGAAGATAAAGAAACACCTATAGCAACGGTATCAAGTCTTGAAGATCTAGCTCCATTCTTAGGTTTTGCTACAGGTACAGCATCTAAAACGTCTGAAGGTGAGTCTGATTTTGCAACTCAAAAGAAAGCATCTGAAGCAGATAAAGGCACTCTACCAAAATTTAATTGATAATGAACGAAAAGTTTTTACAACTATATAACTACCTAAAGGCTGAAAAAATGACAGACCTTGGGCCAGAAGAATTTTATAATATATATAATAGCGGAGATAGATTTAACGAACTATATGGTTACCTTAGTTCAGAAAAACTGACAGATCTTTCTTCTCAGGACTTTCAAAATGCATATTTTGCAGATCAGCAAGTTGAAAATCCTCGCCAGGCTAAATGGAGACAAGTAACAGAAGAGGAGGCTGTTCCTGTAGATCAACTTTATTCACAATCATATGATTTTGACCCAGCATTCAAAGCCGAAGATTTAGATCCTGAGCAGCTACAAAAAGCACAAGAAAACTTAGAAAGATTATCAAAAGAAAAAATCATTCCAACTTCAGAAAAAATATGGGCTCAGTTTGATGAGACTTCTCTTGGCATTGTAAAACATGGCGATAAAATATATCAACTAGATAGCGACAATAATAGATGGAATGAAGTCGTTCTTACTGAAGATTGGTCTAAGAATCCTACAAGATATTATCTTGATGAACAGACAGGTGATTTTTTTATAAAAGATTTAACTGGTTCATCAATGATACCTGTTGAAGATGATGAGGTTATTTCAAACTTAAATACAAAGTTCAATACAAACATACCTCTAGCCACAAGAGATATGCTGCCAACTATACCAGGCATGACTTCTCTTATTAAAATGCCTAGAGTAAAAAAGCCTCCTGCTGAAGTAGAATTATATTCTGGATATGATGAGGATACAAAGGGGATGAAGTTCAGAAAAAATGAAACTTATAATGTATGGGAAAGTGTAGATGAAAAGGGAGAGGGCACACCTGTTTCTTTAGAGATATCTCAAGAGTTAAACAAAAGACATGGTAGTAATCTAGGTTCAGTACCTCAAGAACCTGTTGAATTTGGTGGAGAAGAAGATTTGAGATTATTACTAAGTTTTGACAAGAATATAGATCCAACATCTTTAGAAGAATATCAAAAAGTATTAAAAGAAGCTAATGGTAAACCAGTTGTTTTTGATTTTAGTCAAAAAAAATATGTAGTAAAAGAGCCTGAAAACAAATTAGAATCATATTCTGTTTTTGATGCAATAAGACCAGAGGGGTTTAACTATCTAAAAGATATTTTAAATCCAGTTTCTAATGCTTTTCAAGCAAAAAAATCAAATATAAAGCAATGGGAAGGTACTGTTAAAAAATTCATATATAATAATAATATAGCTAGTCTTGAAGAGGAAGAGGCTGTTAGATTATTAAGGTCGCAATTTGAAAGATATGGATTTAAATTTGAAGAGACAGATGCTGGAGATGGCATGATTGTATCTACATCAGATGGTTCAAGAACTCAATATATCAATTTAGATACTGATGATTATAGTCAAAACATAGCACTACAAGACTTCCTAATTGAAACTGCTGGACCACAAGCATATGGTATTGATAAAACAGTATTAGACGAAACTGGAGCTCCATTGTCTTATGAATCTTTAATAAAGAAGGTAGAGAGACAGATAAGTATTTTTAAAAAACTTTTGAGTGGTCCATCTGATATGGTTCCTGTTAGAGATTCAGAAGGCAAATTAATTAGTTGGACGAATACTAAAGAACCAGTTTTTAAGGCTTATAATGAGTATTTAGTTTCAGAAGAATATAAAACATATCTACAAGCTAAAAAGACTGCCAAGCAATATGAAAGAGCTAAGATGCGGAATCTTTATGATGAAGTAAAAGCAGATCCTTCAGAGGGTAGTGCTGCCAGAAAAAAAGTTATGGCATTTTTAGATGATAAATACTTATCTGAATTTAGAACAGACTATAACGTGGAGCTAAATGACTTAAGTCTTTTTGAAAAACATTTAGTTTCTCAATATGAAGATTATAGCCAACAAGTAAAAGAATTTGATTTAGCAAAAGGCAGTATGACTCCAGAGGAGGCATCTGTAAGAAATGAAGAATTAAATAAATTCAAAAAACATCTAGACACAAATAGAGATAAGTTCTTGGCAAGAAAAAGAACGATATCTGAAGATATTAAAAAACTTGAGTATCTAACAGGAAAGTATGTTGTCGATAAGTCTAAAATGGGTAGCATAGGATCAGGACTATTGAATAGTTTTATGGATGGTGTATCTTCTGTTTATTCTACTGTACAACCTTGGGTTAGAGATAATGCAATGAGGGAGGGTAGAGTTAAGGCATCATATTTAACTAAAGAAGAAAAAAAGAAATATAGAGCTCAAGGATTAAATTCAGAAGATGAAATAGCAAACAATATAGGACAAAATATATATAAAGAGTTTAAAGAAAAAAATGCAAACGATCTAAAAATCAGCTTTGGAGATATGAGTGTATCTAAAGAATACATGCAGTCTGAAGATAGGGGTTTTGTTACAAAAGCATTGTTTGGGGTGTCTCAATCTCTACCAGCAATGTTGACATCTGCCATTGGAGCTCCAATCTCTTTAACTGCCCTATCCGCTCAGGCTTTTAGTGCTATTGAGGATGAGATGCTTAATGATCCTGACTTTAAAGGAGAGTCGTTAAGTGACATAGGCCTCATAGCTGTTCCTTATGCTATGGGAATGGGTATCTTAGAAAAGATAGGTTTATCTACAGCCTTATCTAAAAACCCAGCTGCAAAATCTCTTATTTTAAAATCTATATCTAGCACTGTTAAAAAAATAGGTGGAAGTGGAAGTAAGGATTTAATGGAGAAAGTTTTAGAAAAAGAAATAAAAAGTAATATAGCAAAATTTGGGCTTAGAGTCGCTGGTGGTTTTCTAGCAGAAGCTGAAACTGGAGCAACACAATCGCTTGT
>Ga0255772_10006264_pt1 | contig 10893 bp, 6 predicted proteins | sample 071ome_34_FD_179970 | JGI IMG/M metagenome (GOLD analysis project Ga0255772, IMG submission 179970) | Coastal salt marsh microbial communities from the Groves Creek Marsh, Skidaway Island, Georgia - 071411BT metaG (version 2) | ecosystem: Environmental > Aquatic > Marine > Intertidal zone > Salt... | reverse complement strand
TAGAAATTTGCCCCAATTTACCATTAATTCTTAGCGGGTCATTTACCGCAAATAATAGTGATTCTATCTCTGTAAAATGGATAAATATATTAAATGATTCTATCCTCATTGATAGCAATGAACTCTATTTAGAATTAAACAATCCAAATGGAGAAGAGGGTGCAGATTTTACCTATTCATTTGATTATAGAGTTATTGCCTATTTAGATACAAAATCATGTTTGATAGCTGATACTGTGAATGTGATTGTACATTCAACACCTAAATTAAACTGGGTAAACCCATTGCCATCGCAGTGTTTTGAATTCGGAGATATTATCTTAAATCCTTATTTAAATACAGGTGCAATAACTAATCCTCAAATTTGGTCGGGGAGTGTACTAAATCATAACCAAATGGTAGACAGTATTCTACCTGATCGACATTTATTTAAAACCAGTACTATCGATAATGAACAACTTCAAAGCGGACAGAATAAATCTTTTAGTATTTATGCAAAAACGATTTCTGAATTTGGTTGTGTTGCAATTGACTCTACTGTTCAAACTATTTTAGGTAGTCCGATTATTGAATTAATTCCAAAGGAGTATTGTCAAAATCAGGGCGAGGCTTCTTTAGAGAATAATATTTTAAAACCAGCTTCAAAAACTGGAATTTCATGGCAATGGAATCAGATAGAGATACCGAATGATGTTAATGGTGAAACTGTAATTGAAGACAGGAATCCAAATGGTACTCCAGACTGGTTTTTTATTTTTGGAAATAGCGATGAAAATCAATTTCAAGGTGATTATCAACTAGAATATTGTGTTACTGATTTATTGTCACAGTGTAAGTCTTGTGACACAATCGTCAATAAAGTAGTTGCAGAACCTACTGTTACAATTACTACAGATATTGTACATTGTGTAAATACTGGATTTGTTGATCTAGAGGAATTAATTATTATAGATACAATTACCCAACAAGCTGTTTCAGATGGGGTATTTGATTTGTATTCTGTAAATTCTGATACCAATGATATTAGAACAACCCAACCATTAATAGATAATCATATTCTTCCAACAGGCTGGGGGGTTGGCAATTATCTATTTAAATATTCCATAATAAATAATGGTTGTCGTAGCAGTGAGGAGTTTAATATTTTTGTACAGGATACTCCAAATATTGAAGTTCAGTCAAAACTTTGGGTATGTAGTGAGGTGTCAGAAATTAACTTAGATTCATTGATTAATTATAATACGATTTACCCAAGCAATGGGATTATTAATTGGACAGGGAATTCAATTGTAAATTCGATTTATTCTGTTATCTCACCTCAAATACAAACGATTGAGAATAGTGATAGTGTGCTTCTGCAGTACTCTAATCAACACGGTTGTATTGATTCTGAATGGGTAGAAATTATCATTCGGAACCAACCTCAATTGACTATTACTACACCATCACCTACATTTACTTGTACAAATGAAAAAGTACTTTTAAACAGCAATAGTCAATGGTGTGATACTTTGCTAATTTGGACTACTAGTGGTGATGGTTTGTTTGATAATTCTAAGGATAAGATTACATCGTATACAACGGGCGAACAGGATATAAACAATGGTGTGGTTAAGATCTTTTTACACAGCCTTCCATTATTGAATGATGTTTGTCCAACTGTTAATGATTCAATAGAGGTTAAAATTGTAAAATCACCAATTTTAACCTCTATAGACAGTTTTGAAGGGTGTGTTCCGTTGCAGGTAAATTGGAATTGTGAAGAATCAAGTGGATTAGATGCTGATTCTTTATCTTATTTATGGAACTTTAGTAGTGGTTGGGTTTCCTCCGAGAAGAATCCAGAAATGGTATACAGTGTTCAGGGAAGATATCCAGTTACGTTGATTGCATTACATCAAAACAATGGTCATACGTGTACATCCACGGTAAGTCAATCTGTTGTGAAAGCTTATCCAATTCCTCAAGTTTATTTTGATACAGATCCCTATTACGGTACAACTTTAAAAGACCCGGAAGTCGAATTTATCAACCAAACTATGATTTTTGAAGATCCGTTTGATCCGGAGCTCAGTTATTATTGGGATTTTGGAACAGGGCTAAATATGGGTTACAGTAGAGATGAAAATCCAACATTTGAAAGTTGGCCCGATACTGGATATTTTGAAATAACATTATTTGCTATTTCAGAACACGGTTGTGAGGATAGTTTTAAACGAGAAATATATATTGGTCCTGACACAACAATATTATATGTTTATGTACCTGATGCCTTTACCCCAGATCAATCTGGACCTGGAATAAATGAAAAATTTACCCCAGTGGTTACTCAATCGAAAACCTATGATTTAAAGATTTTTAATAGGTGGGGAGAAAAGTTATTTGAATCATACAAACCTGGAGAAGGTTGGGATGGAACGGACCCTAGCGGGACACCCGTACCTGCTGGTGTATATATATTTCAACTACACGTAACCGATTATGATAACGAACCGTATGTATACGGAGGAACGATAACGTTGTTAAAGTAATTTCAATTTTATTTGACCTGCCATTTTGTAATGACTATCTTCGAGGGAGAAGGTATTATTTATTGTTTAACTAATCGTTTTGTTGCCTTCGGAATAGAACCCAACTTTCTATTCCAACCAAGTTTTGGAAGTTATTGATTACGTCATATTCTCCGTCTATTTGATTGCAATGGTCGGAGTGGGCCTTTATTATTTCAAGAAAAATAGCAGCCTCGATGATTATTATGTAGGCGGTAGAAACATCAGCTATGGACATATTGGATTTTCTGTTGTAGCTACTGACGTTGGAGGTGGGTTTTCTGTAGGCCTTGGAGGACTTGGTTTTACAATGGGGCTGTCGGGCTCCTGGATGTTGTTCACAGGACTATTAGGTGCTTGGTTGAGTGCAGTTTTCTTAATCCCGAGGCTTTATCGAATGTCGGAATTTCGAAATTTGTTTTCCTTGCCAGAGGTTTTTCAATCTCTATACGGAAAGAAAGCTGCAATCATAGCAGCAATTATATCATTCATTGGCTATTTAGGCTTTACTTCCTCCCAAGTCTTAGCTGGAGCAAAACTTGCAACCGCAACAATTTCTGGAGTATCTTTTGATTCTATAGTTATAGTTTTAGGCATATTTACAATTGTATATACTGCATTAGGTGGGTTGAAAGCGGTTATAATGACCGACACCATCCAATGGATTATTTTATTGATTGGCCTAATTGGGTTTGGGCTACCATTTGCCATTAGTAAACTGGGAGGATTAGAACTAATAAAGTCTTCCTTAGATACTGCAATGCTCAGTTTATGGAATATTACCTGGGTACAGATAATTAATTGGTCTGTCACCATAATACCTATTTGGTTTGTTGGGATGACCCTTTATCAAAGAATATTTGCAAGCCGAAATCAAGCCGAAGCTCAGAAAGCATGGTTTTTAGCAGGATTATTAGAATGGCCGATCATGGCATTTGTGGGTGTTGCCCTAGGGTTATTAGCGAGGGTGGCTTTTATTCAAGGGTTGATTCAATTTCCTAATGCAGTTATCGATTCTGAAATGGGATTACCTCTTTTACTAAGAGAGGTTCTTCCTGCTGGAATTACGGGAGTTGTTTTAGCGGCATACTTTTCAGCAATAATGTCAACAGCAGATAGTTGTTTAATGGCTGCATCAGGGAATGTGGTTAATGACCTATTTGGAAAGGCCTTTTCTATTCATCCTAAGTTACAAATACGACTTTCTCAAGTAGCTACTACTTTGATTGGTTTAATTGCAATAGTTATTGCCTTGAAGATGAAAAGTGTTCTGGAATTAATGTTGTTATCCTATGGTTTTATGGTAAGTGGTTTGTTTATTCCAATAATCTATGCTTTTGGAAATATGCGAAAATCCCAAATAGCTGCAATTATTTCAATGGTTGGTGGCGGCTCAACAACAAGTTTTCTTGTTTATAATAAGTACCCCATTTGGATGGACTTAAATCCAAATATTATGGGAATAACAGTCTCCTTGTTGCTTTACATATTGGTTAGTTTTATTGATAAAAGAAATGAAAATCGAAGGATATATAAATAACGAAATTGAAGAGCTCAGTGAAGTTCGAAAAGAAGAAATTGTGGAGTTCTTATTTAAGCATTTGGAGCAATATGGTGATGAGCGTAGAGCAATTGAAAAGTGCTTAAACTATGCTTCCGAGAAAGGCGGTAGTGTATGGGTCGCATACAATGATAATAATCTTGTTGGAGTTAGTATTTTTAATGAAACAGGAATGCAAGGCTATATCCCAGAAAATATTTTAGTATACATCGCAGTCCATAAATCTCAAAGAGGTAGAGGGTTAGGTAAACAAATTATTCAGTCGGCACTTAGTAAAATTTCTGGTGATGTCGCACTTCATGTAGAAAAGGATAATCCCGCGAAATTTTTATATGAAAAACTAGGATTTACAAATCCATATTTAGAAATGAGGTTAAAAAGATAAGTTAATTATGGCTCATATCGAATTATATCGCAGTAAACTAAAAAATAATTTTGATCATCTAGACCATCTTTTCAAATCAAATAAATTTGAATGGGCTGTAGTGACCAAGTTACTTTGCGGTAATAAACTTTATTTACAGGAGCTCATTAATTTAGGTGTTCGGGAGTTATGCGATTCAAGAGTAAGTAATTTGAAAGCTATAAAAAAATTAGACTCTAGTATTCAAACTGTTTATATAAAGCCACCTGCAAAACGCAGTCTTAAGTCAATTGTAAGCTATGCTGATGTTAGTTTTAATACTGAATTTGAAACAATTAAAATGTTGTCAGATGAGGCATTAAAACAAGGTAAGGTTCACCGAGTGGTTATTATGGTGGAAATGGGTGATTTGCGCGAAGGTGTAATGGGAGAAGACTTAATAAAGTTTTATGGTGAGGTATTTGAGCTTGCTGGTATAGAGATTATTGGAATTGGTGCCAATATAAATTGTCTTAGTGGAGTACTCCCAACTCAAGACAAGTACATCCAACTATCGCTTTACAAACAATTAATTGAGTCTAAGTTTGATAGACAAATACCTTGGATAACGGCAGGTACGTCCATAACTATACCCTTACTATTCAGACAACAAATTCCCTCCTCAGTAAATCACTTCAGAATTGGCGAAACCTTATTTTTTGGAAGAAATTTATTGACGGAAGAAACATTTGATGGAATGAAAGCTGATGTATTCATGTTATTTACCGAAATAATAGAAATTTCGGAGAAACCGATTGTTCCCATTGGCTACCTAGCTGAAAACCCCTCTGGAGAAACAGTAGAAGTCAACGAAGAGGATTACGGAGTAAAGGCGTATCGTGCTATTGTTGATGTGGGATTATTAGATATTCAGACTGACTTTATTGAACCTGAAGATACAGGAATAGAGATTGTTGGAGCAAGCTCGGATATGTTAATTCTTGATTTAGGAGATCAATACAAGGAATATCAAGTTGGTGATGTTATTCCTTTTCGTTTAAAATACATGGGAGCGTTAGGACTTTTCAATAGTAATTACATAGAAAAACGAGTAGTAGATTAATTGTTTTTGGACAAACAAATTTTATGATTGAAGTGTTCTTTTAGGAAATGAGAACTGCAATCATAAATTCTTACATGCTTTGGGTCAATGAGCATGAGACTGAACCTAAAAGTGTTTTTAAATTTTGTCAAAAAAACGATTTTTCTGAAGCAGAATTTTACGATAACTTTTCCGATTTACAATCTGTTAAAGAAGAGATTCTTGCAGATATCTGGGTGCAGTCAGTAAAATCATTATCAGAACAAGATTTTTACAAAGAGGCTAATGCCAATGAAAAATTGTTGAGTGTAATGTATGGTTTCTTCGAAAATTTAAAAGCAAACAGAAGTTATTTATCACAAGCATTCAAGGGATGGAAAAATCCTACAGAACCCATTCATAGCCTTTCTCCTTGGAGAAAAGAATTTCTTAAATATATCGATTCTATTGAATTAGGCAGTATGTCAATTGGAGTAGAGATGATTGATAAGAATACAAAAAAAGTGAATTCCAATGCCTTGTTTGCCAATGCCTTATTTGTTTTTCACTTTTGGTTAAACGATAAAAGCAAGGGTTTTGAGAAAACAGATGCGTGTATAGAAAAATTATTTGTTTTGTCTTTTGATTTAATGCAAAACGATACGCTAAAGAAAGCCATTGATTTAGGGAAGTTTTTATTTCAATCAAAGTAAGATGGAATCACAAAATTCCGTTGTTAGCTCCAAAATAGGACGTGCAGCTAAACTGGTTGGTACTGGTGCCAAAATAGGTGGAAATTATCTTAAATTTTATGCTAAAAAAGCCGTTACTGGTAATGAAGATAAGGATACCTTGCATAATGATAATGCTCATGACATTTATGAATCACTGAGTAATTTAAAAGGAAGCGCGTTAAAGGTGGCTCAAATGTTAAGCATGGATAAAAATATCCTCCCGAGGGCATACAGCGAGAAATTCACCATGTCACAATATTCAGCACCACCAATGTCCTCTGCCTTGGTGATGAAAACTTTTAAGAGTGCAACCGGGAAGTATCCAAATGAAATATTTGATGAGTTTGATGAAAAAAGCATTGCCGCAGCAAGTATTGGACAAGTGCATAAAGCCACAAAGAACGGAAAATCATTTGCTGTGAAGATCCAATATCCAGGCGTTGCAGATTCCATTCAGTCAGATTTGAAATTAGTAAAGCCAGTAGCTAATGCGATGTTTGGTCTTTCTGAGAAGGAAATGAAAAAGTACTTTGAGGAGGTGGAAGAAAAGCTTTTAGAGGAAACAGACTATGAACTTGAGCTTCGCAGAGGTACTGAAATTGCAAACTCTTGTGATTCTTTACCAAATATATATTTTCCAAAGTATTATCCAGAATTTAGTAATAATAAAGTGATAACTATGGATTTTATCGATGGTTTGCATTTGAAAGAATATTTACTTATAAACCCTTCCCAAGTAGAAAAAAATCAGGTGGCACAAGCCATTTGGGATTTTTACGAATTTCAGTTGCATGAGTTAAAATCTATACACGCAGATCCACATCCAGGAAACTTTTTATTCAATGAAAATGGTAGAGTAGGAGTCATAGATTTCGGATGTATTAAGGAGGTGCCTGATGATTTTTACTTAAATTATTTTCCATTGTTAATTCCTGAAATCCAGGAGGAGACGGAGATTATTGATCAATTATTACAAAATATTGAAATCATATTTGAAGGAGATTCTCAAGAAGTCAAGGACGAATTAACCGAAGCATTTTTAAGGATGACCAAGTTATTATCACGGCCATTTATGGAGTCTGAATTCCACTTTACTCAAGAGTTTTTAGATGAAATTTATCATGTTGGTGAGGAAATATACAAAATCCCCGAAGTTAAAAAGCCTACACAACCACGTGGAAGTAAACATGCTTTGTATGTGAATAGAACATATTTTGGAATTTATAGTATGATGGCAGATCTCAATGCTACAATAAATAATGGAGAGATGGTTTGGAGAGAAAGATTGAAAAATAGCTGGATGACTGTGTAGAAAATGAGTTAATCTACTGAGTTTTGAATTCAATGTGTTGAGTTATGACTATAATATAGCCAGTATCATATTCGTGAGCATACAATAATTATTAAGTTTGTAATCTCACTTTGGGCAATGCTCTCATTAATAAGAAATTTCACTACACCGTTTTTATTTTTCGTATTATTTACGAATCCATTAAGGATTTACGCTCAAAATGATTCATTAGAGGTTTTAGACGATATCGTTATTACTGGAACTATGAATCCAGTGAAAATATCGGAAAGTCCAATTCACATAGATATTTTCAGCTCAAAATTTTTAAATCAAAATCCAACATCACATTTATTTGATGCGCTCCAATTGGTTAATGGGGTTAGACCCCAAGTAAATTGTAATGTATGTGCCACTGGTGATATTCATATTAATGGGTTAGAAGGACCATATACTATGATACTGATAGATGGTATGCCAATTGTCAGTTCTTTGGCCTCGGTATATGGGTTAATGGGAATACCTAATTCTATAATTGAACGGTTGGAAATTGTCAAGGGGCCTGCCTCATCTTTATATGGAAGCGAGGCAATGGGTGGTATTATTAATATTATAACAAAAAAAAATATACCTTCATTTTCCAATATTGACATCTGGACTAATACTTGGTCGGAAATCAATTTAGATTTTTCTAATTCTCGTAATTTAAATTCAAATACCAATTTAGTTACCACATTTAATGCATTTACAAACCCAATAAAATTTGATAAAAATAATGATGGGTTTACCGATATCCCAATTCAAAACAGATACTCTATCTTCCAACGAATAGCAATTAAAGGATCAGATGATAAATTATTTCAAATATCATGGAGAGGATTAATTGAAGATCGCTGGGGGGGTGAAATGGATTGGAATGATAACTATTGGGGTGGAAATGAAATCTATGGTGAAAGCATAAAGACTAAAAGGTTGGAATTATTAAGTTCATATGATTTCCCATCAAGAATTCCTCTTAAAATTCAAACTTCTAGTGTACTTCATAATCAGAACAGTGCTTACGGAGATGTCATATTTAAAGCTAAAGAATCTTTGTTATTCGGTCAATTACTGTGGCAACCTAAATGGAAACGACATAATTTCCTTTTGGGATCAGCCTTGAGATACACTCATTATGATGATAATACGGTGGTAACAGAAGTGTTAAAACAAGATTCATTAATGATTTCAAAACCTATGATAACAGTCTTACCTGGAATGTTTTTACAAGACGAAATTCATTTAGGGAATCATGTTTTTCTTTTGGGTTATAGATTAGACCATCATACAAAACATTCATGGATTAGAAGTTCACGTTTATCATACATGTATAATTCCAAAGAATGGGGGCAATTTAGGTTAGGCTCAGGTACTGGATTCAGAACGGTAAATATATTTACTGAAGAACATGCTGCACTAACAGGAGCGAGAAAAGTAATTTTAGAGGAAGACTTATTACCCGAACAAAGTACCAATTATAATATTTCTTGGTCTAACACATGGACTCCTTCGAATACTCAATTCTTACAATCGGATTTTCAGTTATTTTATACTTTATTTAGTAACCAAATTCAAGCAGATTACACAAAAGATTTTAATGCAATTTATTACGGTAATTCGTCTGGTAATTCCTGGAATAAAGGCTTTTCGTTCAATTTATCTTGGCGTTCGGTAACAGGCTTTAGTTCGCGAATAGGTATAACTTATATCGATGCTGCTATCAGATTTTATGAAAAACAAGAATATACACGGCCATTATTAACTGAGAAATGGAATATTAATTGGTCATTTGAATCTTCATTTCTCAAAAAACGGTTTAATGTAAATTATACAGGGAATTTAGTTTCTCCAATGATGCTTCCATTGGCTTCAAAATGGGACCCAAGACCTAGTCAATCGCCTTGGTGGAGCATACAAAACATTCAATTACGGTATAGTTACAGCAAGCGCATTACTTTCTTTACGTCGGTTCAAAATTTATTAGATTGGACTCCTTACAAAGACGTACCCTTCCTAATTGCACGGGCATCAGATCCTTTTGATCGGAAGGTTACATTTATCGATAATGAGGCTCAACGAACGATAGAAAATCCCTATGGTTTAACATTTGATGCTGGTTATGTATATGCACCGAATCAAGGAAGAAGATTACAAGTTGGTGTAAATATAAGCTGGTGAAAGACGTCGTTTGGTAATAAAAAGCCCCAGATTTCTCTGAGGCTTTGATTTTAATGAGTCGGGATGACTGGACTCGAACCAGCGACCCCTTGCACCCCATGCAAGTGCGCTACCGGGCTGCGCCACATCCCGATTTTTGCCGTAAGGCTTCCGGTAAAAATCGCATAGGTTTGGGTCTCCCTTTTAGGGATTGCAAATGTACCAATTAATTGGAATTTGTAAAATAGATTTGGTATACGATTAAGATTTTTCCATTATCAAATCAACTATAGATTCATTCTCTACTTCTAATATTGATTTGAGCTCCTTATAACCGTTGGTAATTTGAGATTTATTATCTTCTAAACGTGAAATAGCCTCTCTTAAGTTTTCTGCGTTTACTTTTTGAAGGTGTTCTTCAATAAGTTCCCTGTTTAATAGAATGTTTACCAAACTTACAAACTTGATTCCTACTAATGTTTTACCGAGCCAATAGGTCAAAGGATTTACTTTATATGCAACTATTTGTGGTACTTCAAATAATGCTGTTTCTAGAGTTGCAGTCCCACTCGCTACTAAAGCATACCCATCTGTTTGCCGACAAGTATTTAAAATATTAAAGGTTTCTCCAAATTTAACTTCGCTGGATAACTGATGTTGATCCAAAATTTCTTGGTAAAATTGGGTATTTAAACCAGGTGCACCGGCAATAATAATTTTAACATATGCAGGCTCGATTTTTTGAACGGTTTTAAGAAAAATTGGTAGCAATGACGAAACCTCACTTTTTCTCGATCCCGGCAAAAGTGCAATGGTTTTCTGAGAGTAAAAAGGATCCGACTGGCTTGATTCGAATGATTTTACAGCTTGAAAACTTGGGTTACCTACGAAATGAGCATTTATTTCGTGGTTTTTAAAATAGCCTATCTCAAATGGGAAAATTACAAATAGCTCATCAACATATTTCTTTAATGATTTAACCCTTTTTTCGTTCCATGCCCATACTTTCGGTGCGATATACCAAAAAACTTTTATTCCTTTTTGTTTAGCAAATTTTGCTAGAGGCATATTAAATCCAGGATTGTCTACTAAAATTAAAACATCTGGGGATTCGTCTATAATATCTTTTTTGGCCTGGTTG
>Ga0255772_10006255_pt1 | contig 10900 bp, 9 predicted proteins | sample 071ome_34_FD_179970 | JGI IMG/M metagenome (GOLD analysis project Ga0255772, IMG submission 179970) | Coastal salt marsh microbial communities from the Groves Creek Marsh, Skidaway Island, Georgia - 071411BT metaG (version 2) | ecosystem: Environmental > Aquatic > Marine > Intertidal zone > Salt... | reverse complement strand
AACACCAATGCCAGCTGGTTTATGGAAATACCTGACGTTGAACACACCATTGTCCAGTTGGGAGTTGGCGAAATAACAATGGAAATAAACAATACGGACGTGGATGTTGAAATGGTAGTTGGTGATGTCTCAATAAGGGCTCCGGGAAATACAGTAGGACGAATCAATCTCAACGTGGGAGTCGGCGATGCATCCGTTGATGGTGCAGATATCATCACTAACAAGTCAGCATTTATATCCAGGTCAATCCGGGCAGATGGGCATGGCAGCAATGATATGGAAATAAACCTGGGAGTGGGTGATGTGGATATCAGGCTGTTCTGATGAAACCAGACAAACATGACACATCCCGGCAGAATCAGTGGAAAAATGCTTTTAGCTTGTTCAATACTCATTTAAGTTGTATCAATTAGCCATAACCCAAGGACGGGTAGGATTGATTCGATTCTCGAGCATTGAGGTAGGACCATGGAAATTACAACTTTTCTAAAAGCAATGGCAGACAAGGAGGCATCGGACCTATTTTTTTCCGTGGGCGCCCCTGTCAACGTCAAGGTCAAGGGTCATACGCTGCCAATCAGCCGTGACCCTCTAAAGCCAGGCGATGTAAAAAAACTGGCCTACAGCTTTATCTCAGACCAGCAGCGGGCAGAATTCGAAAGGGAAATGGAACTGAACTTTGCCCTGAACCTGAACGATATTGGCCGTTTCCGCGTTAATCTTTACCGGCAGCAAGGCGAAGTTTCCATGGTAATTCGCTATATTCGCTCAATCATCCCATCAATGGAATCCCTGCATCTGCCCCCTATACTCAAGGAGCTTGTTATGGAACCGCGCGGCCTGATACTGGTCGTGGGGGCAACGGGTTCGGGCAAATCCACCACCCTCGCCTCAATGATTGATTATCGAAATGCAAACAAGGAAGGTCATATTCTTACCATCGAAGATCCCGTGGAGTTTGTCTATGAACATAAAAAGGCAGTTGTGGATCAACGGGAAGTTGGGCTGGATACCCTGAGCTATGAGAACGCCCTGAAAAATGCCATGCGCCAGGCGCCAGATGTGATTCTAATTGGAGAAATTCGCGACCGGGATACCATGCAACATGCCATTTCCTATGCGGAGACTGGGCATTTGTGTTTATCGACACTCCATGCAAACAATGCAAACCAGGCTATCGATAGAATAATCAATTTTTTTCCGGAGGCCGCACATCATCAGCTACTCCTGGATTTGTCATTAAATCTCAAATCGGTCATCTCACAGCGGCTTTTGCCTTCAACTGATGGAGAACTGGTTCCAGCCATGGAAATCATGACCCGTTCGTCCTATATCGCGGACCTGATTGAAAAACAGGAGATTGACCTGCTTAAGGAAGCCATTGAAAAAAGCCGGGAACTGGGCATGCAGACTTTCGATCAGGCCCTGTATGACCTTTACCGACAAGGCAGGATTACACGGGAAATAGCACTGGAAAATGCTGACTCCAGGAACAACCTGACTATCCGCATGAACCTGGAAGGCAGCGAAACCGACCGGAGTACGGACGGCCTCGAGCTGACTGATCTTAATTCCGATTTTCAGACCTACGGCAAGGACATCTGACAACCGGAGCAAGAATCAATCATTACCACCCTGGAATGCACTCTGCAGCAGATGGGTAAGCGTATGAACATAGCGTAGCTTCCCATTCTCCACCCTGAACAGATGAGTATCCGGCGAACCGCTTCCACCACCAGGTGTTCCGGTGCCAAATGTACAGTACACCACCACCGATCCGAGGACTTCATCCACAACAAAGCGCCTGTTCGCGATATTGACTCCGGCAGGAACGCCTACTTCACAACTGTCATCGGGTTGCCCTCCTCCCGTATACAGTCCACCCTCAATCCTTACACAGGGAAAGCCCCAGGGAACCTGGTCAATCTGCCCTTCTAGAAAAGCATCCAGGTAGGCATTCGCTGCGGCCACAATGATGCCGCGTGTATCCCTTTCTTCAGCCGGAATAGCCCCCCAGTCTTCCGAAGAGGAATAACGCAGATAGGCCTCTGCATCAAAAAGCCAGTATCCGGTAGTCGTCCATATGATTTCTATTTCGGCAATCTTGTCATGGTTCACGCGCATGCGTGTCCCAAGGACATAGGGTTCATCCTTGTCAGTGACGATAACTTCTGTAAAAGACTGGCAGGAATCTGTGTCATAAATACTGCGATGATGATTGATATTCATGGACTTGTTGATCAGACCATCATCCATGTTCATTAATTCTTCGTTCTCCCAGTACCCTGTACTCGGAGCAAGTGGCAAGTTTGAAATATCTCCTTCTGTCTGGGCTTCAATATACAGATCTGTTGCCCTTTTCAATCCACCGCGCGTACAGCTTACCTGCGCATGCGCAAGCACCGGAAGGATTAGGAAACAGGTCACCATTAACCTGAGCATGTTTATATTTTTCAATTGTATTCTCCTTTTAATGATCCTGGGTGAAAACAGACAGCGGAGCTCGCCGGAAAAGAAAAACCACTTTAACATCGCTGAACTGACCGTAGTTGATCAGCCTGCTGCCCTCCTCCATGAACATCCCGCCCGGTATATTTACCCAGGCAGCCCTGTCCCGTGCCCTGAAAAGTATCACAATGGCTGGCATGAAGGGTAATCAGAAAAGAAGCGACAAGTTATGCGCGCAGGAGGGCTATCGATGTCCGTAACCCAATGTCTCTATGCCCAACACCCTGCCATCCATAAATGTAATCTCTCGCATAAACTGGCGGGGCCCAAAATTATAAGTCCATACATCCACAGGCACCTCAACAACGGAACGATCATAATGAACCAGTTCCCTGCTGGTCAGGTTACGGTAAAGCCAGTTGGGACTAAAATTCATAAGTCTCCTTGAGGGAATACCGGAACGATATATTTTTCGCTGGGAAGCGAACATCGGTTCGCCACAGGCTGCCAGTACCTCGCCCTGACTGTCACCACGTGTGACTAGAGTTCTGTCACAGCGCATGGTATCGGCCATGGCGGGTTGGGCGGCTTGATAGGCAAACAGAAAAACAAGGTTTGTCAGGAACAGGCTGATTTTCTTCATGGTGACTTCCTCCTGTCAAACAGGGTAAATCGCCACAAATGAATTACACCTTAACAGGGAGACGACGGATGCGCTGTCTGTATTTCTCAAGGCTTTGGCTTTCGCCTTCAGCGCTTAGCCTAGATAGCTGATCATTACCCCGGCCGCAACCGCTGAGCCAATAACGCCAGCAACATTCGGACCCATGGCATGCATCAGCAGGAAGTTCTGGGGATTCGATTCCAGTCCTACCTTGTTGGCCACACGAGCCGCCATGGGAACCGCCGAGACACCGGCCGCACCTATCAGCGGATTGATGGGTGTATTACCAAAGCGGTTCATCAGCTTGGCCATAATGATTCCTGTGGCTGTCCCGATACCAAAAGCCACGATACCTAGCAACAAAATTCCGAGGGTCTCAATATTAAGGAACGAATCAGAACTGAGTTTTGAACCAACCCCCAGGCCCAGAAAAATGGTGGTGATATTGATCAGGGAGTTTTGGGCTGTATCACTGAGGCGTTCTACCACGCCACTTTCTTTCATCAGGTTGCCAAAACAGAACATTCCGAGCAGAGGTGCCGCACTGGGCAGAAACAAGGCCACAAGAACAAGCAGGCTTATGGGGAAAATAATTTTTTCACGCTGGGAAACAGGACGCAGCTGTTCCATACGAATTTCACGCTCGGCCTGGGTAGTCAGTGCTTTCATGATAGGAGGCTGGATCATCGGCACCAGGGCCATATAGGAATATGCCGCAACGGCTATTGCTCCCAGCAGTTCCGGGGCAAGGCGACTGGAAACAAATATGGCTGTGGGGCCATCAGCCCCACCTATGATGCCAATAGCTGCCGCATCCGCCAGGGAGAAGTCCATCAAGCCCGCAGCACTGAGTCCTATAGCACCCAGCACGGTGGTGAAAATACCGAACTGCGCGGCGGCCCCAAGAAACAGCGTTCTTGGATTGGCCAGCAATGGACCGAAATCAGTCATTGCCCCGACCCCCATAAAAATCACCAGGGGAAAAATACCTGTCGCTATACCTGCTTCATAAATGTAGTAAAGAATACCGCCAGGTGACTCCAGATGGCCTGCGGCATCATGGACAGGTGCTGCGAGAAACCCTGCACCGGGGATGTTCACCAAAATAGCGCCCATACCAATGGGAAGCAGTAGCAGTGGCTCAAAGCCCTTGCGTATCGCAAGATAGACCAGTAACAGGCCCACCAGAATCATGATGAACTGGCCACCCTCAAGCTGATAGAGGCCGGAATCCTGGAAAAGCTGGGTCAGGCTGTCCATTTGATAAGGGTCCGCGTAATTTCTGGAAGTTTCAACCGATGGCCAGCAGTTCATCACCCACAGCAACAGCATTTCCTTCTGCCACTTTTATACTGCGGATTTTTCCTGCTCTGGGTGCCTTGACCTCGGTTTCCATTTTCATGGCTTCCAGAATGATCAGGACTTCCCCTTCTTTCACTTCCTGGCCAACAGTAACATTGACCTTGAAGATATTACCTGCCAGTGGCGCTGCTAGAGGCTCGCCTGCGGCCACGGATGTCGTGGATTCACTTGTTTTTGGCTGCGTTGTTTCAGCCGGCCTGGTGCCTGCTTCCACTTTGCTGATATTGCCACCTTCAGCAACTTCCACAACGTACGACTGGCCATTGACGTTAACCGAGTAAACACTGGTCCCGCTGGAAGCCGGCGTACTGGCAGCAGCTTTAGGTGCGTCTTCCACACCAGTCGGCGCGGGCTCAAAGGCATCCGGATTGCCGCGATTCTTGAGAAATTTCAGTCCAATCTGAGGGAACAGGGCATAGGTGAGAACATCGTCAATTTCGCCCTCACCGCTTTCAAGATTAAAGCCCTCTTCAGCGGATTTCTTGCGTAATTCCTCAGTCAGGCTGTCCAGTTCCGGATCCAGCAGGTCAGCAGGCCTGCAGGTGACCGGCTCTTTGCCCTCAAGCACCCGTTCCTGCAACTCCTTGTTAACCGGTGTGGCTGTGGCACCATATTCACCTTTGAGGATGCCCGCTGATTCCTTGGTGATGCTCTTGTAACGTTCACCTGACAGCACATTGATCACGGCCTGGGTTCCAACAATCTGCGAGGTGGGCGTAACCAGGGCAATGGTGCCAAGATCTTCACGCACGCGGGGAATCTCTTTCAGGACCTCCCCCATCTTGTCAGAGGCATTCTGTTCCTTGAGCTGACTTTCCATATTTGTCAACATGCCACCCGGCACCTGTGCCAGGAGAATTCGGGCATCGACCCCTTTCAGGGCACCTTCAAATTTGGCGTATTTCTTGCGGACGCCCCTGAAATACTCGGCTATCTCAGCCAACAGTTCCAGATTCAGACCGGGATCTCCGGGAAGGTCCTCGAAAATCGCGTTGATGGTTTCAGTGGCAGGATGGCCATAAGTCATACTCATGGACGAGATAGCAGAGTCAACGTTGTCTATGCCCGCCTCGATCGCTTTTACAAGGGTCGGTGTTGCCATGCCTGTGGTGGCATGGCTTTGCATATGCACAGGTAGGCCCACTTCTTTCTTCAGGCGACTGACGAGTTCATAACAAACGTAAGGACGCAGCAATCCGGCCATGTCCTTGATGCAGATCGTATCGGCCCCCATGTCCTTGAGCTGGTGCGCGAGGGTTAACCAGGTATCAATGGTATGAACGGGGCTTACCGTGTAGGAAAGGGCACCCTGGGCATGACCGCCAACCTTCTTGACGCCCCTGATCGCCGTCTCAAAATTGCGCGGGTCATTCATGGCATCAAAAATACGGAAAACATCAACGCCGTTTACATAGGCACGCTCACAGAACTTTTCAACGACATCATCAGCATAATGGCGGTAACCCAGTATATTCTGGGCCCTGAAAAGCATCTGGTGCCTTGTATTGGGGATGGCCTTTTTCAGTTCGCGAATGCGATGCCAGGGATCCTCTCCCAGGTAACGGATGCAGGCATCAAAGGTGGCCCCACCCCAGCTTTCCACCGACCAGAAACCGACCTGGTCAATCTTGTCGGCTATGGGCAGCATGTCTTCAAGGCGAAGGCGTGTCGCCAGCAGGGACTGATGCGCATCACGCAGTACAAGTTCGGTAATACCGACGGGAGATCTGTCTTCAATCATTGGATTAACCCATTCCTGATATCTGTTGCCCATGCGCTAGACAAATTTCTGATGCACAGACAGGGTAAAATTTTTCTGCCGTTGTGAAAGCAAACAGTGAAAATCAAATTCCTGGACTGGTTAGTATTAGTGTTTCGAGCGATGCGCGTGAATGGCTGCGCTGATGACGGCAAGCAGTGTCACTTCGTCAAGCTGACCTGCAGCTCCGGGCTCATGGAGATCTGCGGGTTGAACAGCTCCATATTTCTGTACCAGTGCTGACATGATTGATGTCACGATCACCAACAGGGTCAGGAACACAAATACTGTGCCCATACCCAGTAACATCAGATTAATACCTTCTGATATCAATGCTCCGGAATTCACTCAAAAGGGTCCCTGGTTGCAAAAAATAGTTGCATAAAACTTCATTTGATTTACTGGGATTTCCGGCAGAAATTCCAGTGCCAGCACTCTACAGGAATTCACCAATTTTTACCATGGAAACAGCAAGTTCAACTGTTTACTATGAGATTACTTTAACTTTTCTTTCACAATTCACTATAAAGTTACATCTCCATGGGATTCGTAATCAGTTATACGCTAAATTATACCTCCTGGGATTAACAATCAGGTCGAAACAGGTACCAGACTTTGCACGGTGATCATTCCACACTCCTGACCTCCATACTCCTCCTGCTGGGTGTGTCCACCCTGCTGGTCACCATGTTCTACCGGCTTCGTATCACTTCACTGCTTGCCTTCCTGATTACCGGCGCACTTTTTGGACCAACGGGCTTTGGCATGATTGAAGACCCGGAAGAACTGGCCGCTATTGCCGAGTTGGGTCTTACCTTCCTGCTCTTCATTCTAGGACTTGAGTTCTCATTGCCTCGCCTGATTTTGCTACGAAACACCGTGTTCAAGCTGGGAAGTGTGCAGGTGATTCTATGTGCCAGTCTGTTTTATTTCATACTCCGGTTTTTCAATATTGAATGGCAGATTGCATTGATACTCGCCGGTGGATTGTCCCTCTCGTCAACAGCTGTGGTATCGGGTGAACTCAGCCAGATGGGATTGCTCAAGACTCGCCATGGAGAAATTGCCATCGGCATCCTCCTGTTTCAGGATCTGGTAGCAGTAAGCCTTTTGATCGCTGTGCCGCTGGTGAGCAACCAGGCGGAAAGCTTTTCAGTCAATGCCCTGTTATTCACTATTGGTGAAGGGGTAATTCTACTTGCAGCCTTTTTCTTTACTGGCAGGTACCTGCTACCCCGTCTGCTTCGGGAAATTTCCAAGCAGAAGTCAGACCAGATCCTGGTTCTTGCCGCCCTGGTAATCGTGCTGCTTTCAGCCATGCTGACTTCCAGCATAGGTCTGAGCATGGAGCTGGGTGCCTTCCTTGCGGGCATGATGCTTGGTGATACGCGTTACCGGCATCAGCTGGAAGCCGATATCAAACCATTCAGGGATCTTCTGCTGGGACTGTTTTTTATCACTATTGGTATGCTGGTGGACCTGGGACTGCTGGCGGTTTACTGGCCCTACCTGCTCGTAGCTGGGTTATTGCTGGTAATTATCAAGGCGCTGATGATCACCGGGATTGTAAAACTTCTGGGGGAGACGTGGCGATCTGCTGCCCCGGCTGGCCTCGCACTCGCCCAGGGCAGTGAATTCCTTTTCGCCCTGCTCGCATTGTCTGTCAGGAATACGCTCGTTACGGAAGATGTCGCCTCAAATCTCATCACCATCGTGATAATCAGCATGGTCCTGACCCCTCTTCTGATCAGGCATGGTCCTGCCCTGGTAGACTCCGCCTGGTTACGCATAGGCAGCAAAACCCTTGAATTGAAAGAAGAGAATAGTGCCGTTATTGAACAGCAACAGAAAAAAAACCATATTCTCATTCTCGGTTTTGGTCGTGTCGGCCAGACCATTGCCCGCTTTCTTCGGCCGCTGAATATCGACTATCTGGTACTTGAAACCGATGACAGGAGAATTCGCGAGGCCAGCACCACAGAGGAACCGATTTTTTATGGTGATAGCGAAAGGCTCGATATTCTTAAGGCAGCCGGTGCTGGCCATGCCTGCCTTGCGGTAATCACCTTTGATAATGCTGAAAAGGCTTCCAATATTCTTGAGAACATCCACACCATCAACCCGAACACGCCGGTACTGGTCAGAACCCGGGATGATTCAAGTCTGGACAAGCTGGTTGCCGCCGGTGCCGCCGAAGTCATCCCTGAAACCCATGAGGCCAGTCTCACTATGATTTCCCACATCCTGCTGATGGTGAACTATCCTGACCATATGATCCACAGCATCATAGACAAGGCCCGGCGTGACCGCTACAAGATGCTGAAGGGGTTTTACCAGGGAGAACGCACTGGATTTCTCGATAAAAGTGCTGTTGCAGAAGTTATTCACGCCATCACATTACCCGATGATGCCTATGCTTGTGGCCGGACCATAAGCCAGTTGCATCTTCCTCACGATATCCAGATCCTGGAGGTCCACCGGGGCATCATGGTTATGACAGCGGAACAGCACTTTAACCTGGTCCTTGAAGCCGGTGACATCCTTGTACTCAGCGGTTTCGGAGACAAACTGGATGCCGGTAAAAATTACCTGCTAAAAGGCTGACATGCTTGCTGCCCTGCTTTTTCACCTAATCGCCATCCCCTGTTTCGCGATCCAGCTGACTATCTCTCTTCCAGCCGAAGGCTGGCAGCATGTATGGAAGAGACTTCCCCTGTTTTTTCTCGCCTGGGTGCTGTTCTCCAGCCTGGCAATATTGCATATTTTCGGACATCTCCTGGATATGCTGATATTTCCAGGTTACCGCAAAAGCACTGTCAGCAATCCGGTATTCATCCTCGGCATCCCGAGAAGCGGTACCACCTATTTGCAAAGACGGCTGGCCAGAATCCCCGAATTCACCACCCTGACCACCTGGGAAGCCCTGTTGGCCCCGTCGATCACCGAGAAATACCTTTTCACACTGCTGGGCAAGTGCCTGCTGCCCCTCGAGCAGGGAATAATCAGCATCCGAAAAAAATTCTTCCACCAGATGGATAGCATTCATGAAATACGCTTACAGGAACCGGAAGAAGACTTTTTACTCCTGCTGCCTGTTCTGGGTTGTCTGCTACCGGTATTTGCCTGTCCAGGTTCCAGACATTTCTGGCAACTGGGATATTTTGACGAAAAAGTGCCGGAGCGGTTCAGGAAAATGCTCATGACTTATTACCGAACCTGTCTACAGAAACACCTCGCATTTCATGGAGCCCATAAGCGTCTGTTGAGCAAGAATCCCTCGTTCACCTCATGGATGGGTTCACTATTTGAGTGTTTCCCGGATGCCAGGGTGATAGCATGCACAAGACCCCCCATGGAGGTCATTCCATCCCAGCTAAGCTCCCTACGCCCGGCCATGACTGTTCTTGGCAATGGCAGACTCTCGCTCTCGACGCAGGATAAATTGCTCTGTGTTCTGTACAATTACTATCAAATTCTTACCGGTTATAATGATGAGTCCAGACTCCTGTTTCTCCCCATATCAGCACTTCGAGAAGGCAGCAGCCACACCATGAACTCACTTCAGGACTTTCTCTTTACCGATCAAAGCGCTTCCCCATTGATTGCAGAACAGCAGAACAGCATGCGCAATACCTACAGGAGTAATCACCACTACTCACTTGCTGATTTCGGTCTCAATGAGCAAGAAATCAACAACAGATTCAAGCCGGTCTGGCCCCTAACAGGCCTCCAAAAACAAGATGCCCTGAAAAACAGGCCTGACTGAATCGTGACTTCTTCCAATGTTCCTCCATTAAAGCAGGTTCGACTGCTGGCGATCTCCGATGCAGCACCTTCTCGAAACGGTGCAGGAGCCTATTACCATGACCTTATGGAACAGATGCAGGGCCGGGCCGAACAGGCCCTGTTATATTCACCTACCATTGATGAAAACGGCAAATGGCATGCCGGCCTGATTTTTCCCCTGCCAGGCGACAAAACACAGAAATTATGCTTCCCCAACGTTATTGGAATGGGCAGACTTTTCAGGGAAATGAAGCCGGATGTGGTCGTCATTGCCACCCCCGGGGTCTATGGCATTGTCGGTGCATGGCTAGCCAGGAAAAATGGCATTCCCTACCTCACTGGCATGCATACCTCCTTTGAACAACTGACAGAACTCTACTGGCCAAATTCAATCCAGGGAAAAATCGTTGAGCATTATTTCAGATTCTCCAACGGAACCCTGTTTCGCCATACCGAAGCTGTACTTGGCAATGCAGAACCAATTCTCCAACAGGCAACCACGATGGGAGCACCTGCGACCCGGCTTATCGGCACACCGCTTTCCTCGGAATTTATTACACCTGAACATCACCCCTACCAGGGACATATGGAGAGTTGCCTGTTTGCCGGCCGCCTCGCCCAGGAAAAAAATATTGAATCGCTACTACAGTCTGTCGAGGATTTTCCCGGCATCCGTTTCAGTGTTGCCGGTGATGGACCACTACGCAAAATGGTGGAAGACGCTACCGCACGCCTCGACAACCTTGATTACCTGGGATGGCTGAATCGGAAACAGCTTCGGGAAACCGTTGATGATCATGATGTGCTGTTGTTGCCATCGTATTTTGAAACATTCGGCACCATCGCCCTTGAAGCCATGGCCCGGGAAAAGCTTGTCTTTG
>Ga0255772_10006254_pt1 | contig 10900 bp, 12 predicted proteins | sample 071ome_34_FD_179970 | JGI IMG/M metagenome (GOLD analysis project Ga0255772, IMG submission 179970) | Coastal salt marsh microbial communities from the Groves Creek Marsh, Skidaway Island, Georgia - 071411BT metaG (version 2) | ecosystem: Environmental > Aquatic > Marine > Intertidal zone >... | reverse complement strand
CCATGTAAAGTTCTTCTAAAGCTTCTGTAAATTCTTCCCAACCCATAAAATTAAAATTATTGTTAATTTACTATTTAATTATTTCGATCATTTAAACAATCATTAAAAACCCTTTATATTAATAAACTTTTTAAGTTTTTATTTATTTTCTTTATTGAGAGATTGAGCTTCAGGGCTAAGTTCAATAGCTAAAGGCGAGGTTGCTTTTGATACACCCACAAAAGAAGTTGCAGCAACTTGGCCCTTTTTAATAAAGATTCTCCAAATTCCATAGGTTGCAATAAGTAAATGAATAAAGATGACAAACATAAATAATCCATTTGGTCCAAAGAACTTCATAAACAAGGTTCCAATAAATGGCCCAGATGTTGCGCCAACTCCAAATAAGAACTGCAAACCAGATCCAGCTGAAACAATATTATCCTTTTCAATTAAATCATTGGTATGTGACAGCGCCAAAGAAAAAATTGGAAGACAAAGAAAAGAAAAAATAGCTATCAATAAGTAAAAAATAATTTTTGAAGAGTTTAAATCTGTTAATGTTTGTGTGTAATGAATAATTAAATAAGCAATGACGCTTGATAACACTGTAATTGTTATAATGACTTTTCTTCTATCAGATTTATCTGACACATAACCAACAGGAAACTGAGAAACTGCACCGATACAAGTAAAAATAAAAGTTGTTAATGAAATTTCAAATAAACTAAAGTTCATCGATGCACAATAAACTGCAAGCAATGTAAAGATGACTGAGTTTGATAATCCACATAAAAAACTCGTTGCAGTTCCATAAGGGGAAATATTTAGAAGTTTTTTTATGGCTAATGGTTTTATTTTTTTAAAACTTGGCGCTTTTCTTTTAGTGAGTAGAATTGGAACAAGTGCTAACGACATCAGGACAGAAACTAAAATAAAAGGTTGGTAATGTTTTGGATTATTAAATGTTAAAATGAACATTCCAGTTCCCATTCCGATGTAAAGTAACATCATATAAATAGATAATAATTTGCCCCTAGTTTGATTAGTGGCCCTGTCGTTTAACCAGCTTTCAACAATGGTATAAATTCCCACAATACAAAACCCGCTAATAAATCTTGAAATAAACCACATATAAGGATTAACAAAAACTGAATGAAGTAAGATTGATAATGAGGCTAATGATGCAAATGCAGCAAAGACTCTAATGTGACCTACTTTAAAAATAATATTTGTTACTTGATTTGCTCCAATGAGGTAGCCTAGATAAAATCCAGACATTAAAGCACCTGTTTCAATTAGTGAAAAATTTTCATATACAGCTCTAACCCCAAGCAAGTTTCCTTGGAGACCATGCGCAATCATCATTAAGGTAAGCCCTGTAAATAATGCCCAAGAATTTTTTAAAATTTTATACATAATTAAAATTTTTTGGTTCTCTAACACTTTTAGTATTTATCCAAAACAATTTAAAGTTAGCGACCCATTTCTGGGCCGCTAGGTTATAACTATTCGAGAATATATAGGGAAAAACGTATTACCTTTTAAAGTAATGACATGGCGTTTGCAGTCATCACAATGGCATTAGCAAGTAATAAACTGGCAAACAAAACAATTTTTTTCATAATTCCAAATTAATTTATCAGATCAAAAAGCACCAACGGTAATAGCGAATACCTTGCATTCAAATTTTAGATATCGATTTTTGTCATAACAAACCGTTGTTAAAGTCATGATTTAACATTATATTCTAACCATGAGTTCATTTAACGATAGAAAAAAAGGATTTGAAAAAAAATTTGTTACTGACGAGGAGCTAAAGTTTAAAGTTAGCAGTAGAAGAAACCGTTATTTAGGAGAGTGGGCTGCAGGTATTTTGCAGCTTAAAGATGAGAAACAAAGTGAATATGTTCAATCTGTTGTTAAAGCTGATCTCGAAGAAGCAGGTGATGAAGATGTGATCCGTAAACTAAAAGCAGATCTTGAAAATCATCATATTACAGAAGAAGAAATTAGAAAAAAAATCACAGAATTTAATCAAAAAGCACAAGCTGATTTTCAATAATTCTAAATAATTACTTACTTATTTTTTTTCTTTTCTAATTACAATTTCAACAATTGTGATCACTACTAAAGAAAAACCTAAATCTAAAATTACAAAAGAATTACATGGGTCATAAAAATATTAGACTTTTATTATTTTTTTGTATTAATCCGCACTTATGAAGATTTTGCTCATAGAAGATAACGCAAGATTAGCTGAGCTAACACAAAAGAATTTAAAGAATGCAGGACTTGTTTGTGACATTGCACCCACAATCAGTGATGCAGAACATGAAATTAAAACCTACAAGTATGATGCAGCAGTACTTGATATTAATTTGCCTGATGGAAGTGGAATAGACTTTTTAAAAAAAATTAGAGGTGAGAAAAACAAATTACCTGTTTTAATTTTAACTGCAAATTTAGATTTTGATTTAAAAATTGAAGGGTTAAATTTAGGAGCAGATGATTTTTTAACTAAACCCTTTAAACACGAAGAGTTAATTGCAAGACTGCGAGCAATTTTAAGAAGACCCCAAGATTTAAAAGATGAAATAATTGAGATAAAAAATGTTTCTTTTAATACAGGTAACTTTGAACTGAAAGTTTCAGGAAACCAAATTATTATTCATAAAAGAGAAAGCCAGCTGTTAGAAATTTTAATAAAAAAATATGATCATGTTGTAAATAAAGGCGAACTTGAAGATAAGCTTTATGAAATTGATCGCGATATTCAATCCAATTCTTTAGAGGTGGCATTGCATCGCTTGAGAAAAGTTTTAGAAAATGCAAAAAGTGAACTCGTCATTCAAAACGTTAGAGGCGTAGGTTACAAGTTAACATGAAAACGATTTTTCCTTATTCATTATTGAAAAATATTATTTTTAGAGTTTCACTCGTAAGTATTATCACTTTAGTTTTATCAGGATTAACAATTGGTCTTGGCTTTGTAAATGATCAAAAAGATCATCTTAAAAAAGGAGAAGAGATGAGTGATATCTGGATAGATGTGATTTTATCTGAAAGTTTTGAACACGTGTATTGGGTTTTCATTTTAAGTTTTATTATAGTAACCATTTCGATTTATTTTATTGTTAAGAATGCACTTAAAGATGTTAACGCTATTTCAAGTAAGGTTGATCAGATTGATATCAATAATCCAGAGACTTATAATCAAGAATTTGTTGGACCAAAAGAAATTAGACCTTTGTTAAATTCTCTAAAAGATTCTTATGAAAAAATTCAAACTGATTTCAGACAACAAAAAGAATTTATTCAAAATGCTTCACATGAGCTTAATACTCCAATTGCAATTTTAAGAGCCAATATTGAAAGTTTAAAAGATTCTCCTGATAAACAAGCATTGATGAAAGATTTGGAATTGCTTGAACAAATCTCAGCTCAGTTATTAAGATTATCTCAAGCTGAAAATTTTAAAGTTAGAAAAGATGAAACTGCAGATTTAATTCAAGTGATTGATTTTGCCATTGAAACAGCAGCTCATACTGATGAAGCTAATATTGTTTTTGAGCCAAATATGGATTCATTTAAAATTAAAGGGAATAAAGAATATTTGTATATGTGTTTTAGAAATTTAATTGAAAATGCAATTTTAAATAGTGCCAAAGGATCAAAAATTGAAATTGGATGTGAAAAAGATAAAGTTTTTATTCGAAATGAAAAACAAGACCCGAACTTAAAACAAGAAGATGCGGAAAAACTTTTTCAAAAGTTTTGGAGATTTGATAAAAACAAATACCAAGGATCGGGGTTGGGTCTTAATATTGTAAAACGTATTATTGATGCGCACGATGCATCCGTTGAGATTAAAATAGATGATAAGTTTTTTACCGTCTTTATTGGCTTTTTAGAGAAATCTGCGACAAATACGGTTCATTAGTAGCGTAATTCTTCTGTAATTTTGATTTTGTATTTTCACTTCTATGAAATTGGAAGTGATTAACAGATACCATCAAGACCGTGTTTTTGTTGAAGAGTTTATTAGGCAAAAATATCTTGGAATTTTTTATGCAAAGATTACAAAATTTCCTTCTATTCTATTAGCATTAACTGATGGCGGCCAAATCAAAGCTGCATGCGGAATCAGAACTTCACTAGATGGATTTTTCTCACAAGTGTATTGCGACCAACCTTTGCAACAAATTATTGAAAGCAAAGAACTCCAGAGAAATGCAAAAGTTTATGAAATTGTAAATCTAGTATCATCGGGTCCTATTGCATCTATTCGGTTAGTCAAAGAACTTAACAAATTTTTTTTAGATCGAAGTGGAGATTTTGTTTTATTTTCAGCATCTCAAAATTTAAGAACATTTTTAACTCTTATGGGCTTAGATATGATTTCAATTCAAAAAGCTGAAAAACATCGAATTCCAAATCCAGAACAATGGGGGAGTTATTATGAAACGAATCCTGTTGTGTGTTATTGCAAAGTTCCAAAACTCACTTTGTCTGTATTATTTAAAAATTTAAGGAAACAAAGCCATGCTCAATTCGCTCAAGTCGCTCAGTAATTTATATCAAGATTATCCTTCAAAAATAATTTTTGAAGAAGACGGAGTTCAAATTTCAGTTCAAGAATTTGCGGATCAAGTGATGAGCTATATTCATTGTCATGAACACGATCATTTAAATATTGGTGTGTTTGGAAACAACGGTTTACAGTGGGCAATTGCAGAATGTGGAATTTCAGCAACAGAAAATACTTTTATTCCTTTGCCAAGATTTTTTTCAGATGATCAACTTCGAGGGATTATTCAAAATTCAGAATGTGATTTAATTTATACTGATTTAAATAATTATGATCGTATTTCAAAACTTTTTTTAAATACAAAATTATTTTTAAATGATTCAATTCCATTTCAACTTTCTGATCAAGAAACTCATCATACCAGAATAATTTATACCTCTGGAACAACAGGAACTCCAAAAGGGGTTATTCAAACATGTAAACAAATGAATTTAGTCACGGATGCTTTAGTCCAGCATTTTAATATTAATTGTAATGATAAATATTTTTCATTACTTCCATCCTCAACTTTACTTGAACAAATTGCATCTATCCATTGCATCTTACAAGGATCAGCTTGCACGGTATTTAAACCAGAAATTTCAAATGAAATTTTTAATTTAAAATCAAATTTTGTTGAAGAAATTGCAAAACATAAAATTAATCTCCTTTGTTTAACCCCTGCTTTGCTTGATGTGTTTATGAAGTCATATCAGCAAAGCGAACAGTTATTTACTTATCCCTTTAAAGCAATTACCGTTGGAGGATCCAAAGCACCCGTTTCACTTTTAGAACAAGCAAAAAATTTAAAACTCCCAATTGTTGAAGGATATGGTTTATCGGAATGTTGTAGCGTCGTTGCGGTCAACCATCCTTCAAATAATAAAATAGGAAGTGTTGGCAAGGTATTACCAGGCATGGAAGTGATCATTAAAGACGGTGAAGTTTTAGTCAAAAGCCATTCTTTAATGAAAGGCTATAAACACAAAGAACCATTTCAAGATGAGTATTATCACACAGGTGATCTAGGTGAGATCGATGATGAGGGTTATCTTAGTATTCTTGGAAGAAAAGATGATGTGATTGCCCTTAAGAATGGAAGAAATATTAATCCTTCTTGGATTGAAGGTTTAGTGTCAAAAAACCTTAATTTAATTGATGTTTATGCCTTTAATAATGCCAATAACGAATTCTCTTTGGCGCTACGAATTCCAGAACATATGTCATCGATTAATATTAAATCTCAAATCGATACCTTTGTTCCAGAGTATGCACGACCTGAACGCGTCTATGCGATCCAACCTGATTTTATAACAAAAAATACATTAATGAATTCAAGTGGAAAGATCGACAAATTCAAACTTCAAAAAATAATCAATTCAAATCTTAATAATGAAAGGAAAAACCATGAAGTTTTATGACAGATTAATTAAAGAAACAGAACACGATCGAAATAAGTTTCTTCAAAGAAAAATATTATCGACGGTTGTTAAAGATGGAGTTTCAAAAGAACTTTATATTGAATATCTAGCCCAAGCTTATCACCATGTTCGTTTTACTTGTCCCTTATTCGAAAGAGCAATTAAATTAATGAAGGAGCCTGGTGATAAGGCCTTTGTTGATGCATTCGAAGAATATATTGATGAAGAAAAAGGCCATGAAGAGTGGATCTTAAATGACATTGAATTTATGGGCGGAGATAAAGAAAAAGTAAGAGCTCAACAAGGTGACCTGCCGGTACAATCGATGATCGCTTATATGTCCCACACTATTGATACCGTAAATCCATACGCTTTACTTGGAATGGTTCACGTTTTAGAAGGAACTTCAGTCAATATGGCAACTGAAGCGGCTGAGGCAATTTCTAAAAAATTAGAGATTGATACCAAAAAAGGTTTTTCATATTTGTTATCTCATGGAAAACTAGATATCTCTCACGTTGATTTTTTTATTAATCTTGTAAATAAGATTGAAGATAAAAAAACTCAAGATCAGATTATTCAAACTGCAAAAATGATTTATTATTTATGGGGTAATATGTTTGATCATGTTCAAGATAATTTTGATCAAAATATTAGATTGGCAGCATAATGAGAAAAATTTTTATCACGATTCTATTTTGTTTATTTGCCGTAAATGTTTTTGCAAATGATGCTGCAAATCAATTACAACAAAAATGGGATCACATTACTTATGAAGTCAAAGATAATGGCGATCAAAAAAAACAGATGCAAGAACTCACTAAACTTGCATTATACCATGTGAAACAAAATCCAAAGTCTGCAGAGGTGAGAGCCTGGGCTGGAATTATTTTAAGCTCAGAGGCGGGTTACTACCGAGTAAATGTGGTGAAAGCAATGAGCTTAGTTAAAAAAGCAAAAACGATTTTAGAAGAAACTATTGATATTGATCCATCCGTTCTTAATGGATCTGTTTATGCAACCCTTGGAAGTTTGTATTCTGAAGTTCCGCCATTCCCCATTGGATTTGGAGATAAAGGAAAAGCAAAAAATTATTTTGACAAAGCGTTAGCGATTAGTGCAGATGATATAGAAAATAATTATTTTTACGCTCAGTTTTTATTTAAGCAAAAACAACACCAACAAGCCTTAGAGCATTTACAAAAAGCTAAAAATGCTCCAAAGCGAAATGGAAGAAGTGTTGCAGATAACGGTCGAAGAAAAGAAATTGATCAGTGGATTTTAAAAGTTAGAAAGAAAATCAGTTAATGCAAAATAAAACCATTTTAATTACAGGCGCTGGAAGTGGGATTGGAAAATCTTTGGCTTATATGTTGGAAAAAAATAACAAGCTCATTCTGATTGGAAGAGATCAACAAAAGTTACAGCATATTAAAGATAAAAATCCAGATCACGTAGATTTTTATATTTGCGATATTGCAAACCCTCAGCATATTGATGAGACCTTTAAAACAATCTCTGAAAAATATAATGCTATTGATGTTTTGATTAATAATGCCGGGATATCTGATGCAAGACCCTTCATGGATTATCGTTATGAAAAAATTAAGAAAATCTTTGATATTAACGTGACGGGCACCATTTATTTAACCAAAACATTTCTGCCGTTAGTTTTAAAAAATAAAGGAACGGTTGTGAATGTGGGATCGATGTTTGGTGATATTGCTCATCCTTTATATAGTATTTATTCATCTTCAAAGTTTGCGATCAAAGGTTTTTCAGATGCACTTCGAAGAGAATATATGCATGAAGGATTAAATGTTTCTTATGTTGCACCTCGGGCAACCCAAACAGATGCGTTAGATTCTACAAAAGAGTACGGTCAGTTTTTTGATATGAATATTGATCAGCCCAAAGTGGTTGCAAAGCATATCATTGAAAATGTAAAGCAAGAAAAAGATTATATTTACCCAAAATCCATTGAGCGTTTATTTGTCTTTATTCAAAAACTGTTTCCAAAGATCATTGATAAAAATCTCAATGAAAAAATTAAACACATATAGGAGGAAAAAAATGAAAAAAACTTTAATCTCAATGTTAATTTTATCTTCACTTGCCGCTACCGCTTTATATGCAAGTTCGGATGATCATTATAAAAGAAGAATGTCATCTAAAGACATGTTTGAAATGTTAGATCAAAATGAAGATGGAAAAATTTCACTTGCTGAATATGTAGGCTTTACCAGACTTGATAAAAACAATGACGGCCTATTAACTTACGATGAATTTAAAAGTGAGAGACGACGTTTTGCTAAATCTCATGACGACGATGATCATCATGATGATGACCATAAGTTTAAATTCTGGAGAAGATAATACCTTTTAAAATTGCGTCTTGTATTTTTTAAATACAAGACGTATCCTCTAATTCGTGCTTAGAGGTTTTTTTGTTATTTTATTATTTCAGCTCATTGGTGAAGTAATTCAAAAGTTTTTTGCCCTTGTTATTCCAGGACCGGTAATTGGTCTAATCTTTCTACTCTTTACTCTTATTTATTTAAGAAGAGTAAAAATGAAAAAAATCTTAAATGTTAAAAAAGATGTGATGAGCACAGCAACAGCTATTACGAGTTATCTATCTTTATTATTTGTGCCCATTGGAGTGGGTGTGGTGATGCATATCTCTTACTTAGAGAAAAATCTTTATCAAGTACTTGGTGTTGTCGTGATTGGCACGATGCTCACCGTTGGGATTACTGCAAAATTGATGGAATATTTAAACCTTTATCTTCGAAGAAAAAAGAAATGAACAGTGTTGAAACACTTTATCGTATTTGGGTTTATTTACAAACTGAGCCTTTGTTTTGGTTAACGATCACAATTGGTGCATTTTTAGTTGGAGATTATTTATATAAAAAATCAAACATCAATCCTTTAGTTAATCCAGTTGCCATTTCAATTTTAATTGTCTCTGGAATTTTAATTATATTTGATATTGAATATGAGCGATATTTTAATGGTGCTCAGTTTATTCATTTTCTATTAGGACCTGCAACCGTTGCTCTTGCTATTCCGATTTATAATCAAATTAAACTGATTCAAAAAGAAGCTTTAAGTATTACAATTACATTGTTAGTTGGATCCTTATTTGCAATTTTTATTACCTATTACCTTGCAAAAAGTTTTGGTTTAGATGAGCAGCTCATTTTAAGTATGTTGCCAAGATCAGTCACCGCTCCGATTGCCATGGGAATAAGCGAATTAATCGATGGTCTTCCATCACTCACTGCAATTATCACCATCGCAACAGGTATTATTGGTGCATCACTTTCAACTTTTGTCTTAGATTTTATGAAAGTGAAAGATATGACCGCAAGAGGATTTGCCATTGGTCTAACTTCACATGGAATTGGAACAGCAAGAGCGATGTCACGAAATAAAACCGCTGGTATATTTTCAGCGCTTGCACTCGCCTTAAGTGGTGTTGCAGTCTCAATTATCATCCCAGTAGTGATTAAAATTTTTAATTAAAATAAAATTAAACGATAAAGATAAAGATATACGTTAGACTTATAATTCCAGCAGATGTTGCTGCAATAAAACCAATGACAAAAGGTTTAATTCCAAGTTTTTTTAAATCACCAAAATTCGTTAACAATCCCATCGCAGCCATGGCCATGGTTAAAAATAATTCAGCATAATGTTTGATAAATTTAATCACACCTTTCCAGCTCTCAATAGATAAGAGCTCTGTACCTTGTTGAACAATATAATAATCCCCAACACTTCGAATAATTGCAAAGCCAATAAAACCTAATACAAAAAAAGGAAAAATTTTAACAATAGAGTAACTTCCTCCTTGATTGTTTTTTGAATTATAAAGATGCGCAATCAATGGAATTAGAGCAACTAAAAAAGTATTTCTTACAAGCTTTGTAACTGTTGAAGTATTAATGACATCTGGGTTTGCAAATTTATCAGAATAGATAAGACCTGATGCTGCAACTTGTGCTGTTTCATGCACAGAAGTTCCTAAGAATAATCCAACCGGTACAGCTTGGTTATCAAATAAATAGTGTGCAAGAAATGGATAGGCAAACATAGCAATAATTCCAAAGATGGTAATATTTGCCACCGCATAGGTTACCTCTTCTTTTTTTGCATCAATTACTGGAGCCGTTGCAATAATAGCTGTTGCACCACAAATACCTGTTCCAATAGAAATTAGATATGACATTTTCTCTGAAACTTTTAAATATTTGATACAAATTTTCATAATTAGAAAAATACCAATGACACATACAATAATAAGAGGAATTGCAGTGATGCCGTATGCAAGTAATTCACCTAAACTTAATCTGATGCCTAGTAATATAATTCCAAGCCTTAAAATAAGTTTTGCAGAAAATTCAAATCCTTTATTAATTTCTTTTGGAAAATTAATTAAATTTCCAATCAACATTCCAATAATAATTGCAATTATAACAGCTGAGACAGGACTTTTTTTATAACCTAAAAGATTAACGCCAACATAAGTGCTAAGTTCTCCTGCCGTGATGGCAACAATAAACGTTGCTGCAACACCTAAAATTAGTTTGGTCTTGTTGTTCACTGCGCAGTATTTATATTAAAATTAATTAACTTACTAAATTTTTTTTTATAAAAATGAGGATAAAATCACTTTTTGTTTATGGTTCTCTTCAGCCTGGTGCTGAAAATGAAAAATATTTAAAGGATATTAAAGGTTCATGGAAAGAGGGATATGCCCTTGGTAATTTTGTCACCGAAGGGTGGGGAAGTCAGATTGGTTTTCCAGTTATTCGGTTAAATAACAAAGGTGACCAAATAAAAGGCTGGTTATTAGAATCTGATGAACTTGATAGGTATTGGAAAATATTAGATGAGTTTGAAGGTGAAGAGTACAAGCGTT
>Ga0255772_10006234_pt1 | contig 10920 bp, 13 predicted proteins | sample 071ome_34_FD_179970 | JGI IMG/M metagenome (GOLD analysis project Ga0255772, IMG submission 179970) | Coastal salt marsh microbial communities from the Groves Creek Marsh, Skidaway Island, Georgia - 071411BT metaG (version 2) | ecosystem: Environmental > Aquatic > Marine > Intertidal zone >... | reverse complement strand
CCTTTAGATATACTTCGTTCTTTTTAGAAATAATCAAATGAGACATAACCCATAAGTTTCACCTATGGGTATTTATTTAAATCTCTAGTCCGCCTTTAAAGAAGTTCTTTGCTGATGGTTTAGGAGTTGGTTCAGTCTGTTGTGGCGGTCTTGGCATATTGGATCCAAAAACAGGTTGTTGTGGCATTGGCATCCTAGATGGATTATTAGGATCTATACCGCGTCTTCTCATTTCACGGTCTCTTCTTCTCAAGTCTTGTAAAATATAATGTTTTCTATACACTTCCGCTTGTTCGGAAAACTCTTTGAAGGTTTTCATTCGACTTTTATTTTTATTTAGTTAAACCCTGCTTGAAAACGATTCCACTCAATCGCGTTTTTGATTTGGAAAGTTCTGTTGGATACAGTCTTGATAATCTCTTCCAGAAACTTTAGCATAATGTCATAATATCTGATTTTGAGATCTATCTTATTCAGTTTCTCATCAGCATCCATATGCCTTTGTAGTGCCTCTTTATCTCTAACTTTATACGGAAATGGTTCTTCTTCGTAAACCTCTGCTGGTGCCTTTCCAGAGTAATAATTGTATCTTTCCAGTCTAACTCTGTTGTAAGTTTCTCTTGCTTTTTCACGCAACAAAGTAATCGTATTATAAAGAGTATAATACTTTGCGTGAAGTTGTGGAATTTTTAGTGATTCATCATGTAAGTTATCAGGGTCAATGACAGAATCTTTCTGCCACATTTCCTGAATTTGATCAAGATTCATAAAGGATCGCCACTTGGATCTAAGATATTATATACAGTATACTTGAAAGATGCCTCTGCTGTAAAGTAGTTGACATCGTTATCTGTGGCGTTAAAATCTAGAGATGTTAATGAAACTGGGAATAAATCAATAAATTTAACCATGGCAATATCGCGATAGTTACTATTTAAAATATGAAGTGTGCCATCACAAAACTGTAGTTTATCATCTCTTCTTCCAGTATCTGGATCTCTTACCAAATCTGAAAATTGACCAAAGTTCTCTGGTATTCCCAATCCAGTAATCCAGTTGTGAAGAATCATATAATTTTTTAAATCTTCATCAACCAAAAAACTAATCGTAAAATCTTCATATGTAACTTCGTCTCCAGGAACATCTAAAATTCTAAATGTTGTTCCTTGAAGAGCAGTGCCAAGTGTGATGCTTGGCACGTTTGCCGAATTTGATAAAAAATCAACTTTTTCTTTAGTTGCTAAAGTCAACTTGAATCCAATAGGAGATAGAAAGTTCCTATTGCGAAGTTGAGAATCATAAAAACTTGACATTATCAGGCATCAACAATTAGGTTATACCAAGTATCACTCATTCCACTGATAATTTTATCAGCACCTTCTTTATCTTGAGTATAACCTTCTGCAATCAAATGGTCAACTACTTTTTCGTAGTATTCATGAATTTGTTTTGCTTCTCTAGGAGTTGGCTGCATCTTTCTAAAGTTACTATATTTTATTTAGACAAAAAAAGAGGGGTCAGTGACCCCTCCAAACAAACCTTGTGAAAAGAATCACATGAGGTTGTTAACTTGTACGCGACGATAGTAGCGGTTGGAGTTTCTGGTGATACGTCCGAGACCCGCTTGAGTGCCTTCTGCGAATGGGTTAGCAACAAGACCGTAACGGGTCTTAAAGCCAATCTTAGGCTGGAAGGTGTTCTCGCCAACTGCACGTACCATCTGGAGAGGTACATATGGGCAGTAGAAGAGACCTGCGTCATAAGGTGAAGAACCCTTATAACCAACAACGTAGTATTGCTCAGGAGCAAGGTTGGAGGAATAAGGATCGATGTATACACGATACTTACCTTGGAGAACACCAGCGAAGGTGTTACCAGTGTCATCAACGTTGAGGTTAGCGTTGAGTGCAGGGGTGTAATCGAGTACGCCTGCCATGGTCAGTGCGGAGGCAACGTCTGCGGAGCAGAGGATCATGTTGCCCTTTCCTCTACGAGTTCTTTGTGCGATTGCGTTGGCATCGCGCTCGATTTGGAAAATCAGACCCTTGAACTTCTCAACCGACCAACGACCGTTGGAGTCAACGTCGAGGTCAAACTTACCTTGGGTTGCAACGTTGGTTTGTGCGCCAGACTCAGCAGCCTTATAGATGGTTCTGATGACTTCGCGGTTGATCTCAGCAAGAATCTCAGTTGAGAGAATGTTTGCGAGTTCCGCTTCAGCATTCAGACCGTGGATTGCACGGAGGTCTTGAGCAAGCTCAAGGCTGTATTCTGCTTTCAGAGCACGTGACTTTGCAGTAACGGTGACCTTCTCGATTGAGAAAGCCATCTGGTTGAAGTCATTGTTGCCTTCGCCCAGACCTTCAGCGTCCTCGGTATCCATACCACGACCAACTCTATAAGCGAGTTGAGTAGCATCAGAATCAGGGCTGAGAAGACCAGGATTGGTTCCAGACTGTGCGGTTGTACCAAAACCAACGCTTGCGCCGTCAGAGCTACCAACATAACCTGAACCGAGTTCAGCCTCAGTTGCCGAAGAATCGGTTCCAGAGAATGCGGTATCTGCTTCGTCGAAGAATGCTTCTGCACCGTTCGACTGATTGCGATATCTGGAGCGCATCGCGAAGATGAGTCCAGTAGGACCGTTCATTGGTTGAACGCCAGCGAGGTCATAAGCGACCAGGTTAGGCATTGAACGGCGAATGAGGCTGATTAGAACGGGGTCAAAACCAGCAGTTGGTGAACCTGCAGCAGCAGAGAAACCTGCGGTGCTACCAGATGAGCCAGTGCTCATGGTTGGTGCTTCAGAGAGGAATGACTGCTCTTCGCGTGTTTCTCTCTCTTGGTTTTCTAGCAGGATAGCGGTGACAGCTCTACGATGAGAATCCTTGATTGGATCCATTCCCTGATAGTCGAGAATGGGTGCCCACTTCTCCTGCAGTTGTTCAGAATTGAACATTTGCATTTGAATTTACCTCTATAAAAAGTTAGTTTGATTTACGTATGATCTAAAAATCACTTTTTAGAAACTCTGCTGAGAGTTTGAAGATATGCTTCCATAATGGAACCAGCTTCTGGTGCAGAGGTATAACCTTCGGTCAACTCTACAGTTTCTTCAGCAGCTTCTCTTTGAGCACTAGTTGCACTTTCTGAGAAATAAGAATTTTTCAGAGTAACTAGTTTCTCACGATAGGTCTCTTCACTATCAAACTCAACATTTTCGGCAAGAGAAGCGAGTTTTTCTTTCTGAGTGACTGCAAGTCCTTCAGAAACTTCTGCAAAAATTACATCAGCAACTGACTCTGCTAATCTACGATTAAGAGCAACATTTCTGTCGATCTGCTCGTTGAGTTTAGACTCCATTTCATCTAGTTTATCTACCATGCTCTCGATAACATCATATTTATCTTCAGGGATTGATACATAATGATCTTCAAAAAGACCCTTCATTCCAGCAAGGAATGATTCGGTCATCTCGGTCTTAAGACCGTGCTCAATAGCGAGTTGGTTTTCTTCCATCCATTCTTGAGCAACATACTCAAGATATGAATCAACACGCTCAGTTAGTTCATCTCTAACTGCAGCAACTTCTTCAATGAGTTGCTCTTCGTACTGTGATTGAACTTGCTCTTTGATTTCTGCAACCTTAGATCTGATTGCTGCTTCGAAGATGGTGCGTGCTTTCTCTTGGAATTCTTCCGAAAGTTCTTCACCAGCGAGAAGTGCATTAACATCCTCTTCGATGGAGAACTCTTCTTCGGTTTCTTCTTCGATTTCTTCGTCGGTAGCTTCGGAAACGATTTCCTCCTCGGTAGTCTCTTCTTCGGAAACTACTTCCTCTTCGGAAATTTCTTCTTCAGCAACTACCTCACCCTCAATTTCCTCCTCTTCCTTCATACCCTTAGGCATGGGTTCAGCGGGCTTAGCACCTTTGTTGACAACATTCCTAACTTGCGCTAAGGTTGCACCAGGTTCTTTGAGTTTTGCCGAATCGTCATCGGACTTGTAATTTTCTGGAGTAGGACCGCCAAGATCTTCCCAATTACCAACGGTTTGACCGTCAGGAATCCCTGTGGTCAATTTAGGCATTGGTTCTGCAGGCTTAGCCCCTTTGGTTACTACGTTTTCCATTTCTTGTAAATTGCTACCAACGGACATTTGATTAGATATTTTTGTATTAATCTATATTTATTTATAAATTAAAGATTTGAGAGGAAATCGTTAAATAAATTCAACTTATGCTCTTCAAGTCTTCTTTGGTCTACAAGAGTGTTAATTCTTCTTTGAGTTCTCTCTGCAAGTTGCTCACGAAGAATTCCACCTTCCCAAACCCACTCTTTTCCTTCCATGATTCCTGAAACAAAAGCATCAGGAGCGGAAGGATCGGCAACGATATCAGCAGCAGTTGCTAACATGAAATCTTCGCCAACAACTTTACAACCATTGTGGTCTTCTTTCAAAGATCCAACACCACGAGAAGAAACACCAAGCATAACTCCTTCGTCAATGAGAGATCTTGCAATCTTACCCATGGGTGTTTCGAGAAGTTGTGCCTTACCAATAAAATTATTTCCCTCACATTTTAGAGAAACAATTTTATGAGAAACACGATCAAGATTGACAGTTGGACCGTCTGGATGACCGAGTTCTCCTAGAGCACGACCTTTTTGAATAAAGTTCTCATTGTATCTAGATACTTCACGTGAAAGAGTTTCCAGGGGATACATGCGACCATTACGGTTTTTGATGTTTCCCTGAAGAAATACTCCTTCGATGAAACACTTCTTACACTTACCCTTTCCTTCGGTAATAAATTCGACCTTTGAAATTTCTTCTGTGATAAGTTTCATTTGATTATCCAGTGAATCCTACTTTTGCACCAACAACACCACTCGCATCTGCAAATACTGTGTGTGCTGCTACTTTTTCTAGATATTCCATAGTGGAAGGCAGCATGGTAAACGATCCAACACCTGTTCCGCCTGCGGTTTCTTGAACAGTAATTACAACTGCCGAAGCACTTGTATTTACAAGTCTGACAACCGTAGCTTCAGAAAAACTGACGCCAATGCCGGCGGTCGTTGGGACGTTTACCTCGTTTCCTTTAATTAAGGTTCTTGCCATCACTCCTCCGTTTCTGTATCCAGTTCACCATTAAACATAGAGTTTGCAACTTCTGGACGAATATTTTCAATACCTGTTGCTGCTTTATTGAACAAAACTTCTTTAATTTTGTCACTAATATCCGAAGCAGCGGCATCGGTTGCAATCAAATCGATAACATCTTCCATGAAATTAATCTATATGTATATTTTTTATTTATATCTCTGCAGATTTAGTGTCTTTTTGGAAGTTTGCATCCGTAACAGATGATGATGCTTCAAGGTCTGGTTCCATTGGAACATTACCGAGAAGATCTCCATCTCCTTGTGGTAAAGGTTCACCAGTAATTGGGTCTACTGAATTGGGATCTGGAATAATTCCATCCTTAATTTCTTTTTCAATTTGTTCATCAATTTCCTTCATTTCTGCATCAGTCTGACGCAAGATCTTACGGCGAACGTAGTCAACCGAAAAATACTTTCCAATATATGGTTCGATAGTTGCCAAAGTTCCGAGACGATCATTCATCAATTCACTTTCTTTTAATTCTGAGAATTGATTGTCATATAAGAAATCATATTGAATATGGTCTGAAATTTTTTCCCAGTCTTCTGGAGTGATGATATTTTTAAGAATCAATTGAGTTCTCAGCATATCACTGAAGACATATGCAAATCTTTTTCTCAATCTTCCAACAAATTTGGTGAACTTTAGTTCATCTCTTAGAATCTCTGAAGACCTTCCAAGATTAAATCCACCATCATTTGCAATTCTTGATTCTGGAACTCCAAGTGCTCTGTAAAGTTTCTTTTGGAAATACTCAATATCGGCAAGTTCGCCAAGGTTTTGTCCACCAGGAAGTGTGGTGATTTCGGTTCCTCTACCACCTTCCCTTCGAGGTAACCAAAAATCTTCCATCATGGACATGAACTTTCGATCATCACGAATTTCACCAGTTTGTGCATTATAAACCTGCTTATTACGATATCGGTTCATAACATCACGCAGATATTGTTCTGCTTTGACCTTTGGTAGATTACCAACATCAATGTAGAAAATTCTACGTTCTGGTGCTCTGGAAAGTCTATAGATAACCAGAGAGTCCTCAATCATACGAAGTTGATTGAGTGCCTTAATTGCTTTGTGAAGATATGAAAGAATAGAACCCTTGTTTCTATCAACTAACCCAGAAGTGACATAGGTAACGGTATCTTTTGCCATCTTGATACCTTTTTGTCCACTTGCACTAGAAACCATCCCAATTGGATAGTTTGGTTTTGGTGAATATATAAAGAATTCTTCAATATCTGGATATAAAACTTTACTAGTTTCTGTGGTTCTTGAAAGATCAATTCCGTTACCCTTACCAACTTTCTTTTCTTGGCGGATAAATTTCATTTTCATTGGATCAATGTATCTTAATTCCTTGATCCCTTCTTCTGGTTTCTTTAAATCAATTACTTTGTGGTAATATAGACGTCCATCAACATACCAATTTCTAAAAATTTCGTGAGATTTTTTATCAAAATCTAAAAGTTCTTTAATATATCTAAATTCTTTTCTGATAATGTCTTTTAACTTATCACTTGCATTAACATTTGAAAGTTCAATTTCTACGGGGGAATCATAAAGATCGCTGACAATTGCTTCATTGACAACATCTTCAATGGCATTATCCACCTCTGGGTGAATTGCCATTTCTCTATATCTTTTTATTAACTCGTGCTCGTTTCTATATGCGCCTTCAATATCAACATATGAACCGTAAAATCCACTAGCAATAAAATTATCAACCCCGTCCCCATTATTAGGGGGGACGGGGGAAATTACGGATTTTGATTTTTCTTCACTTGGCTCAATAGAAAATCCAAAGAGTTTTGCCATTTTATAAGTATACTTAAACTGTTCTAACTATTTATCAGTTTAGTGCAGGATAGACACTGGAGTCGGATCCTTCAGCGATATTCCAGTAAAGAACTTGGAATTCAACAGTAAACTCTTCAATTGTATCAGTGGTATCCATTGAAAGTGCAATTTCAGAAACATTTGTTGGGAATAATCCAACAAAATTATAAGTTCTTAGAATTCCACCATTTCTGTCTAACTGATCAACTTTTGCATCTGCAGTGTAATCCGTTGGATTTACTTCTCCAGATCCATTAGTCAGTCTACTAATACCATTCATCCACTGCTCCATGACAGTTCTGAGTTTGAAATCAGCATCATTGAGAACAGTAACAGTCCAACTATCAAAGGTTCTTTCTCCAGCAACTTTAAGAACCCTTCCACGGAAAGGAACTTCAACTGGAGTGATATTTGATGCTGGAAGGTTTGCTGCCTTTACCATGAAAGGAACCTTATTTGCAACATCAGAAGTTGATAGTGCTTGTGTTGCTGCGGCAGGAGTAGCATCATTACTCATGAAGGAAAGTGTCTGACCCGATCCGTTTGGAAAGTTTAGTGTAACTTCAAATAAATTGGGTCTTACGCCACCTCCCGTTAAATTTGATTTAAATTGGGAAATTGTTCTGAGTGCCATTTGTTTGTTACCTCTTTAAATTAAACGTTTCCAATCACTTCTGAGAATGAGACACCAGATCTGGTGGCTACAAATGTCAGTCCAATAAAGTTAATGGAACGAGATGGTTTAATGTAGATGTCTGCAATGAATTCATTGGCATCAATGATTGCCGCAGTGTTATTGGTTTCATCGCAAATGAGTCTGAAATCTTGAATACCACGCTTTGCTTGAACATCTCTGAGGAAAGGTTCAACAGCATTAACGAATGAACTTCTTGTGAGAGGATCATTAAATTCAAACATTACATCTCTAGCAGCACCCTTGATTGCTTGTTCAAGGTAGATAAACAACCTACGAACATTGATTCTGTCGAATGCAGAAGATTTATTGAGTGCAGTCTTATCACCAAACAGTGTAATACCACCGCCAGGGGTGAAGATTACAGGGTTGATTCTTGCACTGTAAAGGCGATCTCTTTGTGCCTGACTTGGATTATATGCAAGTTTCACTGCATTGAGAATTGATCCTCTGGCAGTTCCAGCAGGTGAGAACCAAGGGAAGTTGGTTGCATCATTTCTTGCACAAATACCAGCGATATCACCATTTAGTGGAACATAACGGAAAGTATCGCTGAAGCGATCGTACATGTACTTGTATCCACTATCCAGAACCGCATATGATGAAGAAGGAACTGGTGCATAGAAACTAATCAAATTGTCCGTAATATCGGTAGCACCCTTAACGGTATATCCGTTTCCAGATGCTGTAAGAAGTTCGGATCTGCAAGGAGAAACAAATGCAACTGCATCTTTTCTAACTTCTGCAACCGCAATCACCTTACTTGCAAGTGCCTGAGCATCTTCTCTGCTATAACCAGCACCACCCATAAGCAGGAAGTTGACGTCATATTCGTCATTGTTTGCAAAAATATCATATCCAGTTGAAAGATCACCAACACCTGCAGTTAGTGCTCCAGATGCATCAAGATCTGATGCACCATCATAGTTCAAACCACCACCCAATGTGAGAGTGCTATTTCCAGCGGCAGCAAAAATGATTCCAGAAGCATCTTGATCCCAACCTACATCGGATGATAGGTCAAAACCGGAACCGCCAGATGCAAATCCAGTTGTTACGATACCAGCAGGTGCTCCACCAGCGAAGATGTATTGAGAACCTTCGGCTGCATATTTTCTCCAGTATGAAGTCGATCCAACAGAATACTCAGCATCCTTTGCTTTTGATAATCCTACGTGCTTCTCAAGGATTGTTCCTGCATTTCCAGTAACATCACCATCATCATCAATAACTACGACGTGAACTTCATCAAATCTTGCTCCTTTATCAGCAGCATATAGTGAAGTTGAAGGTCTTTCTGCAAGAGTGTTCCAATAAATTTCACTATTAGATAGTGTAATTTTTTGTTGATCGAACCAATCTTGTCTTGTTGTACCTGTTGCTGAAGTAAATGCTGTTGCGACACCTGCGGTGTGAATACCAAGTGCTCCATCTGCCGTAAATGCATAAGTTCCAGATGGTTGATAATCAACGGCAGTTTCAGTTCCAGCAGCGGAAACGTGGGAAAGAACCTTTACAGAAATTTGAGTGTCCGATGCCTCTGTGACAACTCCCTTTAGGTAACCGTCAAGTGCTTCGGTTGTTCCAGCACCAATCTTAGTTCTACCAACCATTGATTGGGTAACACCCATACCAACAGTAACACCTGAAGCACCAAGTGCGCCAAGACCACTAAAACCACTAAGAATTTGGTCTGCCTTACTGTCAATGATTGCTACTTTGATTCCGTTTGCCCAAGAACCAGGGTTTCTTGCAGCAACGGTTACACCAGAAATTATATTCTCATCATATCCAAGATTAACATAATCTTCGTAACTTCTAATCTTGGGTGCTGAACCAGACCCAGCGAATGCATTCTTGAGTTGAGTATCATCAGATCTTACAACCTGAAGGGAACCACCATATGCTAGGTATGAAGATGCCACCATCCAAGTTTCATAATGATTATCAGTTGCATATGGATTTCCGAAGGTGTTTAAAAGCTCCTGCTCATTGTTGACAAGAACGGGCTCATTGACTGGACCTTTTGCAAAGGGTCCAACAATAGCACCAATACCTTCAGAAGTTGGATCGACTCTACCAAGAGTAAGATCAACTTCCTTAACAACAATACCAGGAGATGCTAAGTTTAATGGCATCTTTACGTGCTCCGTATCCAAATTAATCTGAAATTATTTATGGAAAAGGGTATTTTCAGTGGGGAAACAGTGCGTGAACAATCACCAATCTGGGTATTCCCAAACAATTGGCGCAATTTTATTTTTTCTGTTCTTTAAAATTCTTTTTTTGGTACATTCCTTACACTCATAAGAATATGCAGAAGGTAATGTTCCTCTACCTTTTCTAGTCAAGTAAAATCCATCCATTAAGTCTTTTTTCTGACCACAAACTCTACATTTTCTCTCATAAAAAAGAAGATGTTCAAGTTCTAGTTGATCATCAAAGTCCATTACATGTAGTCCCACATATATGAACGGTCACCATATTCGTCAGCATACCAGGTATCTCCATCTTTATCCGTAAATGGTTCCATGTGATTTATTCCGTCAGCAATAAACCCAAAAGGTGCCATATCTTGTTCTATTTGATTTCTCTGCTCTTCGTAAATTCTTTTTCTGATATCATTATCGGTCATTTCTTTAAAATAATCCTGAGCAACTAACCAGGAAAATATAACCAGGCACATCGCCAAGTCATCGTTACATCCTTCTTCTGCTTCAAATGAATTATGACGTTGTGCAAATGTTGTTAGTTCTGAAATAATATCATAATCAACTGTAAGTAACTTGTCATCTTCAAGAAGAGTTTTTAAATTGGAACATCCTAATTTTTTGACTGCAGATGTCATTCTGACACCTAATTGAGATTTTTTACCACTAAATCCCGATCCAACAATTTGACCTGCTCTTCCTCGCATAGAGCACATGAGTAAGTTTTCATTTTCCAAATCAAAATGTAAAATACTTGCTACTTGATCTCCGATATCATTGACTTCAATTAACAAAAATGCATTATTATATCCCCTTGCTATTTCATTAATGATGCTTGGGAACATCATTGGTTTTATTTCATTATTTCTATACTTACCAACTACTCTATATGGAAATTCTGTAATATCAAAAATAATAAAAGCAGAATAGTCATTTCCAAGACCACGAGCAACGTCAACGGTAATTAGATAATTGTGTTCTTCTTTAGGGTCTTCATAAATATCCAGT